>ENA-ORXM01000115-ORXM01000115.1-marine-metagenome-genome-assembly--contig:-NODE-115-length-151402-cov-14.609523_pt1 | contig 151402 bp, 94 predicted proteins | sample MGYA00237867_ERZ511480 | MGnify/ENA primary metagenome ERZ511480 (study PRJEB26309, sample SAMN06266103) | marine metagenome | isolation source: Algal blade | place: United Kingdom:Sidmouth, United...
TCCGTCGCCATGAAACTGTACAATATCGGCTCTGACTCTGCCGGTCCGTCGCATATCGCATTGCCCAACGTATCCACTCTGCACTCCACATTGATCACACCAGTGGGGGCCGCCATCTGCGCTATCGTCGCGCTACAGTTATCCGTGAATACAGGCGCCGGCTGTGTATTGAATTCTCCACATAAGCCCGGTGCCAATGACAGTGTCTTGTCTGTGGGACAGAATATTACAGGAGCTATATTATCATTTACCACCACCACTGTAGTGCATGTTCCCATCACGATCTCAGGAGTTCCACCCATGCTTCCATCGCACTCTGCAGTCACTGTCAAGGTGACCAGCACACCTGCATCTCCCTTGTCTGCACAGCAAAATCTATCAAGGTCTATTGACAAATCCGTTATCACTCCCGTTGTTGTTGACCCTAAGTTCAAACTACTCGCAGATACATCCACACAACCACTACCATCCAAGAATACTTGTAACGTGTCTTTGCAGATAGGTGTTACTTCACACATAATGGGTGCAACTGAGCAACCTGGAAGAGTAAGATCTTCCACAAGCGTGAATGTTCCAGCAAAAAATCCTGGACCGACCATGCTGCAATCTATACCACCATCAGGAGTACCTGCTGTCAAGTCATTATCATCCGGACCCAAAGCATCATCTGCCGGAGGTGCGAATTGAGGGATAATATCAGTTACTGCGGCTACGCAGGAACCATCACTATTATCTTCGCAAACGTCAACATTCAACGTTCCATTCTGCCACCCATCTCCAAAAGATTCGTATGCATAGAGCTCGATAATGTTTCCAACAGGAACACAGGCTGTAACAGTAGCACCATCGTCCCATCCACCTATGGGTGTAGCAGGAGCAACAGTCGTATTAGCGCATTGAACACCAGCAAATTGATTGGAACTGACGCCTGCAAGCGTAGCACCTGCAGTTGCATCCCACAAGATCCAGCTATTCTCTCCTTCAAAGGTCTCATTGTCCATAGTAACGCAGACTAGGCCTTGACCTGCGGGGCACTGAGCATAACTGACAACACCACTCATGACCATAAGGCTGGTAAATACCGCAAGACGAGAGATTTTGTAAAAAATATTTTTCATAATAAGATTGAGTTAAGATTGAGTTTATCTTTGAACAGTAAGATTATTGAGCAATAATACTAAGCAGGTTTTGACGTAATTCATCAACCTCTAGATTAGAGTAACCACTATTTTCAATAGCCTCAATAAAATTCGTAAATGTTTCTTCGACCTGAGTAGTAGTATCTCCTGACTTGATAGGCAAATCAGTTAAAGCGTTTAGTAAAATAAATTTTGCAGAAGCAGTTGGGTCAGCTTGGATATAGTCTTCATCAGAACTAAAACTTCCATTAGTCATTGCAGTCGTGATCTGACTCCTTATTGAAGAGGCTTCAGAAAGAAGTGCGGAGCTAGCTTGATCACCTGCTAGATAAATTTGAGCATTCATTGCAAAGGAAAAAATACACATAAAGAGGGCTATGTGTAACAACTTTGATTTCATCATGAGATTGAGTTTGTTATCATTTCAGTATTAAATAATCATTGACTAAGTCAATAAATTATCGCCCTGAGGAACAAACAAACCAATCTAATCACAATGGAAGAGTTGATCGTGAGATAAGGAAATTTCGTCTTAAATCCTTAATAATCAACAAGCTATGTAAAAATGAGATCGAGTTTATTTGTTCCTAAGAACTATTTCGTCCTTGCAAATATAGGAAGAAATAAGAGTTTGTAGAAAAATAGACCATTTTTTTATTCCATTAGAGTAGTCATTGACAGTTCAGAGCGTAATTTCATATTATGGAATCCCGAAAATCATGCTAAAAAGTGACATCATAATAGCTCAAGCTTCAGGCAAAGGAGTGGGTGCAATAACAATCATAAGATTATCAGGAAAAGGCTGTATAGAATTGATAAGTGGTTTTTTCAGCAAAGATTTAGTGGACCAGCCTAGTCATACAATTCATTTTGGAAGATTCAGAGACCAGAAGGAGAAACTACTGGATGAATGTCTTATTTCAATCTTTAAAACTCCCCGTAGTTATACAAAAGAAGATTCCATAGAAATATCCTGTCATGGCTCCTTACACATCACTGATCGTATAATAAATACTTGTCTAGAAGCAGGTGCCAGAATGGCTAATCCGGGAGAATTTACTTTGAGGGCCTTTATGAATGGTCAATTGGACCTATCGCAAGCAGAGGCTGTTGCAGAACTCATAGAATCAGATAGCCCTAGATCGCATAAATTAGCCTTGGATAAGCTAAGAGGTGAATTTTCTAAAAAATTAAGGGCCTTGAGGGCGGAAATCATCAATATTGCCAGTTTGATAGAATTAGAATTGGACTTTGGAGAAGAAGATGTAGAATTTGCAGACAGGCAACAACTGGAAACAACATTAATTTCTCTTAAATCTGAGGTTGACACCTTATTAAAATCTTACAACACGGGTAACGTTGTCAAAACAGGTATAAAAACGGTAATCGCAGGGATACCCAATGCTGGAAAATCCACTTTGCTAAATGTTTTGATTCAAGATGATAGAGCAATAGTCTCAGATATTCCAGGAACAACTAGAGATACCTTAGAAGAGCAAATTGTAATATCCGGTCTGAAATTCTTATTTGTGGATACTGCTGGTCTCCGGCAATCCTCAGATGACATAGAAATCATAGGTGTCAACAAAGCAAAGGATAAAATTCTCAGTGCAGACTTAATTCTCTATGTCGTGGATATTTCCTCTTCTGACCCACAAACAGTAGCCAAAGAAATAAAGAATCTAGAACGTAATCAGTCTTCTATTATATTGATCCTTAATAAAATGGATAAAAATCCATATACAAAACCAGAAACTTTTCACATCCCTGGGTTTATTAATCAAGATAACCTTGTTACTTGTTCTGCTAGGAACAATATGAATATTGAGCATTTAAAAAACACTATAGTAGCTATGGTCGAAAAGGAACTAATTCAAGATGGCACTATCATAACTAGCCGCAGACATTATGACGAACTCTTAAAGACCAAAGTTGCAGTTGATGAGGTTTTGATAGGATTGGAAAAAGGTAAGAGTGGGGACTTATTATCTATAGATCTTAGAAAGACATTAAATCATATAGGTAAGATAACTGGAGAAATCCATACTGACGACCTACTAGAAAATATTTTTTCAAACTTCTGTATAGGAAAGTAATAAAGATGCAAGACCCCAGTAAATTAGCTGCTATACTCTTGGCAATCTTATATTATTGGTCAGTAGGAATCTTGGATTTTGCTATGGCTGAGTCTGCGAGGTCATACATCTCATCTTGATAGGCCATACCAATCTTCTTCACCAATACTCTTCCTCTATTATCCAAGAAAAGTAAAGTGGGGAAGCTGGGCACCTCAAACAACTCTGCTAGATCAGCACCACCCTCCGTCTCCGCATCAACCTTATAAGAGATGAAGTGCTCACTATAAAACTCGCCCAGACTCCTATCTGGAAAGACATCTTCATCCATCATCTTGCATGGCAAACACCACTCCGTGTATACATCTAAAAAAATGAGCTTTTTTTGGCTTAAGGCAAAATCTACCACCTCAGACAGATTATCAGCCTTGACAAACCCAAAGTCATTTAGTATTTCCAGAACTCCAGGATCCAATGATAACGCAGCAGCTTTTCTATTACAGCTTAAAATAGTCATTGTCAAGATTACCACAATAGCAAATGAAAAAAACCTCATATTCAAAAATAACATAAACAAAGAAACCATAAGAATCATCAGAAACAATGCCTATACCAGCTAATAAAAAAAGGGCTGCGGAAATATCCGCAGCCCTTCATCTCTTATATCAATAAATCCTTACTTCAGTACGATCATTTTCTTGGTCGCAGAGTTAGAATCTGTCTCGATAGTATAATAAAGAACTCCAGAAACCTTCCAGTCTGCAGTATTGAATTCAGTAACATTCATTCCTGCACTGTAAGTTCCTTGCTGACTGTAAATCAATTTTCCCGCAACATCAGTCACAGTAATCTGAACCTCAGATTCTACTGGTAAATTGAAACTCACACTAGTTACTCCATTGAATGGATTTGGAGTATTTTGATAAAGTGCAAATTCCTGTTCAGAATTATCTTGGCCGATTAATGTTATGGGGATGATAGACAACTGGCTTCCTACATAGGCTTCAGCAGTTGTGATAGACGATGATAGAGTAAGGTTGTTACTCAACTGTCCATCAGCTTTTGCTAAAAATTCAATCGTAAATAGCTCAGAAGCATCAATGCTTTCTAGCGAGTTCCATGAGAAAGTCAACTCATCTTCAGAAATTACTGAATAGTTTTTCTCATCTATCGCAAGATCCTGACTAGTGATTTTCAATATCTCCAGATCTCTCATCTCCATGGTAAATTGCAGTCCTGATAACTCCTTCAGTTCTGTTCCAGTTAAAGTCATACTGACTTTTTCTCCAGCCTTGAATGCAACATCCTCATAGTCCAACTCTAATCTATTACTAGAATTAAGAGCAGTATTCTCCTGGACAGCATTGGCAATTACATCACCATTGACATCTCCTATCTTGACACCAATGAAATTCTCATTGAACATATTGTTATCCACGTTCAGCAAAGTTCTGATTTCATCCAGCGGCCAAGGATATACATTATCCATAGGTGTAGACTCGTTTAAGAATCTCCAACTATCGTTCTGAGGCAATTCTGAATAGATACCTAGAATCAACTTTCTCAATTCTACCAGGTCTATTCCATTAATCTCTTTGTCACCATTAATATCAGCAGCAATCATCTTGTAAGGACTGTCCAGTTCTTCTATATTCAAGATATGTCTCTGAATAATCACAAGATCCAAAGTACTGACACCGTTAAGGTAGTCATCTACCTTCGTTCCTTCTACTTCGTAATCATAGTTCACCGTATTACCATTGAAAATATATGTACCAGCATCATCTGTCATAGATCCTATAGGATACTGTGGCTGATTACTTACAAGTACCATCTCAACCTCTTCGATCATATGACCATTCTCAGTAGAAACATTACCTGAAATGCTGATACTGCCAGATCCATCTGGACAGTTACCATTGTTATCAACCAAGGTTAAGAAAACAGTACAGAAGTCAGAGTTACCTGCCTCATCCCATACGTATACATTAACTGGAACAATAGTTCCTGCTGGATTGACAATATCATCGCAACTGAAAGATTCTGCAGAACATTTAGCCAAGTCATTATACTTGGGGTCCAATTCTGGAGCAACATCAGTAAATGTGAATCTCAGATCCAGTTGATCAGTGCAGTTGTCAAATGCGCCTAAATCAAAATCACAAGCCCATAGTTCTACTGAACCAGATTCCATCAATGCAGTACTTAAGTTAACACAATACGGTGTAGGGGGAACGTTATCAGCTACGGTGAAAAATGTCGTGCATGTCGAATTGTTTCCGCATCCGTCAGAAACTTTCCATGCAACTCTATGTTCACCAGAATCTCCTTCAGGCACAGTGATTTTTATTTGTTCACCTGAGGCACTAGGAGGTATGTAAAAAGGACCAGAAGGGTCAGCATTAGTAGAGAATATATGATCTATATGCCAATCACTATATAAATCCACTTGTACTTCCCATCTCAATAGATTGCTAGCACATAAGCCAGAATCAGTTGCAGAACTAGTCAACATCACAGGACCAGTACAGTCGCCACCCATAACAGATGCGACTACAATTTCTGTAGGACACTCTATGACAGGAGCAGATTCGTCAAAGATTTTAACCACCTGTACATCAGACCATATACCTCCTGTATTTACAGAATCTGGCTGGTAAGTACACCAATTAATAACTGTCCAATAATTCAATACTTTGAAACAAGCACCTTCCTGAAAAAAGAAAGTATCTCTATCCACATTGTAAGCGATCTGATCACAAGGACCAGCTGTCCACGTAGGAACATCATCCACTAATGTCTCACCACAATTAATTATAGTATCTCTCGGAAAGATGGGATTGATGCTTGTAGGTGTAGATCCCAACTTAGTAATTGTCTGTAGACAATTTATGTTTTCGTTACCGACTATGAACCATTGTCTTGTTACAGTTCCACTAGAACAATTAGATAGAGATACATCAATATCCTTGTGCCCAGTTGGCATCTCACCACATGAGTTGTATGCATTTGCACGACCCATCAGAGACATGTCACCTACATCTCCATCACAATCTATTTCTACATGACCAGGACAAACTATGGTAGGACGGGACTTGTCTTCTAATCTGACCCATGACCATACTTCACTATAGTTATCTCCACTATTACCGAAGAATCCATCACCATTTCCGTCGTCCCATACTCTCAACCAAACTTTGAATCTGGCATAGTCGATGGCACCATCTCCATCTTCATCAACACCGAATTCCGCAAGATCATTACAACAGAACTGAATAAACTTTCCCTCATCCATATCCAAGGAATCATCATTGGCATGTCCATCATTGTTATAAGTAAGATTACCTAAAATGTTACAACCATCGATATCTTTTCTTATCTCAAGTTTTACATCACCACAACCATCAAATGATCCATTATCAATATTAGTTGCGAAAATCTTAGTGATACCTGGTTCAGAAGTATTTCCAGGATTAGGTATCAAAGAAACAACGATATCACGTTTGGTTATTGCAACTGGAGGGGTGGCGTCCACCACAGTAACAAGTACTTCCTCTACAGTTGTATTTCCACAACAATCGAATGCATTATAATAAAATGAATAAGTCCCAATAGGCACATTAGTAGCAATATAACCTAGGTCAGGATCAAATTTGATCACGACTCCAGCCAGTGCCGGATCTGAAATTACAATTGGAGGTGTACCTCCAGTACCAGATCCAGAACCTGATCCAGTAGTCCCACCACCCATAGTACCACCAGCAGTTGTAGTAGTGGTTGTTATGTTGTAATCCACGAACGAGGAACAGTCATCATTGAGGTGGTTAGGCTTTGGAAAGACAACTGTGCCTGTACAACCCCAAGGATCAACAGATGCAGAGAAGTCAAATACCTCGATAGAAGGTGGCATCGTATCCAGTGACTTAAGTGTCTGACGACAGATACGTGGATCAGATCCAGTCTGACACCAGTCATATATTGTCCATTCTCTGATAACCTTATTGTTCTCAGAACAACCCGCTCCAGCATCACAGATAGGTATCGTGATATCCTCATAGGTCGTATACGTCTGACACTTGTTCCCATTCAATGCAATTGTCGATGTTCCATTGTGATAGTAAGGATAAGCCTGATTAATACCAGCTATAACACAGACCGCTACCTCTGCAGGATAGTCTTCTGGGTTTGCAATCACTTCAGCAGCATTATGCAAAGTAAGAATGCATAACTTGTAGAAGTGCTCATACACAGCCTCTGGTGAAGTATCAGCTCCACAAGGAAGAATCACTTCACTTTCCGGACAAAATACGTCTGGCGAAGTGAGGACATCCAGAGTGGACGTGAAATAATTACTGTTACAAGTTCCTACCTGTCCATTGACACCTGTTACTATCCAGGTTCTGACCAGCGAAGATGCATTGCAACCTCCATCAGTAAAGCTGTCATTGAACGTGATACTTTGCACCCCGCTACAAGCAGTAACTACTGTAGGCTGTGAAAGATCGGTAAGTGAAAGATCACCACATAAAAACGGTAATTCCACTGGAGTGGACATACCTTCGCAGGTAACTGTGGGTGCCAGTTTGTCTTCGACGAGTACATTACCCCAACAACTATTAATGCCATCTGTCACAGTGACAACATAGTTTCCTGGTGTAGTAATAGTACTTCCTGTTACTCCTGAAATAAGAACTGTAAATGTAATGGCAGGGTCAATGGTGCCTTCAAGTAGAAGATCAGGCGTTATAAGCGCCTCACAATCTTCTCCGAAAGATACATTGATCTGATCATCACAAACTAATGGAGGCGGAGCGGCCTCGTAAGCTTTGAGTTGGTTTCCTAGATTTAGGATGAGTAGACTTGAACACAATATATACTTCAATACAGTGCCAGCCCTACCCATAATATCGGTCATCACCATGGGATAAAGTTTTGGTTATAAAAAATGAGTAATAAAGTCTCCCAGCCCATAATAAGCGGGAGACGTGTTCAGATCATTAAGAGGGGGAATACAAGAAGCGGGAAAGATTCTTGAGATGCAAAAGTAATTCTCTACTTAGCATTATCAGTTAAATAGATTGGTAATTAATAAATTTTTATTTTACTAATAATCATAAAATATAATACGATGAATAAAATCATATCAAGTCAACGATGCACCTCGCAACTTGTGAGCCTGTCGCCACGCCCATACCTCCGAGCCTTGCTGCAATGTAAGGTCCAGCCGTTGACTTCTTGATTATGGGAAACTTGTTTTTTCCAGTAGCTATTATTCCTGACCAGGAAAAGTCTGGTACAAATGAATCATTCAAATACCGCTTTGCAAACTTTACCAGGTGTTTTATAATTTTTTCATTGGGTGCAAATACACTAGTACTTTCCATCTCAGCATCTTTATTCCTTGCCCCACCGATGAGCAATCTATCTTGGCCCACATTCCTGAAGTAGACATAGCCTTTATCGTGATGAAAAGTCCCATTGAGTTTTTGCAGGTCCATAGGCTTACTGACGAGAACTTGATTGCGTTTAGGGAGTATGTCTAAATCTGATAGCAAAGTCTTAGTGAAAGCATTAGTTGTAAAAATTAATTCACGTGAAGTTATTTTCATACCACCTTCAAACATGATATCATATTGTACATCTTCTAATCTGTTCCATGCAGAGACTTTGAAACCAGTATATATTTGTACTCCTTGTGATCTGGCCTTAGCCATAAGAGCTTTGAAAAGTTTGACTGGATTCAATTGTCCTTCATGTCTATTTTCTATGACTTGTCGATGTAGTTTTGTTGAAAATTGAAGTTTTCCGAACTCGAATACATCAGATACACCCATCGCTTGCTCCATCAGGCTATTTGCCTTTTCAAATTTTGAGGCAACTTGTTCAAATTCCAGTCTGGATGTGAATACTTCTTGTCCTCCACAGTTTATGTAATCATATGATGCAGCTGGAATCGTTTCCTCTAGTTGCTGAAGTCCTTGGTAGCGCATTCTGATGAGTTCCACCAGCTCTTCCTCACTCATATGGCCGAGATCATCACTCAATTCCCCTACTGACCCAAAACATGTAAAACCGGCATTCTTGGTGCTAGCACCCTGAGGTATGGCATAGGCATCTACCAGTGCTAGATTTTTTTCTGGATATTTCTCAGACAAGTAGATGGCTGTGAGCAAGCCCACATACCCTGCACCTACTATGCAGTAATCCACTTTTTCAAACCAGTGATTCCTTTCCCAGTAACTGTACATGTTCTTTTTTGGATGGGGTTTTTCCAAAGTATACTTTTGTGACCATAAACAGAAATATGATTCAAAGAATACAAAGTCTTTTCCTAGCCATATCCAGTGGTGCATATTGGAGTCTATTTGGGCTTCCATTTGCCAAGACTGACACCGCAATAGGTTCCATCTACCAAAACCTTACTCTCGACTTACAAGATCATATGGGGTTACTTATATGCACTATAATGGGAGGCCTACTAAGTCTTATTGCCATTTTCTTATTTAAAAGCAGAAAATTGCAAATGAGCCTGAGCTACGTGGCCATTCTCGCTGGCTTTGTCTTGATGGGAACAGTGGCCTACTTACAGGTATCCACTGATTCTATAGGAACATATAGCGTGGGTATGGCTATGCCATTAGCAGGCATTTTATTCAGCTTACTGGCAACCGTATTCATCAAAAAAGATGATAAACTTGTAAGATCAATGGATAGGTTACGTTGATTAGTTAAGTATAACTTGAGCTTGACCAATAAATATAAAAAAAGGAAGTTGACTGTTGAGTCAACTTCCTTTTTACCATATACCAAATTAGATAAAAATCAATCAGGTCTTTTCTTTGCAGAGTAATTGACTTTCAATTGTCCTGATTTTCTGAGCTTGGTTTTCACATCTGTAACAAAACCCATCGTCACGTCTCCATCTACTCTCAGAGATGAGTTTATCCCAGGTCTTTGGCCTTCTGCCACTGTACTTCTGTGCTTCTCTAAAAATAGTGGTATTTCACCTATGTCGGCAAATTTATCTCCTAGTTGCAATTGCGGCTTAGTACCATATTGCGCTTGCCATTTCTTTACAGGTTTTCCGATGTATAGATAGTTCACTAAAGATTTCTTTTCCAGCTTAGTCAACTCCGTGGCATAGGGCACATTGTTAGTCACTTTCAGCTCAGAGTCTCTCAGTACAGTCACAACCATAAAGAAGAACAATAACATGAAGATGATGTCTGGCAGCGATGCCGTGGACACCTCTGGTGTGGACTTTCCTCGTTTCTTTTGAAATTTACCCATTTGCTTATAGCTTATTCGTCTCCAAAATTTGTTGGTTCAGCCTCTGATATGACAAGAGGAATCTTTGCCCTGATAGCTTTCTGTAAGTCCTTGGACAGATAGATGTAACTCTTGCCGTGCTGCTTCTGTGCTTCCTCATCTCTGAGTTCATTATAGGCGGCTTTGAGTTCGTTATATACTTCCAAGTAAGTCTTATAGTTTGTTCCCCTATCATTTTTGAGCGATATAATGGCTTTATTGGGACTTTCTGCCATATTGTCAAGACGCTGAGGATTCATGATGAAAACTTTAGCATTGTCTTTAAGAGTCTTTATGCTCTGAGGTTCTCCTCTGACCAATAATTTGTTGTCAGCATTCACAAGAACTGAATAGACATTCCTAGTATTGAGTTTCATTTCCTCAGGTGGCTCATCAGACCATGGTGGTAACTTGACCAATACTCCTTTGTCAACATCAATCGTGGTTGTAACCAAGAAGAATATCAGTAACAAAAAAGCGATGTCGGCCATCGAGCCTGCATTAACCTCAGGAGCAGATCTGGTTTTCTTTGCCATTCTATTTACTTGAATAGGTTAAGAATCTCCATTACAACTGCTGCAACAAGTGCAATAACTGCTGCAATGACCGCAGTCTTCACACCTCCACTTATCATTCTGGATATGCTGTCCGATATGTTATTTTTCTCTACTAGCTGGATGATTTTGGCACTGCTTGCGCTTAAATCTGCAGAACTGTAAAGAACCAAAAACAAGACAGCTACCAACGCTAAACCAATAATGCCCTTCATCGATCCTTTGGGATCTGATACCAACCCGATAATTCCATAGACAAGTGCTGCAACTAAGGCAAAAATTATAAGTGCAGTTACCACATAAAGAGCAGGTAAGAAAAAGTCAAAATTGGCTGTCTCGCTGGTCTTCATGATCTTATTGAGATCGTCTGACATGGTATAGCCAGCACCCTTGATACCAAAGATGATGGAGAGCAGTGATATGGCAACTCCCAGGACACCTATGATTATAGCTATGAGCTGACCTTTGGATGTTAATAATTTATACATAATGTTCTAGTCTTATGGATTACTTAAAAAGACCATTTCTAGCCATAACGTCTACGAGTCCTATAGAAGACTCTTCCATTTTATTGACTATTCCATCAATCTTGGAAACTATGTAATTGTAAAATATCTGAAGAATAATGGCCACTATCAATCCGAATACGGTAGTCAATAGGGCTACTTTGATACCTCCCGCAACGACTGAAGGTGATAAGTCACCTACGGCCTCGATCATATCAAAGGCTTGGATCATACCGATTACGGTTCCCATAAACCCGAGCATGGGTGCTATGGCAATGAATAGTGATATCCATACCAAGCCTTTCTCTAGTAAGCCCATCTGGACAGAACCATATGAAACAATAGCTTTTTCTACAGCTTCAGGTCCATTATGAGCATTTCTCAATCCTTCATACAATACACTGGCTGTAGGGCCAGAAGTCGATCTAGCTATTTCCATTGCACCATTAAGGTCTCCATCAGCCAGTCTACCATCTATTTTGCTTAGCAATTTGGAAGTATTGGTAGTTGCAATATTCAGAGTTATGATTCTTTCAATGCAGAAAGCCAAACCTAAGATGAGAGTTACGAGTACCAAACTCATAAACTTCCAATCTCCTTCAATGAATTTCTCCTTTAAGACCTGAAAAACGCCACCGCCGTCTGAGGCTGCTACGTCTTGAGCCAGGAGCTCACCAAATCCCAGGAAATTGATTCCCATTAATAACAAACTTATAAGAATGATCTTTCGCATGATTATACTTTTCTTTTAAAATGTAAGTCGGTTGTACATATGTTCAAAGCCCTAAAATAGAAATATTGTTTTAATACGGTGTAGTCACATTTGAAATTTTACACCTTTAGATATTCGCAATATATTAAACTGTCTCCATTACTTTCATAGATGAAAAAATTTTGAGCTTTGGTGTACAGACATATTGCAGATATAATAATCTGTATCTAGCTGATAACTAATAAAATAACGACATTACAAACAAATACGGCATTGAACATCCTAATGATTTCTGACCTGAACTGGCATCAAGGCTCTCGAAAAATAAATCGAGAAGACATTTTGTTGTTATTCGAATCCAAGGTCCATGGACACGGTGAAAGGTTCAGATCAGTGAAAAAATATTGGGATATCATCCTGTCTGAGACACCTGATCTGGTGCTTATCGCAGGTGACGTCACGGGAGATGGCTCTTGTGGACACGGTTTTCATACTGCTTTCTACTATCTGCTCATCTTGCTGGAACTAAGCCAGACACCGACTTGCTTCCTTCGAGGTGACAACGATTTAGAGATCTATTACAGCAGTGTTACTGATAATTTGTCGGATTTCAGATATGTCATGGAAATTTCCAATAAAGCTATTGAGGTGCAAGGCCTGAAAATTCTTGGAATTCCTTATGAAACGACTGCTCAGAAAAAGCTGTTAAGAAGGACTCTACAAGCTCATTCGGGTTGTCATCATGATCTTATTCTGTGTCACAGTCCATTGAAAAGAAGAACCTTCTTACTAGATCTTGATTGTGACTACCTTATAACAGGTCATTTTGATAATAAGCTGGTGTCCTTTGATAAAAAAGTGTTCATCTCCTGTTCCAATGATTCCAAAATCATCAATTATGCCACTATACATCTGGGAAAGGGCAGGCAGACCATCCACTATAAATTCTCTAATCCCCTCAAAAGGATGCTTATTGATTATAAACTCCTGAGACAATTGCACTATAAAAACAACTCTGATAGATATTCATTGGAGATTGATGGGATTCCAATACCGATCGAGGAGTACGAAGAAATGGCCTTGCCTGGATCATCTTACAAAAAAGATAAAAATGCTTTGGCTCTAGCTATAAAATATCTGAGAGGTCAAGCTTATAAACGTTCCATCACTCTAATGTGTAAGCTAAAAAGTGGAGAGATCGAATCGTCCAAGGCATTATTAGATCAAAAAATGAAAGAGAACATTACTTCAGAACATACCCTATCAAGATCTATGTTACTAGATTACCTTGGGTCTCAAGTAAGGACTCACTTGTTAAGTTAAGAGCGGAGAATGGGGGATTCGAACCCCCGATACCCTTTTGGAGTATACACGCTTTCCAAGCGTGCGCCTTAAGCCACTCGGCCAATTCTCCTGAACTGACACAAAGGTAGTTTTTTAGTCAAAGTAGATTTGCTAATATTTAAATAACTTTTGCGAATTTTCTGTTGTGATCCTTGCAACCTCATCGACTCTGATATTCTTGAACTCAGATATTTTTTCCGCTATTAGAGGTATATGGGAACTTTCATTGCGCTTGCCTCTATATGGTACAGGACTCAGGTAAGGAGCATCAGTCTCCAATAATAAATATTCAACAGGAAGATAAGAAACCATCCTTTCTAGATTGGCCTTCTTAAAGGTTATCACTCCTCCTAATCCCATCATGAATCCCAAATCGGCAATTTGCTTACATTGAGATACAGTACCATTAAAACAATGAAATATACCTGATAATGCCCCATCCTGATGCTTTGCAATAATCTCGATAGTCAAATCCAATGATTCTCTGGAATGTATGATTATAGGCAGATTATGTTTCTTACTCAAATGGATTTGAAACTCAAAGGCCTCTATTTGCTCTTTCTTGAAAGTGGTGTCCCAATATAGATCAATGCCTGATTCCCCGACCCCATAGTATTTACGGTCCGATAATTCAGCAGCGACCAACTCCAATTCTTCCCTATAATTCTCTTTGACATGACAGGGATGCAGGCCCATCATAGGATAACATAGATCAGGATGATCATTGGCCAGCTTCCTCATTCCAGCAATGGAATCTCGATCAATATTGGGTAAAAATATCTTATTGACTTGCATTTCCTGTGCTCTTTTCAGCACCTCAGAAATATCTTCACTAAATTGCTCTGCATATAGATGTGCATGACTATCGACAAACATTTCACTTCATTTTAGATGGCCAAAAGTAAAACAAAATACTATGTGGTCTGGGTAGGTGTCAAGCCTGGCATATATACAAGCTGGGATGAGTGTAAAGCACAAATCGCCAATTACCCTAAAGCTACTTATAAATCTTTCAAGACAAAAGCTGCTGCAGAGGCTGCCTTCCAACGACCATCCACTGAGTATATTGGGCAAGTAAAAAAGACTATTCAATCTCCCGATCTGGAAAGTTTCACAAATGAAATCAACATGAATAGCATAGCTGTAGATGCAGCTTGTAGTGGTAATCCTGGAGTGATGGAATATAGAGGCGTGATAACCGAGACTGGCAGAGAGCTTTTCAGGAAAGGTCCTTACGAAGAAGGCACTAATAATGTGGGAGAATTTCTAGCATTGATACATGCTTTGGCCTTACTGAAAAAGCAAGGGCGAGAAAACTTAGCTGTATATTCTGACAGCAGAACAGCTATGAGTTGGCTCAGAAAAAGAAAAGTAAAAACCACACTTAAGAGAAGTGAAAAGAACAAGACCTTATTTGTGATACTGGAGAAAGCCATAGTGTGGATGGAAAAAAATACAACTCGTGTTCAGGTACTCAAGTGGGATACGGAACGCTGGGGGGAAATTCCTGCTGATTTTGGCAGGAAATAAATAAAATATTTTATAGCGCAAATTTCATTCTGTATTCTGCCGAGACTTTTCCCTTCTTGATACTTTCTAATTTTCTTTTTATCATTCTTTTTCTGAGTGGCTGTAGCTTTTCCGTAAACAGCTTACCTTCTATATGATCGTATTCGTGCTGAATCACTCTAGCATTAATTCCTGAAAATTCTGCAGTCTGCTTTTCAAAATTTTCATTTAGAAATTCGATTTTAATATTAGACTTTCTGAATACGTCTCCCCGTATATCAGGTATACTCAGGCAACCTTCCTCATAAGCATACTCTTCTCCGTTCTCTTCTAGCATTGTAGGATTAATCAATACTTGTCTTATGCCTACCAGGTCAGAATCATCCTCCTCAAGCTGAGTTGTATCTACTATGAAGATTCTGATGGCTTTTCCTATCTGAGGAGCGGCCAAGCCTATACCGTTAGCATTGTACATGGTTTCCCACATATTCTCAATAAGAAGATTCAAGTCTTGGTAATCCTGCTCTACTGCTAAAGCCTTTTTCCTCAAGACCGGCTGGCCGTATGCGTATATGGGTAAGATCATAATATACTTCAGATATGCTTTAAATAGCGCTGCAAGATAAGCACAGCTGACAATTTATCAAGTCTGGATTTGTCTTGTCTTTGTTTTTTTGATAAGCCACTTTGTAGTATTAATTGCTTGGCTTGAGATGAAGTATGATTCTCATCTTGGTAATCAATCTGCATATTGGGGTAATCCTTGCTCAGAAGCGAAGAGCATTTCTTTATCTCAGGAACTAGGTAAGTGGGGCTGCCGTCCTTGTGAGAGGGTATTCCGAATACAACTTTCTCTACTTCTTCTTCACTGAAATAGATCTTAAGGAAAGGAAGCAGTGAGCTAGTCTTAATAGTCTTAAGAGGAGTGACAATGATCTGTAAGGGATCAGTGGTTGCAATTCCACATTTCTTTATTCCGTAATCGATGGCGAGTATTCGGGGCATAGAAGTAAAATGCGAATTAAGCACGAATAGTTCCAAAATAAAAAAAGACCCCCTCCATCTATATGGAGAGGGGCCCCATCCCAAAAACAGTAAATTTTATATATCTTTTAGTCTATCAAGACTATTTTTATCGTTTTGGTATACCCTGTGGTTTTCATGGTCACATAGTATATTCCTGAATTTGTCAAATCACTTTTTCTTACTACATAGGTATTCTGACCCGCTTCATACTCAGAGTCAAAGCTCTTAACTACTCTTCCTTGAATATCCGTGATAAGAAAATCTACAGCAGATTTTTGACCTAAGAAAAATCTTATTTCCGTTTCAGAATTGAATGGATTCGGATTGTTCTCTAAGAGCATAGTCGTATTCATTCCCTTAGTGTTACCGATCTCAAGACCCTGAGTCAATAAATCAGTATCATAAATTTCTGCATTCAATACATTTTTTGATAAGCTGAACAAATTACCTTGAGCTTGAGCAACCATATTACCTTGTACAATGATTTCAAGTTCAATGAGGTCTAATTCTTCGTCACCGTTCCAGCTGATTACTATGGAATTATCCGTAATTCTATAGTTTGTTTCATTCAATTCAATGTTAGATCCTTTTACTTCGATGACTTCCAATGCCATTGAGTTGAAATCCAATTCAAATTGGAAACCGCCGATTGCTCTGCTATTTGTAAGAGTTACAGGAATGGTTTGAGTATCTGCTCTATTTCCAAATTCGGCTATTCCTATTTCCAGTTCTGCCCGTGAGCTATTACTTTGAACAGCTCCTCCATTTAATAAATTAGCATCCACTGTACCGTCCACATCACCGACTTTGACTGCGATGAAATTGACCCCCATGTTCTGATTAAGACCTACTATCTCGTAATCTTCAACAAAATTCTGAACTAGTGGGCTCTGCGCAACAGAAAACTGAAAAGACTCATCTATGAATCTCCAAGAATCATTTTCAGGTAATTCTGTATAGATACCTAAAATTAATTTTCTCAATTCCACTAGATCCACACCATCAATAACGTTATCCTTATTGACATCTGCAGCAATCTGCTTGTATGGAGAATCCAACTCCGCAATGCCTAATATATGTCTCTGAATAATTAATAAATCAATAGTCGATATACCCATAAGAGGGTTCTCATCACTGTAAGGATTGATTACATAATTTCCTCCTGGTGCCATTGATGGGAATGCATAATTTCCATTACCATCCGTGTCAACGTTGAAAGGGCTGCCCTCCAATTGTACATCAATATCTTGTATTACATGTTGCTTTTCTGTAGCAATAGTTCCTTCTACTGTTACAGTGATGTTCTGCACACAAGGACTCACGACGTGATTGTCTTGTATGTCAATAAACGTTGAACAAAATGTCTGAACCATTCCACCATCAGGAGTAAGAGTAGTTACATATATCTCGACCTCTTGCGAACCAATACCACTTTGCTGGTTTCCGTTTGCATCGAGGATCGGATTGCCATTTATATCAGTTTTGATACAAGTAAAAGTTCTATTAGTCTGTGTGATATCTGGTGAAAAAGAAAGAATTACAGGATATCCACAAGGATGAGAAGATCCAGCATCAAAATCTGAAGCCCAAAGTTCTATCATACCAAAATCTGGAACCTGTCCACCCGTAGTTGAAACTGGCATAATATCAACTGCCAATCCATTTATACAATAAGCTGTCGCAGCTTTCTTATTCACTACAACAAACTCTTGGTCTACAGTGCATGCATTACCACAACCATCAAAGTATGTGAGCTCTGCAACATTTACACCTACTGGAAATTTACTTCCTGAGATAGATCCGTTTGCTCCATTTCCTGAATCAGATCCTATTAATGTTCCATTCTGAGAATACACGTTCCATGAATAGTTTAAATGTTGATCAGGTGTACACGTGTCTTCTGCTGAGAAGTTCAACGTTACTGGTCCTCCATCACAATCATAAACTGGTATTATGGGCGTGCCTTTATCTGTAAACTCAAGATCCGGATTCAATTCGAATCGAGCTTGAGGTTTGAAGGGGTCTACAACTTTAATAACTTGATTACAAGTCCATGTCATGAAAGATCCACTACTATTATATTGACACCAATCAATAATCTCCCAATTTCTAAGAATCTTAAAACATACTTCGTTTCCTGAAGCATTATTAAAATTAAATAACTGATCCGAGAAGTCAGTTCCAATTACATCACAAGAACTTCTAATGAATTCAGGAACTCCCATCACATCTGGTCCAAAGTCTGATGGATCACCACAGCCAGAGATAATTGTATCTTGCTTAGGGCATTTTATTTTACTTCCATCAAATGGATCATCATTCTCAAAGGTTATAATCTGCTTACAGTGTGCAAGCTCTCTATCTTGTGCATCTAAAGCAGTAAACAATCTTGTTATTGTACCATCTCCGCACTTTGATGTATTATGGGTAATGGTCGTATCTATATTTGGATTACAACTTTCTCCAAAAGTTAATTGTCCAAATGAAGCGTCTAAATTATTGACATCAAAAATAAAGTCGCAAGGAACTTTTCTATGCGGTGGGCAATTAAGAGCTGGTGCCGATTTGTCTTGTACAAAAACATTGACCATGCAATCATTAAAATTACCGTAGAAATCCACAACCCTGAAGACTACCATCTGATCTGGTCTTCCTACATCATTACAACAATACTGAACACCGCTACTGAATCCACATCCTGCTGGTATTTCTAATAGATATCTTCTATCGTTGGGTGCTTGTTTAGATCCTGAACATTCAGAAGCCACCCATTCATTATCACCATTCAAGAAAACACAGTCTCCTCCCATGGAAGGGACAATTCCACCGGTCCACTCATTATAACTTACGGAAGAATGATCATCCCACAGAAATCCACTTCCTTCTCGCTTCATTCCTATCCATAAGTCCCCATAGAATTTAGGACGTACATTTTTGACTACCCACTGTAGTTCCATAGCAGACTTCAAGATGGCTAAATTTCCTCCATAGGCAGTTGCTCTAGATTTAGCTATACTGGAAGAAATATCATAGTCAGATAAATAGTAGTTACTATTATTACCAAACTCATCCACAAAATTCCCTACATAAGTCAAATCACATATTTCTGGGATTCTGCATTCGCAGAAATCTTGGTTCGGATCAGGCATTCTGCGGACCAACTTACAATGCAACTTACAATCATCATAAGATCCATCATCAAACGATTCTGCTGCTATAACAGCTTTTCCACCCGAAGTAACACTAACCGTGGTATTCTGATCACATATGGTTATTGGAGGAGTATCATCTATTATTTCAATAGGAATATGACATTGACTAGAGTTATAACATTCATCATATACTGTGAATATTCCAACAGATGTACCCATGGGCAACACTATGGCCTCTCCATTATAGTCACTTATGAATCCACCATCGTAGGTGAAATCGTAACTTAGTTTTCCTACGTTGTTAGGACAAGTACTATTTACATCAGTCAAGGTACAATTATCAGTAGCTGTAGGTAGCGATAATTTTATGCTTGCGCCACAATTAAAATCACCGTAAATGCCTCCTGGCTGAGATATAAGAGTATTGGTACTGACTACTATAGATGAACTCCCATTAACGATACAATTACCACCCGCATCAGTCATTATTTCTGGTGGAGTATCGTCTACTATCTCTATGACTTGTGTATACTTATATACTGTATCAATATCACATCTCCATTCACTAGTGCTCCAGATTCTATGAATCTTCTGAGTACAGCCGATTTTAGGTAAAATTATATCTTCATACGTCGTAGTAGTATTGCAGAAAATATCTGGGAATGGAAAAAGTGGAACAACCTTAAATTGTCCAGGTCCTACTCTAAATCTGTATTCAGGGACACCAGTGCTATCAGGAACAACATCTCCTTCGTCTATTCTACAATTACCATTGAAATCCATTATTGCAGTAGCATCGCACTGTAATGGATTGTTATTCTTAACGACTAAGGAGTCTGGATACCTTACTCTCTGAGGTAGAAAAGGCCTTAATCTAAATGTCATCGTACAAGTTTCAGCGAAATTGCCTTTACTGTCGACGGCTGTGTAACTTCTAGTTACGTTGATCATATTATTAGGTAGGCAATCTGAAAATTCTTCTGATAATAGAATTGGTTCCAATGTATCCTGGCAATTATCTATAAAAATTGGTCCTTTGAAAATTCCCATATCTGCACAGTCCGCAATTTGAATTCCCATCTGGCACATGGACGTTGGTCCTAATTTGTCTTCTATGATTATATTACCCCAGCATGAGTTACCAGTAGTGGAATCTATTACCATTGCTTCTAAGGTTTGTCCTACATAGCTAGTAGATACTACGTCATTACCTGGAATGACACCCTTGTCGTCTGATACTAAGACGTATAGCTTTCCATCTGGGCAAGAAAGTCCACCGTCGCTGAGTATCATACTCGGCGTTATCGTTGCATCGCAATTCGAGTTAAGAGAGACTTGAGTGGTACCGTGACAAGCCAAAGCGCATTGTGCTTGGCTACTATCAATTTGACATAGTGTCGCTAATAATGCAAGGCTGAATAGCTTAGCATACTTCTCCACAGAGAAAGAAAAATACTTCATGAGATCCTGTTTAAATTACTGTTTGGGGATTTCTCTCCAAAAAATAAATCGTTTACTTCGACGGATCTATTAGTATTCAAAGGTAAGGTTCGCTTACAACGGTTTGAACCATTATAAGACTTAACAAATGTAGATTTATTATAATATGTAATCGTAACATATATGCAGTATTTTTTACATATGTTTTTTTTAATATGATATGCTTAAAGCTACTCTGGCTAATTACGTTCTATCCAACTTATTTATCAAGGCTCACTACCTACTGAGCTGGGTAAGTACCTAATCATGAATCGCATAGAACTCCTCTCCACAAGTGGAGTGTGGCTATAGAAAAACCTAACATATCCGGTAGAGCAATTACCTAGCAGAGTTTCAGAGTCTGTAGAAGAGATTTGATGGCCGTAAGCGGATTACAATCAGCTCTTAGTCGTAGTAAAGTCTCCACTAACCAACTCATACTATACTATTATCAGTTTAACTTTCTTTCTATCGTTAATCCTGATTAACTGTATAAACAAAAGATAAACTGAATAAACAAAAAAAAAGCCCCCCTCCAACAAGTGGAGAGAGGCCATCCCAAAAACCGATTTTATTCTAGTACTATTCGATTACAATCATCTTCTTAGTCGCAGTAAAGTCTCCACTATCCAACTGATAGTATAATACTCCACTCGCTCCTAAATCAGATTTACTCAATTCAATTTCGTTATAACCCTGTGGGTATGCTCCATCAATGATAGAGATAACCTTTCCAGCTATATCATATACAGTTATAGTTGCATCAGCAGCTTCAGCCATTACAAATCCTACTGTAGTAGTAGCACTGAATGGATTCGGCTCATTCTGCATCAAAGCGAACTCAGCTACACCAGCTTTATCATCCAATGTGATGCCGATGACATCCATATTAGATCCTACATAAGCCTCAGCTCTAGTGATTTCACTATTCAAGTCCAAGATATCAGACAATTGACCTTCTACACTTGACTTGAATGTCATTGTAAATAAGTCTCCTGTAGCAGATATTGGATTAGTATCATTCCAACTTGTCGTGATTACCTCCCCAAAGATTCCAAAGTTAGCTGCAGTAACATTCAAGTTGCCAGCAGTAACATCTACTAATTGTAAACCTGGAGTAGCTAAGGTGAACTGGTACCCGTAAATATTAGCTTGCTCAGCAGTAACTGTCAATTGAACAGTTTGTCCAGCAGATACAGCTATGTCCTCATAACCAATCTGAATAGAAGAACTGCTCTGTGCATTGACAACAGACTGAGTAGCGTTAGCGATTACGTCACCACTCACATCTCCAATCTTAACACCTATGAAGTTCTCATTCATCATTTCTGTTGAAAGATCCATCACTTCTCTAGTCTCATCGAAGTTCCAAGGACTATTGACATCTAAAGTGAAGTCAGCATCAATGAATCTCCAGCTATCATTCTGAGGTAACTCAGTATAGATACCCAAGACTAACTTTCTAAGCTCCACTAAATCTGCACCATCAATTTTCTGATCATTATTGATGTCAGCTGCTATCAACTCATATGCGGAATCCAGTTCTTGGATGCCTAATATGTGTCTCTGTATCATAACGATATCCACAGTACTTACACCATTAGAATAATCATCATTCTTAGTACCTGACAACTCGTAGTCACCGCCCATATCAGAATAGAAAGCATAGCCATTCAAATCAGACATTGCAGGTTCTTCGCTTCCAGTGGACATTTCCTTATTCATAACCTCAACGTTATCAATTGTATGACCTGTCTCAGTCTCAATTGTACCAGCTATAGTAGTTATACTACCAGTTCCTGTGCCTCCACAATTTCCTTTAGTATCGATAACTCTCAAGTTAACTAAGCAGAAATCTCTGTTTCCACATATATCCCATACGTATACAGGTAGAGTAAGCTCTATCATATCTGCACCGGCAAGAGACTCACAGTCAAATTTCATAGCTGCACTTCTTCTTCCTGGTATTACAGTAGAACGGTCATCAGTAAATGTGAACTCCAACTCTTCATCTGAAGTACAGTTATCGAAACTTCCGAAGTCGAAGTCGATTGCCCATAATTCAACACATGCGTCTTCTGGACCTCCACCTGGTGGTACTTCCATAAGTGCTGTACTAAGGTTAACACAATAAGGAGTAGGAGCTTTCTGATCCTGAACTGTAAAGTAACTTGTTGTAGAAGAAACATTACCACATCCATCATATACTGTCCACTCAACTCTGTGTTTAGTCTCACCACAATCTGCAGGTATGTTAGCAGGTATGGTAATTGTATAGTCACCTGGTCCAGTTTTAGGACTATCAGCACTATCAAACGGGGATTCACCTACCTGAACATCAGGAATGCCGTTACCATTACTATCTGTAAAGTATGGAATAGGGTTAGGATTATCTCTTATGATGAAAGAACTATACTCATAATCATATACCCAATCATCAAACAAATCAACTAAGACTACCCATTCTAACCAAGAGCTAGGACAAGCATCATCTTGTACTTCACCATCTGCATTTGTTGTGCCATCAAATGCTGTAGCTGTCACAGCAGCATTACCGACGCAGACGTTACCTGATGGGAAACCACCTGAACCTCCTGAAGATGGATTAGCTGGGAATACTTCATCTGGAGCAGTAACTATTGGAGCATATGGATCGACTAACTTACCGATCACAGTCCAACACCACTTTCCACAACCGAACGTAGTACCATCCAAGTCCCCATTTCTAGCATAGAAACTTATGCTTTCCGGATCATTAGGATTATAAGTTTCCCTAGACAACGTTGGATCATATTGACACCAATCGATTACACAGTATTGATTAATGATCTTTCTACAAGCATCACCTTCAAAATTAATTGTATCAGTCTCTAATGACCATCCTACTAGACTGCAATGTTCATTAACCCATGTTGGCTGGTGATCACCAAGATCATCCACACAGTCTAATTGAACTTCAGAATAATCATCGAAATTATCATCATTAATATCTACAGCTTCATTACCACCCAAACTATTAGGATAACCATTACCAAAAGGCCACACTATGGAATTATTGCTAATTGGGTTACCGTTAGGTAGCAAGATGTAATCTGCGTAAGCTGCCTTGTCAGGGTTATTCACATCCGTTAGATAGTAACTACCACTGAACTTAGTTGTAGGCTCTTTGACAATGATAATCTGCTCACAAGACTTAGAATTTGCGATAGACCATGTTCTGACAATCGGTCCATAGTGACACCCTTTATTGAATGTTTCATGAACAGTTTCACCCATCATAGTGAAAGTATCGTCAAAATCAGTGTCATCGTCATTAGTTCCTAATATGCCATCAGCTCCTGCTGCATTCTGGTTCCAACCACATACATCTGTGTAAGTAGCATCTACAACTCCACAAGCTGTACTAGCAGCTGCTCTACCCAATGTCGTTCTGATAACTAACTCAGAATTCTCATCTAGATCACAAGTGATCATTGCGTTAGGTGGACAAGATATAACAGGGTTTACCTTAGCCTCTAATCTTACATTCACCCATGTCCTATTGAATAAATCTCCAGGAGTTCCTGGCCATCCATCCATATTAGCATCATCCCAAGCTCCAAGCTCAACCATAATATTGACGTAATCATTAACTCCGTCACCATCTAGATCTTCACCCTCGCCTGTCAATAAGTCATTACAACAGAACTTGACAAACTTACCACCATCAGTATCATTTCTAGCGTGATCTGTAGGTTGATCTTGCTGTCGTAAATCATTGAAATTGAAGAATGTTGAGTTGTTATCCCAGCCATTAAGACCGACATTACCACAACCATCACCATCGACTCTTCTTATCGCAAGCTTTACAGGACCACAAGATCCATCATGAGATCCATTATCTACTTGATCAACGAATATCTTAGCACTTCCAGCCTCAGGATTAGTCGGTGAGAACGTAAGTCCTACAACAATATTCTGAATACCAATCATTGTCGGCGGAGAATTATCTATGACATTAACTGTTACAAATGCTATACCCTCATTACCACAACAATCAGTTGCTGTATATGTGAATACGTGAGTTCCTTTAGGTGCTCCAGACACAACCCATCTTCCAGGACCGCCTTCTACTGGCTCAAAAGAAACTGTTGCAGGACCAGAAACCGTGTACTCTATATCAGTAGAACAGTTATCAGTCAAGTGCTCAGGAGCAGGCAATACAAAGTCAGCAGCACATCCCCAAGGATTAGCTCCAACAGTTATTGTGATGTTGTCAGTTGTAAATGCATCAGGACCACAACCACCATCAATAACATTCGTTATACCATCCATATCAATTACAGGGCCTTCCGTATCCTTAGCATGTATTATCTGATTGAATTCAACTGTCTCAGCAGTACACCAATCCAATGCTATCCATGTTCTGATTATCTTCAGATTACCAGGACATCCAGGACAAGCTTCTAATTCTCTATCTTCGTAAGTGAACTTAAGCTGACAAGAATTAGAAGTGAAATCGTTCAAATTCCCTAATTTATCACACAGAATCTGTGGGAATGCATTGAAAACACCTGCAGTATTAGCAGACTTCACATACGGATCTGTCTTCTCGTCACAAGATAATGGATCTGGACAAGGCGTTGCACATTCAAACAAGCCTCTATAGTAATCATAGATTCCTTGTGGGCTATAGTCTACACCACAATTAAGCTCTACAACTGGTGCAGGCCAGAACCAACTAGTTCCAACTGCCTCAGCTCCAATTACCTCAACTGTTATGATCTGGGTTTCAGTAGATTGATTTCCCTTAGCGTCTGTCGCAACCCAAACCCTTCGAATAGTAGTACCATTACATTCATCTTCAGTCACGTCATCGATGAACGTCAAATCATCATCACAACCTATCTCAATTGCGCCTGGATCAGTTTCATCAACAGGATTTCCGTCACTGTCTACAAATTTAATTCCTCCTGCTAAAGTAGCAGCTTCTATACCTGGTACTACAAAATCAAAGTTCAATCTAACATCTTCAAGACATCCACCAAACTCTATGAAATCTTGAGTCAATTGAAAGCACCAATCTCCCGTAACGTCTCCTACTAGCAATGGAGCTAAAGGAGTAAACGGCATAATCGTACCAGTCAGAGTAGCACCTTCCGTATCATTTTCACCACAAACTGCATTATCTGTCAATGCTGTACTAATATTCAGACCAGCACAAGCTGCTGCTACACCTGAATCGGAGAAAGTAGCATCTATGTGATCTTCTTGTCCACATTGGGAATCAAATAGCACAGATGTTGCACCATTCGGACCAGTTACTACCAAATCAAGCTCTGAAATCCAATCATGACTTAGATCCACATCTATGGATAGTGAAGTAACAATTGCTCCTGGTAACAAACCAGCACCTGCACTAACAGGTATACAGAAATCATGTACCGCGGCCGCAGTTGAAGGAGCTACCCATGTAAATGGCAATTCAGTGTCAAAATCCAAAGCAGAAAAGGCAACTGAACCCAAACAATCAGGACCAGGTAGTGTACTGGCAATACAAGAAACTGTAGCATCAGCAGGATCCACTATAGTAGGAGCTAATTTATCTTCTACTACGAAATTACCCCAGCATTCATTATCTCTACATGCATCATACACTCTGTAAGTATATTCTCCGCAATCTAGCTTGATTGTACAACCATTTACATCTGGTCCAACATCTCCATTGTCCAAGTCTGCTTTTAATGGTGCTATACAATCTGATTCTATGGCATGGCCATGCTCATCTTCTATATAAACTTCATAACAATCAAACTCACAACCGTAAGGTCCTCCTTCAAGAAACATACCCGCAGTGATTAATGTCATACAATTTTCATCTACTGAAACATTCACGCTATTATCACAAGTAAGATTACTTGTAATTCCAGGAACTTCATTTACAGTCAATGTGAATTTACATTCTGACATATTACCAGAACAATCCATAGCACTGAAGCATTGATTAAAAACCCCAACACCTATCGCTGAACCAGCTTCTATACCACTGGTCTGCTCTACAATATCCATAGCTCCCGTAGATGCTCCAATATCAATGAGATAATCAAAGAAACCTACAAAGAATCTAGGATTCAATACAGTTCCACCGAACTGGAACTGAGGTGCTTGTCCAGCACTGATTGTCAGTCCATTAGGGTTAGCAACAGGTGTACAAGCTGCAAATGCATAAGACAGTCCAAAACTTCCTGTCTGTGACATAGGGAAACTCAAAGCTATACCCACTGTCGCTCCAGGAGCTATAACTATAGGAGTAGAAAGTGGCAGACAAGCAACTTGTCCAGCACCATACATTGTCGCTACAGGCATATTAACTAAAGTCCAAGCACCAGCATTAGTCTGATTTCCAGCAAATCCCCCTGCAATAGTGTGAACATTCCAAGAATATGTACCCGCTGCAAATACAGGCTGATACATTTTAGTCAATATCAATGTAGTAGGTCCGGTATTTGTCACATCAAACATGATCTGATCAAATGTGGAACCGCCTCCCGCACTCGGATCACAACCATCAAAGGTTACGCCTGACATTACAACACATTCACCATCCAAATCATCACAATTATCAATAGCTACAACATCAAAATCTGCTATCTCACAACATTCTCCACTCTGGAGATTAAATGTTCTATCCTGTGGACAAGAGAACACAGGTGCTTCATCATCTTCTACAGTTACCTTATAACTACACTCGATAGGGATTCCTGGAGGGCCGAAAGTTCCACCTCCTCCAGTAGTTCCTGAACCAGTTCCTGAACCAGTTCCACCACCATCTGGCATGAAAGTTCCACCTACAGCTTTATAGGTTATTGTATTACAACCAATAGGCAAAAAGCCATCATCAGCTTTGAATCCACTTGTACCATCAGCAAAAGCTATGCAAGTAGCGTAAGTGTCACAAGCCGTTGCCATTGAAGTGGAAACACGGATACCATCCTGAGCATCAGCACACAAATCCGCATCAATACCATTTCCAATAACGACAACTTCAAAATCCAACATACAGTTAGCCCCTCTGAAAGCGTCCCATCCGGCTGCGTCTAGACACAATTGGAAAGTCTGCAATTGACAATCACCAGTTGCATCTGGATCTGAATCAAAAGCAATGCCTAAAGGACCATTATTAATCTGAATCTGTTCGAAACCATTACCGCCAAAATCAGCAGCAAATTCAGTATCGATACATATTTCATCTACACAGACAGGCATAGGAAAGTTACATATACTTCCTAAATCTATAGTAGTATTATAGGTACCTACCGTCATGTTACCCGTATTGGCTACGAAGTCAACCCACGGCATAAACTCGTTCACCTCTATTACGTTGATCGCCGCTTCGAGATTACACCCTACAGGATCAAAAGTCGGTGGAGGGCATTCAAAAAATGCACCGCAAAGACCCTCGGAGTTTGACACTGTCACGTCATCCGGACATTCTATCTCACATTCAGAGCAACCTGTAACAATCTGAGCAAAAGCAGGATTGGACGTAGGGACCAATTCGCCGGCAGTATGGTTGGCACCATTAAAACCACCATTACCTGCCGCAGTTGTTGAGGTAGGTGCGATGTACTCACTATTGTTGACACAACCTCCATTGTTGGAGCCATCTTCACAAGCTGCAACGGAAATCATCGCAGGAGGACACCAGCCATCACCGAAGGTTTCAAAGGCATAAAGCTCTATGACATCCCCATCGGGCACACAGAACATAGAAACACCAGCTGCGGGATTCTGAAACCCAGCGATTGGCGTTGAAGTTGAGGCATTCCATAATGCCCAACCGTTCTCAGCATTAAATCCTCCCGTCACATATGTGACACATAATTGAGTTTCATTCATAGGACACTGCCCATAAGAAACACCAACTAGCATCATCATGGCGACGACACAGGAAATTTGATGAGTAAATAAATTAAAAATCTTTTTCATAAGATTGAGTTTTGTATAATCGAATTTTTCTTTATCAAATTGGTTTAGTTGCTAATAGCATCCATGACAGCTTCAAGAGCTTTGTCAAATCTCACACCAGGCAGATTATTGTTCGTTACATAATCTGAGTTTAAGACATCAAAGCGAGATGCTAAAACCGCATCAGTAACAGACGACCCAGCATCAAGCCTAACTGAGATACCTAGCATGAACTGTTTTGCAGCCATATACTCCACTTCAGCTACAGCATCGTCATTCTGATCACCGATTCTTATGGTTGGTTCATAAGTTTTCATTCTGGTAACAGCTTGCTCCATGGTAACATCTAAATCATACTCTGAATACACATCGAGTATGTCCTGACTAGAAAGGGCAGAAGGATTAATCGCATCAGGATAAGCAGCCTGTGCCATTGTTTGGGATTGGAACCCAAGAAAGCTAACGCTAAAAACAAGAGCCAGCGAAAACGCTTTCACTAGTCTGCCAATGTCAGCCTTCCCATAAATCTTGTAAACGTTGTACGCTTTTTTCATGAGATTGAGTTTTTGAATTAAGTTTTTAATAATCAAATAATACTATAAAATGGTTAATGGCGACAACGTCGTCATTATGGTTTTCTAACCGAAGAACACAGCTGTTACACCGCATTCTTTTTCCAAACTTGTATCAAAGGATTGTGAAGATGATTTCGTCTTTTTCTTCTGTCAGTCCTTTTAAAATATGCTTAGTGATAAAAGTACACGCATAGGCGCACTTTTAGTCTGTACAAAGATAGCTCTTCACTCTAGGTTCATAGTACCACCGTATTGGTATATTTCATATATATGAAAATATTAATATGTAACATACCTACAATGAACAGTCTACTTAGAATCATATCTGAATTATCTTTCTATTGTTTTTCTGAGCTCTCCTTTCACCCCGTCTTTGTCCTCCATATCCATAAGTGTCTCCTCTTCTGTCATCACTTCTCTACTGCCCCCTATATCAAATCTCAGTGTCACCTCATGTGATCCATTGTTATACGTCTGGAACTCATTGCGACTCAGATTGTATCCATAATTCAGGGTCAAGGCATTAAATGTCGTCCCTACCAGAAAGCCTACTCGCTCATCAGCTCCCACTGTATAAGTAAAGCCACCTCTCAATCTATCATCTGCAAATTTTCCCATCAGATTAATATCTGCGTGGAATGGGACATTATTCAGTTGCTTGACATACACTGAAGGTTCAAAAACGGCATCCATACTAGCAGACCTGTAGATATAGCCCACATTGAATATATAGCCGAAGTCTCGACCATCGACATCTTGAGTATTATCACCTATCCGAGAATTAACCAAGGCTGGCAACACTAGTCCATAAGTGATGGTATTATCATATACACCAAAAGCACCCACGCTGACATCAAAATAACCATTGCCCAATATTCTCTCATTGATAAGTATGTCACCAGGCTCTACCAGATTATTAGTCGCCACAGCATCGTCCAAGCCGTGCTTGATATATTCTCCAGCTAGTCCGACATTGAGCTTGTTGTCAGCTGTCTCGAGTAAGTAGGCTATGGTTCCTTGTACCTTGGAAGTGGTGAGGCTACCATTTCTATCTGCTAGAAACTGTGCCCCGAAGCTGAGCTTATCTGTTACAGGGCCATCATAACTGATACTGTAAGTCTTAGGGGAATCTGGGAAAGAGGCCCACTTGTTCCTATATCCCGCTATGATCTGATGGGTATCTTCCATACCTGTTGCTCCAGGATTGATCAATACTGGATTAAGGTAAGACAAACTGCTCACATAGCGCTCATCAAAATATCGAACCTGCCCACTGACAGTCATCGCAAATGCACTACAAACAACTATATATAATAAAGTACGTTTCATATTATTAAGATTTAATGCTATTGATAGGGATCTTAAGATCTGTTTCTTAGTAAGGTAACCGTTCCTTTTTCTATTCTCTTCGTGTCACCGTCATCTATTATGTATACCCAGTGATAAGCACCTTCTATGAGTGGCTGACCATCCCTATCTGTTCCATCCCAGTCATTCTGATAGTCATTTCCATTGAAGACCAGTCTACCCCATCTGTCGTAGACGTTCAGTTCTGTATCCGTATTAGGTGGGAAACAACTAGCTCCAAGAATGAAGAAGTCATTCATACCATCAGCATTGGGTGAGAAGACCGGTGTTGCAATACAATCTCCAGGTGGAGGAATTGTGTCGCAAGCTTCTATTTCAAAGAAATCTGTTATCTCGCAGCCGTTATCATCTCTTACTGTTATGAAGTAAGTACCCGCTTCCAGCATATCACAATCGAAGACACAATCAATAGTATCCACACTCATATTGGTCCATACGACCTCGTAGCCGGTACCCACTGGGCCGCCTGATATGGAAACATCCAAGGTTCCAGTTGCTTGGTCGATTCCATCTTCCATCATACTACAAGTTCTACTGTTCAATGTCACTACCATAGGATCTGGTGCTGTAACTGTAAGATTAACACCTGCATTGAAAGTATTTCCTGCCGAATCTTCAACTCTGACACTGTACACCTCTGCACACAAGCCCGTTATGCTCCATGCTCCTGGGCCTGTTACGATGACCTCTGTAGCATTCCCAAAGGAATCTGTCGCTACGACTGAATATCCAGTCCCGCCCAGCTCATCATGACACTCCTGAGCTATGAAACCACTGACCATCCCATCACAATCGGAAGTGCCAGCACACGAAGCCATTCCACCTTGTAAGTCCGAAATCATGACATCTCCTAATTCCATACAATCACCCCCGCCCGTCATCGTAGTATCAGCATCACAGAACATATTAGCACTGACTGTAACATCGCAACCACAATCATCAGTCACGACGACCGTGTAACTTTGGTTGATGTCCAAGGTGTCTTGCTCTATGGTAATATTAGCAGCTGTTGTAATTGTTTCTATAGAATCTGTCAAAGTCCACACATAGTTGTAATTCAGATCACATCCACCAGTAGGCACAGCAGTCAATGAGCAAGTGTCTGCACTTATGATAACCTGTAGTGGAGTAAGTGGCCCTTCAAGGGTTACTGTTCGGTTACAAGTCACACCGGTCGCATCCATGACTGCTACCTCATAACTGCCCGCTGGATATGATAAAGCCATATTTAAATTGACTACTATCGGCGTTCCTGTTGTACCCGACTCTATCACCGTGGCTCTGTAGGCTCCGCAACCACCGTCTGCTGTTATCGTAAAGGAACCATTTGTCCCGAAACATGGCCCAGCATCTTGTACATCTGTAACCATACACGTCAAAGGTGAAGGTGGGGTAGCCCCTGGAATAGTGAAAAACTCAACGACATTATCTCCAAAATTAGGATCTGCCGTTACCTGATATTCGCCAGGCAACAAGTTCCCAGAGGCGGAACAAGGCAGTGAACCAGAAGGCTGACCATTAATTACCTGTTGTATACTGCAAATTACTGGCTCACAACCGCCCATTATATCTATGATGGCACTTCCGCCTACACCATTACATTGAGCAGCCATTATATCCGTGATGGAAATCTGTATAGGTTGAGGAGCAGTCTCTCCTACAAATACAGTCCGAATGCATTCTTGGCCGTTACCATCTCTGAAGGTTACAGTGTAGGTAATATTAGTAGGAACATTACAGACATTGAAAACTGGTGGATCGTAAGAAACTGATACATTACCAGTACCTCCAGTAGAGGTAGCCGTTATTTTACCGCCCAATCCACACATTCCAGGCGTTGCAACTGCAGAACAGGTCAATGTGACTGGAGGGCAATCATCCACTATATTGACAAATTGTACGTCAGAGCAACCATCTTGATCTCTGACTTCTACTCTATAAGATCCTACCCCTAGATTGGTATGGGTCTGGACGTTACCATTAGGCCCTATATAGCTGTAGGGTGGCGTACCACCCGTGGCATTTATCGTTATACTACCCTGATTATTACAATTGACATTGATCACAGTAGGGTTGATCACCAATGGATTAGGAGCAGATAGCGTCCATGGTCCGCCATTAATAGCGGCACCCATCGCATCAGTAATCGTTAAGTTATATGTACCGGCTGATAAGTTGTCGAGTGTAGCAGGACCTGTAAATACCGTGATCGGCTGAGTAGGGGCATTGCCACCAGTCCAAGTCAGCATGTAAGGTGCTGTACCGCCAGAAAAAGGCTGAGAAATACTCCCTGTATTACTGCATGCACCCGGCGCTCCCAAGGTAGCTGCAATACCACCGAAAGATAAAGGCTGACCCACCGGACAATCTAATTCTATAGCGCAATTGCTGATTTCAAAATCCAAAAGCGTCATTGCTGATGGATCATCAGTTACTACAAAGGGAATGGAATTGTTAGGATCTGCAAAGATCTCTACCTCTGCCATCGCTCCATCATCACTTGGACATGTGAGCAAGACATCATAGCAAATCGTAAAATAGGTAGCGCCATCTGGTATGCTGACTGGATTCTGAGCACCAGTCCAGGCTATATTCATCCTATCAGTACCAAAAAAGCCGAAATCGATATCTGTAAGATTTCCGGTGCTAGAGGCATTGGGGTGTATGTTTCTTATTTCTGCAAATCTCAACTCACTCGGATCCCATCTCCAGTTAAACTCTGTAATGACCAAGTCATCGAAATTAGCAACGTTGAAATCTACACAAGCTTGTTGTCCAGGGCTTACAACTGGGCATGAAGTGGATATGATGAATGGAACGACATCTGATACTTTTACAGTTATACTGCCATTTTCCAGCGTCACTGGAACATTCACTACAGGATCAGAAGGCGTTGCCCCCGCTTGCCCTACTATGATATCTGTCGGCATGTCCGTAAGATTTATCATCGAAACATCTCCTAGTTCACCGATCACATCAAAGCAAAACTCCACTATGGTAGTACCATTAGGAAAACTATTGGGATTAACAGCAGTGCCATCAAACCATGAAAAGGTCAATACCCCATTCTGGCTATTCCCAGCAAATACCATGGACGTAGGATTGAACCCAGAAAGTGGGGAATCCCCTACTGCCGTAAAGGTGATGACTGTCGGGTCCCAATTGAGACTAAAGTCCAATTGAGATATATTATTAAAGTCTTGTACGGTCACTGGGATGCAAAAATTAGTACCAGGACCATGACATGCTTCTGGTATCGTCAATGTCACACCATCCACAGGTGGTGGTGGATCCCCTTCTACTGTGAAAGACCCATCTACGGTTAAAAATTCCAAATTCATTAGCGGAGCCGCAGGGTTATTAGGGTCTGCTGCTGCTACGGATATATTAGTGGGGTTATCAGTCACTCTGATAGGAGATACAGTTCCGTCAGAACCTATGACATCGTAACATACTTCAAATAGGAATTCCCCATCTGGAAGTGTAAGAGGTGTCACTGCTGTACCATCACTCCATAAGAAAGTGGCTTGCCCAATGGAAGCATTGGAAGAATTGAAATTAGCAGCTACAAAACCTGGTAGATTATTATTACCGAGGCCTGTGTAAGTCAGTATGGCGGGATCCCAATTGACACTACCATTTACTGAGGAAATATTTATAAAGTTATCTATCGTCAAGGGCACACAAACATTAGAACCTGCATTGCCAGTCAAGTCCGGGAAAGTGAAAACCACTTCATCTCCACCACCACCGCCTCCGCTGGCAGTTACTTGACCTTCATTAGTTTCTGTTTCAAGATTTGTGACGGGTTGTGATGGGTCAGGGCCTTGATAACCTGCTGTTATGACAGTGGGATCATCTGTTATGGTTAATATAGAAGTACCATTACCGACCACTTCAAAACATATTTCCATCAATGTAGCTCCATCTGCCAAGGTCTCAGGCGTCGCAGGTGTCGGATCAGCCCACACAAAACCCAGCATCCCACTGGCCGCAGGTCCATCATTGATACTCGAAGCATCCAAGCCTGGTAGTCCATAATTCTGAGTACCAGTATATTGTATGACTGTCTGGTCCCACATGACACTACCTCCTATAGAGGCCATATCCTCAAAGTTTTCTATGGTCAATGGCGCACAAATATTATCTCCCACATTAGCTGTAAGCGTAGGAAGCGTAAAAATAATAGGGCCTGGCATGGGAGGTGCTGGTATGGAGAGCATTCCCGAACCAACTGTAAAACCCGGTACACCAGGCGCTGAGCCTTGCTGAACCAAAGTTATCGGAGTAGGATTATCCGTTATATCTATTATGGTGGAGCTGCCTGCCGCACCTATCACGTCAAAGCATATCTCAAACAAGGTAGAGCCATCAGCTAAGGTTTCGGGCATAGCAGGATTCATCCATTCGTAACTCAAAACTCCTGGTGAATTCATGAAATCACCCATGGTCATAGAGCCTATTCCTATGGCTTGTACGCCAGTATATTGTATGACAGTGGCATCCCAATTGACACTTCCGCTAAAAGCTGTTATATTGTCAAAGTCATTGACTGTCAAGGGAATACAGACATTTGTTCCTATCGATCCATTGACATTTCCAAAAAAGAAAGCCACTGGGCTTGCTCCAGCTGGTGGAATGATGGATATACTACCAGAACTGGGGGACACCATCAGAGGGACACTAGGATCACTAGGCGTCGGGCCGGCCATGGTAAAGGATAATTGATTAGGTGTACCAGAAACTGAAATAGGAGAACTAGAACCTGCAGCACCCACTATATCGAAGCATACCTCGAACAAGGTAGAGCCATCAGCCAAAGTTTCAGGATTGGCCGTAGTCAGATCCGCCCAGGTGAAAATCAAGTTACCCGGCGTACTGGAAAAATCTGTCGCAGCTAATTGTGCAACGCCAAAACCCTGTACACCAGAATATTCCAACAAATTAGGATTCCAATTGACACTACCCCCGAAGGAATCTATACTGTCAAAATTCATCACAGTAAGTGGGATACAAATATTATCCCCTGGATTTCCAGTAATGGAAGGAAAAGTAAGACCTACCGGATCGGCAGCATTACAATTAGTTCCAGGAATTGCAAACAAGGATTCATTGACTGTAGCGCCTACTCCTGTAACCAGGTTGCCGTCGCTATCTATACCTGTTATTTCAATTTTTTGAGAGGGACTAGTACCGATATCTCCTATGGTCAGTGTCGTCTCATCGCAAGGACCACCTATCACGTCAAAGCGTAAGGTGAATATATGCGTGCTATCCATCAGAGTAGGTCCTGAAAAGTCAAAGAAGTTATACTTGGCCTGTCCTCTTTCAGGATTCACATTATTCTGAAAAGGCAAAATCACGGAAGGTCCAGTGAGATCAGTATTATTGATAAAAGGCGTCTGGACGACTTCGAGGACCGTAGAATCCCATTTGACAAAGATCTGAACCCCTACGAGGCTGACCCAGTCATTGACATACACTTCCACATCTAGCTGACCAGCTGGGGGATTCTGATCATCGGCATTGAAATAGACGTGTAAAGAGTCTTGTTGCGCAATGGAATTCGTCGAAATAAAAGCGCAGATTAAGAATGCAAAGAAATATCGCATATCCTGGAATTTAAGTATTTGCTTATTAAATAAAAGTGCAAAATGCCCCTTAGAGTCTCACTAAGCGGCAAAAGTACGAGTAATTACTACAACTAATCAACGTACGTAACCTTTCTTTTGTAGGGTCAAGGTATGAAATAAGTTCCTATATATAAAGAAACTTATAATATGTAATCCTTTCTATATGAATGAAGATGCCTAAAATCACAAACGGGCAACCGTTTTTAACGATTGCCCGAAGGTTTATATGCTATTGAGGTATAATTCCTCTATTTGAGGTTTAATCCACTTTGATCATTTTTCTGGTGGTAGAGTAATTCCCTGCTTCCACCTTGTAGTAATAAACGCCGTTTTCTTCAAAATCCTCAGAATTAAGGATTATGAAGTTCTCACCAGCCTCATAGAACTTGGATTCCGTACTGATTATCTGACCAGCAAGATTCAGGACTGAAAAGGTCACCTCATCAGCAGTAGGCAGATCCAGTCTGATTCTTGTCGTTCCATTGAATGGATTAGGGACATTCTGATGCAAGATTATCTGGTTATCATTCATCATATTCCCAGCTTCAAGATTGACAACCTGAAAATCCTCATTGTATAATTCCGACTTCATCAGGCCTGCATCTATCGTAAAGGCTTCTGTAATAGTATTCTCACTGGAAACCGTCATATGGAACAACGCTTCTCCTGGCTTCACTGTCAATAAGTCTTCAGAACTGAAGGCTATTCTCAGCACACCTTCATCATATCGTATCTGATTGTCAGATACTGCTAACTTACCTACTTCAAAAAGATCCATATCCATACCCTCGTTTAATCTGATCGCCAGTTGTAAGCCGTACAAGGAGATTTCTTCATCCAGATAAACAGGTACCAGATATTCATTTTCTCCGATGGATAACAAATCATGTAGAACTTTCACTTCTCCTGCATTTCTATTCTCTACTTCATCATCTTCCAGGGAAACAATTGCAGAAACATCCACGTCTCCTATCTTCACTGCAATGAAATCATTGTCCATCATATCTTGATTCACTTGCAACAGACTGATGTCTTCCACAAACGGCCAAGGTGATTGAGGTGTCACAAAAACAAAGTCTTCTTCTACAAATCTCCAATTATCACTCTGAGGTAATTGAGTATAGATGCCCAAGATTAATTTTCTCAACTCCACTAAGTCAATTCCATTTATGGATTCACTGGAATTGACATCCGCTGCTATGATCTTGTAAGGGGAGTCCAGATATTCTATTCCCAGAATATGTCTCTGTATCATAATTAGATCCAGAGTAGATATCCCGTTCAAGTAATCATTGTCTCCAGTTGCCTGAAGCGTATAATTCCCATAAGCAGTGATGTCATTGAAAGCAAAGTGACCATCCACTGTATTGTAAGTTCCCATGGAATTATTTGCTGCATTCATCAATTCTACATTGACATTATCTATCATATGGTTTTTCTCCGTGTAGATATCACCTTCGATATCGATGACAGTTATACTACCTATGGTGTCACAGAAATTACCGTTCACCTGTATCGTCGCAGTCGTCACACAGAAGTCTTGATTGCCATCACTATCTGTAAAATATACAGTGACAGTGTGGTTTCCTATCTGCGTGCAATCAAATACTTTTCTAGTATCAGTAATATCCAGCGAATCAAAAGATACGCTGAGCACGCCACCACAAGCATCAGTACTTCCCAGATCAAAATCACTCGCCCATATCTCTACACTCGGCAATCCACCTGGAGTAGGACCAGTGATTACAGTCGTTACTTGTGATCTACAATATGCAGTAGGGCCTCCGTTGTCGTCCACTCTTATGCTGTAAGAACAAGTTGCAGTAGTATTACAACCTCCTATGATAGACCAGGTTACCGTATACGTACCCACCCCTAATACTTGCGAGGCAGTAGAGCCAGAACCGCTGGTGTCAGTCCCTGGTCCATTTACTGTCCAGTTAAAATCTCCTGCAGGTAAATCATTTCCAAAACAAGCATCCACCGCACTAGGCACAGGAATATTTGCAAAGGCATCGCAGTCATCTAAGTCAGCAACCAATATCACTGTCGTATCCTGTACACAACCACTGATGGTGGGAGCTGCAGTGTTTCTTACTTTTATTATTTGAGTATCAGACCATATGCCTTCTCCAGGATTTGTCTGAGGGTCGTAGATGCACCAGTTGATGACTGTCCATGTTCTGATCGTCTTGACACAGTAATCTTCTTGATTGAAGAAACTATTGTCCTTGAATGAAAAAGCTAATCTGGCACATACATTTGCTTCGGTAACTTTCACTCCGTTGAAAGTCGGGAATAATCCCAAGTCCGTCGTAAAGTCCACACAATCAGTCAAAGTCACATCAGCAGGGAATACAAAAGAATTTTGTGTAAAGCCATCATTACCAGTTACACTTATAGTCTGAGAACAATTAGGTGCAGCGCCAGTGTTGCCATTGACCGCTATCACCCATGATCTGGTAAAGCTTCCCACACCACAATCATCGTTCATGGAACTCGTATTGATCACATCGATGATTTCTGGAGCAGCACATTGTCCACTCAAGGTCGGCGTACCGAACATGTCCGTAGGATCTTCCATGTCACAATCGTTTATGATTATGGTTGAAGGCGTAGGACATACCACAACTGCATCGTTATTCTTATCCTGAACAACAACATTCACAGTGCAGGCATTCGTCTGACCCCCAGCATCCGTAACTTGTAACATGACAGGAATAGTCTGACCAGCTTCCTCACAACAGAATTGTACATAAGGACCATATATCGTATCGTCCCTGTCTAATAAAGTAGTATCGCATGGATTAGAACTTCTTCTTACTTCCAGTGTGAGATCGCCTCCACAAGGTGCATATGAACCATCGTCGAGTGAGAGCGGATATAATCTGCCCCAGCCATTATCAGCTAGAGAAACAGCCGTGAACTGGTCACATACAGCTATAGGTGGATTGGAATCCTGCACAGTTATTTCAAAGAAACATTGTGTACCATCATCTTCATTGGAATTACCGCACTCATCTACAAGAATATAACGGACCCAGTGTTGTCCCACACCCAAATCATCTAATAGGTATGTATCATCATCTAGAGGTGTTGCTATGAATATCGGACCTAGATCATCATCAAAAGCAAAGGCGTCACGCGTCTGCGTATACTCTACTCTTACAATGGAAACTGCAGAACAATCTGATAATACATTCAAGAATGTTTCAGATCCAGACACGAAGGGTGTGACTAGATAATCCGTGCTGCAACCATTAGTGGCTTCCACTGGGAAATCAGGACTAGCACTACAGATGGGTGCCTTGCTGTCTATCACTGTTATCGTCTGAAAAAACTGTCTGTATTCTCCTAGGCACCAGTCCAGTATCACCCATTTTCTTCTGACTATAAAGTTAGAATTACAAGTGCCATCATCTAATCTGGTGTCTTCAAAACTGACGTTCAACTTACACAGATTTCCTTCTTCAAGAACACAGCCATTCAACGTCGGTCTTCCGGTTACATCTGGTCCTATGCTATCGATTGTTAAACAAAAATCTATGGAGTCCTGTAATTTAAAGTCAGCTGGAAATTCTATTTCTGAGAGAGGCTCTGCTGAAAAATTAATGTCTACAGAACACTCAGTCGAAGTGGCACCTTGTCCATCTCTTACAAGATATTTTATTCTTCTAAGTGCAACAAATCCCTCATTACCACACTCGTTTTCATCCACTACATCTGATAATATCACGACCTCAGCATTAGGATCACAATTGTCAGGATTATAAGAACCGAAGGATTGTGCTGTTACAGTGAAGCATAATTCACTAGGAGGAAAAGACCCTGTAGGTAACGTTATAGTCGGGCAACCTGTTGTAAGACCAGTCGCTGCAACTCCAGCTATCGTATTGAAATCATAATTACCATTAGCATCACAATCAATGGCAATATGATCACCGAGATCAAATCCCGTAAAGAAAACTGCTCCACCACCTGGTCCTGTGCCCGAGCCGGTTCCTGACCCAGTTCCGCCTCCGCTTCCTGTTCCAGGATCACCACAAGGCACAACTAAATTAGCTGTCAATCCTGTAAGAATCTCCCACGGCTTAAGAGTAGTAGTGCCTGATGTCAGTTTGAAAGTTTCAGTGTTCGGATCAGTATCGAGGTCACCTAGCTGAGCACAATAAGTTGCTGTCGAAGTACTGGTGAACAATTCACTCAGATCTTCCTTACAGCTTACCGTAAAATCATCCAAACAAGTAACGCTAGGTTTTATCTTATCCTCTACAGTAAAATAACCCCAGCAACTTATTTCCGTTCCTGAGTCATCTCTATAAAAAACTTCACCCTTCCATCTTTTACCTATGTAAGATAAATCTACGGTAGGGTAAGTGAAAGGTGTCGTGGAGGTATCTGTGATTTTATCCAATACATCAAACTCATTATAGATGCGTACTTGGGTCAGACAATTCGCATTGTGATCTTCTAAAAGCAAATCTGGACTTAAGACTGCATCACAGAAAAAGCTTAGTGAAACTTGCACATTATCATTACACCCTAATGAGGCTGGACATTGAGCACTGAGGCTTAATGAACCCGAAAAGGTGATCAATGCAAGGAAACATAAAGATCTAAGATCAAATAATCTCATAATACTTCGGTTATTGGCTTTACGCCAAATGGTTAAAATTCTAAAAATCCGTGTTCAGTATTATGGAGGGGAGCTCGGGGAAGAGCCTTCAGTCTTACGCTAGACTAGTTGATTCTCTAGTGCAAATTTTATTAAGTTGATGGTGTTTTTAACTCCTAATTTTCTCATGATATTTTTTCTGTGTACGCCGACTGTCTGATCACTGATGTACAGTTCCTTTGCAATTTCTTTATTATTTTTTGCCTCCGTGATCAGTTCCAGCACTTCTTGTTCTCTCTTCGTTAATTTTTGCTTGATGACAAATCTGTCTTCGTAGTTAGTCTTTTTACCATTGGTCAATCGTTTCCCATTAGGTGGCGTGATATGAAGACCATCGGCTATGAAAGTGTTGCCTTCCATAACCTCTCTGATGCCAACTTTTAATTCCTGTGGACTATTGGATTTTAAAATATATCCATCAGCTCCATTCTTCAGAGCCTGCCCTACAAACTTATAATCACTGTAAGAAGTAAGAACCATTATTCTCACTTTCTTGAATTGCTTTTTTATCTGTGGTATAACTTCCAAGCCATCTATATCGGGCAAGTTCAAGTCCAAGAACACCAGATCCGTACCTAGATTCTTATGCAGGAATAAGATCAAACCTTCTGAAGTCATCTCCTCTCCTATGACTGTCAGGTCAATATCCTGTTGTAGTTCAAAGTAGGATCTTAATCCTGCTCTGAATATACTTTGAGTATCTACTATCAGGCTATTTATTGTTGGCATCTTGTTATTTATAATGGAAATTGACCTGATGACATCTGCACCAGGTTTATCCTCTGCTGCTGAGTGCCAATATTGTGCCAAAAAACGCTGGAACCCCCGTATTTACTACATATTATAAGTTTCATAAATATGACTCAGCCTCTAATTTGGAAGAGTTTTCATCTGTCGTAAGCGCAAATACGAACCCAGGATGTATACTGTAGGCCCCTGTTTCACCTGCTTTGGAGATTGCTATCAGTCCCACCTGGGCATCTTGTACATCATTCTTTTCCACTATTCTCTTTATGGCTATTTCACAGGCATTCTGAGGAGGATGGCCTTGACGCATTAGTTCTACCACTAGGAAGCTACTTAATTGCTTGAGTACTAACTCTCCTAATCCTGTCGCCACTGCACTCCCGACCTCATTGTCCACATACAAACCAGCACCGATTATAGGAGAATCCCCTACTCTACCCCGCATCTTGTACGCTAATCCACTAGTCGAGCATCCCCCTGCTAATGAACCTTCTGAGTCTCTCACTAAGAGACCTATCGTATCATGTCTTTCTATATTGATCTTGGGCTGATATATCCCCTCTTTAAGCCATTCCACGTAAGCTTTCCTAGAGTCTTCCGTCAGTAAATCTTCCTTCTCAAAACCTTGATATTCAGCAAATTGCGCTGCTCCCAATCCAGACAAAATCACATGTGGAGTCTCTTCCATCACTTTTCTGGCTATTGAGATTGCGTGCCGATATCCCTCCAGAAAACTTACAGAACCAGCAGAGCCCTCATCATCCATGATACAGGCATCCAGGGTCACATGTCCGTCTCTGTCAGGCCAGCCTCCCAGCCCTACAGATCTATCTGCAGGGTCAGATTCAACAGAATTTATGCCCTGCTCGACTGCATCCAACAATCTAGTACTGGTTTTGTCTCCTACTGGCCCATTAAGGACTTTTAGCGCTATAGCGTTAGCCCTCTGGTTATTCCAGGTGCTTATGACCAAAGACTCATTATAATTTGAAGCTATGACATTATCAGCCGAGGGAGCACCTTTTGCTGAGCATTTGTTGAGGTATCCAGTGATCAGACTTGTACCAAACAGTGTAGTGAACTTCCTCCTATTGATCATAATGATTTATGAATCAACAAAGTACCACTTTTACGGTAGAAAATAAATTTAAAAAATTGTAAGAAGTGCTATTTAACTATTTTGGTAACCTCAAAGAGGCTCTCGAATTCCAGTAGGAGAAAGTAGATTCCATCAGGATATTCTCCCATGGGCAATGACATGAAATTGTTATCGCCTGACTTCAGATCGACAGTACCTGATTGCAAGTCCAACCCTTGGTGGTTAAATAGCTTGTAGCTTATTGTCTGTTCATTTTCAGAATAGACTCTTACTGTTGCGTCATCTATGACTGGGTTAGGATATACGATATTAGCAAGTTCCTCTGCTGTTACTTCCAGATTAGGGATGTCACTATGTGACATGGCACTGAACACATTGGATTGCATCAGATTAATGCTTGTATTTCTCATCAGTATGTCATGAAGCGATGTATTCTTAATACTGGAAATCTGCTCTTCCGTAAAAGCTGGATCATTTTCAAAGTAAAATCTGTCTCCATCTCTCAGTAATCTGAATTGCTCGTACAATATGGTCATCACCAATTCTCCAAAAATGGCCTTTTCACTGACATGTTGCTCTGATAACATACCTACCCAAGCATCAATCTTATTAATATCTCCTTGGTAAAGTTCTTTGATGATTTCCACATCCTCAGATCTATCTGTAAGATTATCGAAAGCATTAAGTGGCGCTAATCCAAAATCATCTCTCAAGGTATTGTAGTCAGCTAACCCTCTGTCTCTACCTCTGAATATATTAAAAGCAGCCATGTCAAGACCACGATTCTGCCCATCATTAAGAAAGTTTCTAAGATCATCGACCATTTTACAGTCCATTTCTTGCATGACTTGAGTTCCCATACCTTTAAGGTAAGGCTCAATACCTAGCGAGTTGAATATCTCCAATGGCTGATAGTACCCCTCGCTAAAACTTAGATTACCGGCAGGAATGATCTCGCCTTCATTATCCATTCTTATGATTTCGGAATCGATCATCGTGTGACCAATCTTAAAAGCCGCTGCAGAAAACACGTTCATTACTCCAACGGTATCTTTCTCCTGATATCCTCTATATTCTGGAATGTTAATACCCGTGGCAGGCAGCCATTCATTGAATGTTATGCTCTGGAGGTAAGCACCTATCATTTTTCTAGCCCTCTGATATAATTGCTCATCAGTCCATTCAGGATAGGTTTCGATGAGCTCATCGCAGAGCCTATTGTGTTCTCTTACAAATACTGTGTGCAAAGACAGCAATTGAGGATTCTCATTAGCCCTTTCATCTCCACAGACAAAATATTTAGAATTACCACCCGCTGTCATTGCAGGCGCATTGTTATCTATGAAAGATCCACCACCATATTCTTTGGTGGTTGTGTTCCACGGTAGCAAATCCTCAGTACCAGCAGGTCCATTCTTGGAAACCCATAATTTCCCATTCTCAAAGGTTCTGAGCCAACTCGCCCTCTGAACAGTAGAACCATAAATCATGGAACCATCTATGAATGACGTAACGGCATTTGCAAACTGTCGTGGCTTACCTTGAGTTCCTGTATTTTCTATTTCATTATCTCTATAAGCACTTAATTCATCATCTTGGCCAAAGTGTTCATCGTCTGATGGAACCTCCATAATCACCGGATTTGATTCGGTATTGACATCTACCATTGAAATGTCATGATCAATGAATTGACCGAATAACCAAACAAAATCACTGAGACTGTTAGTGTTGGCGACTGAGGTGCTCTGCTTGAAAAGGCTATTGCTGATTACTCTGGGTGAAGGCCGGCCTTCCTGAGCCATAGCCTGAACACCATCCGCATAGTTAGTTGTAGAAACTCTAAGCAGTGGAGCATCTGTAGAACCCCATTCCGGTTGCTGGAGGTTATTTCCGTACCCAGTTATGCTTCTATTTTCTTGAGCCTGGGAAACGGCACAAAAAAGGGTTAAAAGGAGTACGGAAACTTTTATCATTCTTCTCAAATCGATGCTCGAACTTTCAGGAATAAAAATTGCTAGAATTCATAATATGATTTCCAGCACGCAAATATACCATTTAGGCTAAAAAAACTACTAAAGAATATGATTTTATGAATATCGTGTGATTGAATATTTCCCATTTGGCGAAGACTTGATGTTTGATTTTCTAACACATTGATAATCAGTTACTTGCATCAATGTTTGGTCATTTATGTCTTTTAGTGTAAATATTGTGCCAAAATTGAACTTGATTCTTGGCACTAACTACTTGAAAATCAAGTTAATAATATTCACACCCCTAGTTTTCATTCTAGAATTAATCCCTTACTTGATTAGTCTATCTCTTAAAAAGAGTATAAAAGTTGGTTTGAAAAACAGAATTTCTATTTCTTGCTCCTTGATAGCTGTGGTCCTACTTATGGTCCCAAGAGAGGTCTGTGCTCAAGAAAATAAAGAATCTCGTCTTTTCCAGCAACGATTGATACTGATTTCTGATACGCTAATCAGTCAGAATAGCACAATCATTCCAGAATCCATCTCTATTTCAAGCAGCCGCTCGATAGAATATCAATATCTGATAGACAATAATACTCTATCCATAGGCTATACAGGAAAACCAGATACACTTGTAGTGTCTTATCGGACGCTGACCTACGACCTGGTCCAAAGCACCCCAATACTCTCTGAAGATGACATACAGAAAAAAAGTAAGCTCATCAGAATAGCGGGAGATTACACCGTTGAAGAAAAAGAGCAGCGACGCCTCATAGAGTCCACCAAAATTGAATATAGCGGTAGCTTTACCCGAGGGATGAATGCCGGTAACAATCAAGATCTGGTCCTGGAATCAGATTTTAATCTACAGATGAAGGGTGATCTGGGGAGCGGCCTCAAGGTAAGAGCTGCCATCTCAGACGATAACATCCCCATACAACCTCAAGGAAATACACAGATACTACAAGAATTCGACAAGGTATACATAGAACTGAGTAAAGACCGGACCAGCCTCATCGCTGGGGATTATGAACTGGCAAGACCTGAAAGTTATTTTATAAATTATTACAAGAAACTGAAAGGTGTCAGCGCCAGAAACGAATCCAGCTTCAAGAACAATTGGATCATTACCAATGAAGGGAGTTTTGCAATTTCCCGTGGAAAATTCATAAGACTGGAACTGCCTATCTCTGAAGGCAACCAAGGCCCATACAAACTAGAAGGAGAAGCCAACCAATTATTTCTTCAAGTTCTATCAGGTACTGAAAAAATATACGCAGATGGCAGACTCCTTAAGCGTGGAGAGAATTACGATTATGTAATAGACTATAACAGAGCAGAACTCAGATTCACACCCAATTATGTTATAACAGCCAACACTAGAATCATAGCAGAATACGAATATGCCACGCAGGAATATCTCAGATCGCTATACGCTACCAAGACAAAAATTTCCAATGATAAATGGAATTTCAATATTAATTTCTATAACGAGCAAGATAGTAAAACCACTACGGGAAACATCCTACTCGACAGTCTCGATCTCGCAACGCTACGTGAAATAGGTGATAACCCAGCGTTCCGCTCCGGTATTTTCATTCCTGAAAATAATAACTATGAAAGCCTTATCAAATATAATTTAGAGGATGATAATATTCTGAATTTTGCCCCAGATGCGCCAGATGATTCACCTTCACTCAGAGCGGCGAATTTTTCAAATCTGACCAACGATTTGGCCTCATATGAAATAGATAATGAAGCTGGCACTAATGGGCGGGTATACAAGTATGTGGGAGAGGGGTTAGGTTCTTTTGGACCGTGGCTACCATTGATTGCTCCAGAAAAAAAGCAAATACTTTCGGTAGGTTCTGGATACGAATTCAATGAAGCCTCACTGTTATACTTCGAGTCAGCTATCAGTACCTATGACAGAAACAGATTCTCTGAAGTGGATGCCGAAGATGACACGGGTCTCTCTTTTCACGGAAAGTTTACTGATAGCAGAAATTTATTCAAAAAAAAGCAAGCAGGAAAAACGGATAGCTTAAATGAAAATCTGTCTTGGACTTTGGAATCCTCTGCCAGCATCGAACTGACTGACGCTGATTTTCAAGCATTGAATCCTTATAGGGATACTGAGTTTCTGCGTGACTGGAACTTGAGTGGACAAGAACCGAGAAATAGTGAAAACTTATTCAATGTCAGGGTAGATTTAAAAAATAATTTTCAAGGAGTAGGCTACAGTTTATCAGGCTATAATAATCAAGGCACTTATTCAGGATTAAAAAATATTGCAACAGCTTTCTATAAGAATAAAGGATGGAACACAGAGGCTACTTACAACATTCTGAATTCAGAAACAAATCTACAAAAAACCACTTTCTTACGACCTAAAGCACTAATATCCAAGGAATTATACCGTAAGATAACAGTCGGTAGTTACTATGAAAAAGAACAGAATATCACCAGAAGCTTAAACTCAGATTCACTCAGTCAAGCCTCATTTGATTATGACCTATACCAGTTCTTTGTGAAATCAGATGACACCAAGGATTTTCATATAGATCTCTCTTATACTTTTCGGGTAGACGATGCGGTCACCTCAGACCAACTCTTACAATCCAGTACTGCAAGTGATTATAGACTAGGAGGTGCTTGGCGTGCGGGTACCACTTCTGATCTGACTTGGCAACTGACCTTCAGGGATTTTAACGCAGTGACTGGCAATCCACGAGGAGAGTCTTCCAAGAAAACATTTCTAGGCACTATAAATCATAAATTCTCTGCACTAAAAAAAGGCGTACTACTGGATAGTTACTTCGAGTCAAACAGTGGTCAAGAGCCCAAACTAGAATTCCAATACATCAAAGTACAGAGAGGCGAAGGCTCGTACATCTGGAATGATTGGAATCTGGATAGCTTACAACAAATAAATGAATTTGAAATAGCACCCTTGTCAGACCAAGCAGACTATGAAAAAATAACTGTTTTCAATAATGAATTCATCAGCACCAATAAGAGCGCCCTCAATTTTTCTCTGAGACTCTTTCCTAAGCGATTCCTGAATGATAAAAAACATCTGTTGGGCAGATTCCAAACCACGACAAGATTTCGGATCGATCAGCGTATCTTGAGCCAAGATGATTTAGGACTCATAAGAGGCATAAGCAGCGATCTGCTAGACACTAATCTAGTATCATCCGCTTCATTGATAGATGCTAATATATTTTTTGATCGAGGTAAAGTGGAGAGAGATTTTCAAGTGAGCTATAGAAAAAATGCAAATAAAATTCAACAGATCACTGGATATGAATTAAGAAACAATCAAGAATTTTTCACGAAGACCAGAATCAATTTAAAAAAAAGGTTGGACTTTATATTAGAAACAAAATTAGGGACTAAGATTGCTGACTCAGAAATGTTCGAGATACAAAGATTTACAATAGATTACTGGAATCTTATCCCAAAGCTCAACTTCAGACCCTCGCAACAACTCAGAATAATAATAAGCTATGATGAGCAGAGACAAAAAAATAAAATAGCAGCACAAGAAGAGGCTAAAACCAGAAAATTAAGTTTTGAATCCACTTGGAGAAAATCCCAAAAATCCAATCTTCAAATGGGAATGGAACTCGTCTATAATGTGTATGCAGGTCAGAGAAACTCACCCGTGGAACTGGAGATGTTGCAAGGGCTCAAACCTGGAACCAACTACCTTTGGAATGTTAATTATCTCAGAAGAATTTCTTCCAGCTTTGACCTTATCTTCAACTACCAAGGCAGAAAATCAGAAGCTACGAAAATCGTCAACACAGCCGGTGTTCAACTAAGGGCAATATTCTAGATCACATTCTGCAATAAAAAAAGGTGACTCTAATGAGCCACCTTCAAACAAAATCACAATCTCAATATGATTTAGCTTCGCAGAACCACCTGATAAGCTAACTTATTTGATTATTTAATCAACTCTTTCATCACTGGCGAAAGGAATTTCTTTATCAATGATTCCAAAGCATTGGCTTTAATCAAAGTCAGAAAAAATTGATCATCACCTTCTGCAGCAATCTTTAATAGAGCCAGCTTTTCTCCTGATTCTATATTCAATTTCTTTCTAATGTCCTTTGGTAGAACCAATGAGCCTCTGTCATCACAACTCAATATAGCCTCTACTGAAACCTTAGACTTTTCCACTTTGCTTGCTTTGCATAAGGCAAATATAGCAGATTAATCTGAATAATCTGTTTTTTCAGTAATTTCTACAATTTCAGAAAATATTAACTAATCCGCTAGATATTCTGATAATGTCGTCATTTCACGACTGAATGGACACTATAGTATAGGCGGTCTAATTATATTTGTGAAAAACACAAGTAGATGAAAACTATCCTTTTGTTCCTATGCAGCTTATTCTTAACTTCTCTGATAAGCCAGAATCCGTGGCAGGAAGTATCCGAAACAAGTATGTTGTCCCTCAAACAAGCTGAAAAACAAGCTACTGCCAAGCATTGCGAAACTTATGCTCTGGACATAGATGAACTGAGATCCATTCTCAGTAAAGCTCCACTAGTTGAGTTTAGTGATGATGTCAAAGGTGCAATGATGGCGCTGCCTGTAGGAAATGGCCGCATGGAGTTGTTCAAGTTTGTAGAATCACCAGCAATGAGTCCAATTCTCTCTGCGAAATTTCCAGAAATTAAAAGTTTTAAAGGCAAATCACTGGACAATCCCGAAAACACCGCTTGGATAGATTATGACAAGAAAGAATTCAGAGCAATTATCCATAAGATAAACACAAGAATGCTCATAAGCCCCTATTTCAATCAGGTGGACGAAACGTATTTCATCTATGATGCAAAAGATGAAATCGTGGATGTGGAAAATTTAGCAAAAACTTGCGGTACCGATGCCTATTTGCATAGCCTCTCCCCTGCTCCATTTCCAGAAGGAGCTGTTTTAGCAAGATTGGGCGGACAAAAATCACAAGGGCAGCCAGTAACTAAAACCACTTATCGATTTGCCGTGACATCTACAGGATGGTGGACTGAGCAGCAAAGTCCGGACTTGGATAAGTCTATAGTATTGGGCAAGATAAACTCTGCAGCAAATGCTCTTAACTCCTTATTTGAACCGGAATTAGCTATCAAATTTGAGCTAGTGGACAATAATGAAGATCTTATTTTCTTCAAGTCCAATACGCCATTCACTGATGAATTCAGAGGTAGACAATGTCTAGGAGAAAATACAGCCATCATAAATCAGAGACTAGGTACTAATGGTTATGACATGGGTCACTGCTTCACGGTATCCTGTACTGATGGTATCGCCGGAGTCGCTAATCTAGGGTCAGTCTGCAATGATAGAAAAGGTAATGGTGTAAGTTGTGTGGGTAATAATTCCATCACCAATTTCATGATCACAACTACAGCCCATGAGCTAGGACATCAGTTTACTTCAGGTCATAGTTGGGGTGCTTGCCCGCCATCTGAAGATCAATTTTCCAGCGCACATAACTGTGAACCGGGATCTGGATCAACCATTATGTCCTATTTCGGATTATGTGGAGGTCAAACTAATCTATCTGGTCAGGAAGTATCGTACTTTCATACTTGTAGCCTGGAACCTATGACCAACTTTCTGAATAATGGAGATGCCTCCACCTGCGGAAGAAGAGATACTCCTGGCAATTCGATTCCTGATGTATGGATAAACGACCCTCAAGGTCTGACCATTCCTATCAGCACACCTTTCGAATTGAGTGGTGATGCAATGGATATGGATGGTGATCAACTGACCTACGTCTGGGAACAAGCTGATAATGACACTCAATCATATCCATTAGGTTCACCTGCAGGAGATGCACCAGCCTTCAGATCTTACCCTCCGAGTTTTAATAAAAAAAGAACTTTCCCAAGACTTTCCAATATTCTTGCAGGATCAGACTGGAAAGAAGAAAGGCTGCCCACTTATTCCAGAGACCTCAGTTTTTCTTTCATAGTACGAGATAACAATATCAATGCAGGAGGATTGAACTGGGAGATCATAGAAATGAAAGCAGACGAAGGAGCCGGACCCTTTATGGTCACAGAGCCTAGCGCCTTGACGACTATAAGTGTCAATGAAGAATTACTAGTAGAGTGGGACGTCGCTAATACGGATGGCCCAGAAGTAAACTGTCAGAATGTGGATATCTATTTTTCTGCTGACAATGCCCAGACCTTCCCCTATTTATTAGCGGCAGGTTTACCGAACACTGGTTCAGCGACAGTAAGAATACCCAATGCACTGACTCAGACTGGAAAAATAAAAGTAAAAGGGACTAATCACATATTTTTCAATATCAATAGAAATTCTGTCAGAGTCGTAGAACCCACTGTGCCTTCTTTCTATGTGGATGCGGCACAATCATCATTTGATTTCTGTCTACCGAATTCCTTGGACGTGGAACTGCAAGGGACCTCCTTTTTAGGCTATTCTGAAAATGTCACCTTGGATGTTGTAGATGGCCTGCCAGCTAATGCTACTGTTTCATTCTCACAGAACCCGATTCCAGCAGACGGTTCGACCACTTTGACTGTGGATATGGAAAATGTGCTATTCTCAGGATCATATCCCATAGTCATAAGAGCAATAGGTCCTAATGCTGATACAGTTTTCCAGAACATCTTTGTGAATGCATCAGGTTCATATATGGAAGATTTACAACTGGAATCACCTGCGGATGATGCGAGAGGTATTGCAGATATTCCTGACTTTACTTGGGTTCAAGCGCAGAATGCAACTAGTTATAGAATAGAAATATCAAGTAATCCTGATTTCTCAACCGATAATATTGTTTTTGCCCAAGATATGGGATTAGCGACAACCTTACCGAGCCCAGCTTTCAATCTGGAAAATAGTACACTGTACTACTGGAGAGTAATTGCAGAGAATGATTGCGTAGGCACTGTAATCACCCCGATAAACATATTCAGTTCGCAAGCCTTGAGTTGTAGATTTTTTGTTTCTGATGAAATTCCGCTCAACATTCCATCCGGCGGCACCAGCTCAGAAGAGGCTTCCATCAGCATCGCCGATCAAGGCAGTGTAAGTGATGTAAATGTCAATCTGGTCAAAGGAAATCATAATGGCTTACAAGAAGTCAGAGCGAGCATCGTAAGTCCATCCGGCAAGACTGTCATTCTGTGGCAAGGTTGCAGTACTGGATCTAGGATAGATGCTGGATTTGATGATAACGCAGCCATAGAAAATGGTTGTCCTGAGAAGAATGGTCTCAAGATCAAGCCTCTAGGTAACCTTTCTGATTTCATAGGTGACAACTTGGAAGGTGAGTGGGCATTAAGAGTAGAAGACCTGGTGCCTGGAAATGGCGGTACGATAACAGATTTCGAATTGGAATTATGCTCTTCTGTATCCTTATTCAGTCCAGCTATAATTTTCAATGAAACTTTGGAAGTAGCACCGGGCAAAGGCAGTATTATAGAAAATACGAAGTTATTATCCAGCGACGATAATAATACAGCTGCGGAGTTAGTATATACGATTACACAGTTACCGACTAAAGGGATCCTTGTGAGAAATGGTGCATTGATGCAACTTGGCGGAAACTTTACACAACAAAATATCGATAGTGGATTTATGGTGTACAAGCACAATGGCACCATGGAAGAACAAGACTTTTTCACTTTTGTTGTAGAAGACGGTGAAGGTGGCTGGATTAACCAGACCAACTACAATATCTCAATAGTAGAAGGAGGAAGTACCACCAGCGTCGGTGATATAGAAACAGCTGATGATTACTTTGCCATCTATCCTAACCCTGCTATTGACAAGATCAATATAAGGAAACTGGACCAGGATGCAACTACCTGGAAGATCAGTTTGCATACAGTGGATGGAAAATTACTTAAGGAAAGTGATTTCAACCAGAAAATGGAAATGGAAGTCGGTGAGTTGAATGCTGGAATCTATTTATTAAAATTAGACAACGGTATTCAGAAGCTGAATAAGAAGGTAACCATTATGAGATGATGGTTGCATTGAACTAAAAAAAAGATAAAAGAAAAGGGTCCTTGAATCAATCAAGGGCCCTTTTTAATACTCAATCTTATTCTTATAATGCAAAAACTCATGAAAAAGTTACATGAATAGGTATAATTTCTTCTACTTGTAAGACAGAATGGAATCTGGAGTAGTATCCTGACACTATAACTTCACCCCAATCTGAGATGTCGATGTCCTCTATCTTATCATAAGTAAAGGCCAGAGGCACTCGCTCTTGGTCTGTTACAATATATAATTCTGACTTATCAGCAGAATGTTCCAACGTACCAGTATAAGACCTGAACTCTTCAAATATGAATCCTGTCTGGATCAGGCTGGCATGACCCACCTTGACAGTGGCTAAGCTTATTAAGGCAAATAATATGAAATGGGGAGTTCTCATAGGATAATAATTTACTGTATTAACAAAATGGTTATAATCAGCTCTTCTCGTAAGGTAACGTGTATTATCATAAAAATGCTACTACTCATAGTCGATTTGGGGGTTAATATGTAGCTAATTACTAGTTTCTACGGATTACAACCTTTTCCATAATTAAGGAGAAACCCCTACCGACGCAACGTCACAAGAGAATAGCGGATATATAGTGCAAGTCGACTTTAATTTATAGAAAACAGAAAGTATCAGAACAGCTTCCTTTTATTAAGAAGATTAAAAGATCTAAAATGATTAAGAATAATATTTCAATATACCTACTCGTCCTCTTGCTCTGCCTGGCTTCTGGCTGCAAGAAAGACATCATAGAAGAAGATATCAATATCACATCCCCTCTAACTACGAATACTGTATTATCAAGTGTCGTAGGTTTAGTAAATGATGAATCAGGTTCGCCACTTGCTGGAGTCACAGTAAGCCTCAGAGGAGAAGAGGTACTTACGGACCAAAATGGATATTTCAAATTCGACGCCGTTAAAACCTCCAGCCTTTCAGGAGGTTACATCACATTCAAAAAATCAGGTTATTTCGAAAACTTCAAGTTTCATTATGCTACAGTAGCGGGAGATCAGAGTTTCTTAAGAGTAACCATGTTGAATCTCGGAGAACCTGATGTCGTAGATGCAAACACAGGAGGCTGGGTCTCTACTAATCCTGAAACATTCACCATAGGCTTTCCTGAGGCAGCATTTGTCGATGAAAGTGGCAATGCATATTCTGGACAAGTGAATGTTCATTCCAAGTGGATCAATCCTATAGGCAATGAACTTACCACACAAATGCCTGGTGATCTCAGAGCGGAGGACGCCTCAGAAAGCCTTGTGCAACTCAGTACTTTCGGAATGGTAGCGGTAGAATTAAGAGGCGAGGCAGGTCAGGAATTAAATCTTGCCAGTAATAAAACAGCCACCCTTGCCATGGCAATCCCTGATGTATTGAAGTCTTCTATTCCCGATAGCATTCAGACTTGGTCTTTTGAAGAGCAAAGTGGCTACTGGGTAGAGGAAAGTCATGCTGTCCCTGATGAGACTTCAACTTTCTATCGTACAGAAGTCAGCCATTTCTCTTACTGGAATTATGATGCTCCCTGGCCGATTATAGAATGGTGTGCCTTATTGACCTATCCAGATGGTTCACCAGTCGCCAATACTGAAGTAGTCATAAGGATAGCAGATTCTGGCGTGGCCAAGAGTGGCTGGACCAACAATAGAGGAAAAGTATCTGGTTCCCTACCCAAAGATCAGTTATTAATATTGGAACTCTTAAGTGATGCTTGTGGAGGTGATTATTTCAGTATGGACATAGGTCCTTATGCTGACGATGAAAACATACGCATAACTGTTCCTTTTCCTGAAGAAGCTGAGCTCATTAATTGTCAAGGTACACTAACCTGTGACGGTGCCCCTGTGAGCAATGGCTATGTATTAATAACGAACAATAACTTTGTGAGTCAAGTGGCACCTACTGATGTAAATGGCAATTACAACCTGGACATATTGACTTGTGGCTTGACCAAGCTTACTGTACAGGGCTTTGATCTGGAGAACCAGATGGTGGCAGATGCTGAAAATTTTGATGAGCCCGTTACCCCTCTAGTTGTCGATCAAGAAACTTGTACTGGAGAGACCATTGATGAATACATCAACTATTTTATCAATGGGGAACTGAATGCTATTTCTGATCCTGTTGCACGAATTGTAAATGGCCAGCTGCAGTTTACAGGCTCTCAAGGTTTACTCAACCAATGTTGGGATGACAATGGAAATGGGGTTCAAGATGCATCTGAAGATGGTGATGGGAATGGCCTAGTTGATGAATTTGATTGTGGAAGTCCGGAAATCAAAATTTCGGTGCCCGACGTGTTAGATGGCTTCAATGAACGAATATCAATAATTATAACAGAAGATGGTAGGACTAGCTGGTCTTCAGGAACTGGCATGGTGAACGTTACTATTACCGATATGGGTACTAACGTCGGTGATTATGTAGAAGGTAACTTTTCTGGAAGTATGTCTTTGGATCCCAACGTAGAAGATGCCACCATTTCTGGCGAATTCAGGATCAAAATCTTATCTATAGACATAGTATATGATATCCAAGGTGATGTGTGGCTCGATGAAAATAATAATTCATTCAGAGATCAAAACGAATCCTTGGCATCAAATCTCAATTTTAATGTCACCTTAAGAGATGTTATGGGTAGCATACTAAAAATTGCTAGAACTAGTAATGGCGATTATAGTTTTGGATGGTTAGAACCAGGTTCTTATAGTATAGCCTCAGACCTTCCTGCACAGTATGAACAAGTATCTGCAAATATTGGCAATGATGACTGTGCCGATAGTGATATAGATCCTACAACTAATTTTTCAGAACTAATTATCATATCGGATGAGGATGTTGATTGCATAGACATTGGATTACGTCGTGTAATGTTACCCTGTGCAGAAGTAGTGAATCCAGATAACATTTGCAATCCAGGATCTGGAGAGGTGGAATTCAATGTTGAATTATCATCACCAGACTCTCGTGAGAATACTTTGATACTTGATGGAGTTATAGTTGACACATTTTCTGGTACGCAATACATTCTTTCTGATATCTCTGCTGGCACCTACAGCTACAACATATCAGATGAATTCGAAGTATTGTGTGAAGGCAATTTTGAAATTCCACTAGATGACACAGCTGATGTTGTTCCTTGCGAATTATTGACAGATTACACGTGCGGTTCTCCAGAATTAGTCTTGCAGGTACAAGAAATTGATTGCGAAGGCTTTAATTTCAGTGACATAGACAGCTACCTGTGGAGTGATGGCAGTACAGCTCTCGATTTGAATACAGATACAGATGGCTTTTATACCCTGACGGTTACAAATAGTAATGGCTGTACTGGTATAGCTGAACTGGAAGTGGACTTCAGCAACTATAAAGATATCAATGGTTATGTATGGGAAGATGATCCAGCAGGAACAGATGGCTTATTCCAAAGTGGTGAAACTCGACTGGAAGGCGTAATGGTGGACTTGTTTGAAGAAGGCAACAATGCTCTATTACAAAGTGCAATGACAAATGCTTCAGGTGCCTATACGTTCCAAGACTTGGATAGAAATACAACTTATCTGATCTCCCTACAAAATCTAGCTGACAATCGAGAATACTCTCCTAGTGGAGTCGGTGGAGAAGTACAATCATACAACTCAGTGGACCCCATTTCTGGATTTGCTGAAGTAGAATTGTCAGGATGTGATATTGAATTCAATAATAATGTCAACATAGGTATCAGAGAGAAATAATCTTAGCCACGAGACAGATTGAAAGACAAAAAAGACATAGCAGCACTCATCTCAGGTTGTAGAAAAGGTCAGGCACGATATCAAAAAGCCTTGGTCGACAACTACTCTGACTTGCTCTTCTCCGTATGCCGTAGGTACATGGGAGAAGACAGTAAGGCACAGGATGCGTTGCAAGAAACTTTCATCCGCGTATTCAGGTCGTTCAATACTTATGATGCTGAAAAAGGTGCACTCACCTCATGGATGAGAAAAATAGCTGTCAATTGTTGCCTGAGATCTCTGAGTAAGAAAAACCTAGAGATCTCCAATTTGTCCATAGTCGATTATGACCAGCGTTACAGCATCAATGCAGCAGCTGTATCCAATCTTCAAAAAGAAGACTTACTAGACCTCGTAAAAAGTCTGCCTGATGGATACAGGCAAGTATTCAATCTCTCTGTCATAGAAGGTTACAGTCACAGAGAGATAGGCATTATGCTAGGCATCAAAGCAGTCTCATCACGTTCCAATCTTTCCAGAGCGAAAGATCTATTGAGAAAAAAAATATCAGAATTAAATTCCAAAGAACAATGGACCAAAACAAACTAGATAAAATCATCAAAGAAGGACTGGAAGATTACAGGTCACCATTAGATAAACATGCTTTATGGCAAGCCATACGCGATGATGTGCCTCGACAGAAACCACCATTCCTCAGATTACTTACTCTAGGATTTATCATAGGTGTAGGCGTCGCTAGCATCTTGTGGTATATCAATAATGAGTCTCGACAAGTCAGTTCGTCGCAACGTAAGGTAGAGTCTTCAGAGTTGTCTACTGAAGTTAACTTACAAGATCGCCAGAGTGTAGAAGGTACAGAGATCGGCGCCAAAATTGCATCCACAGCCCCGACTCCAGCATCGCAATATGCAACTGAGACACCACTATCCGTTACAACATCATTATCAACTTCCTTAAAAAAATCTGAGTCAAAGACGACCTCCCCCTCTCAATACACTACAGCTAGACCAACTGAAAAGGCAACTTCTAACGTGACCCTTACCAAACTTGCAACTGAATTAATATCACCTCATAGGCTAGCTGATCAGCATCAGACAAGTTCGAATAACGACTCTTCTCTAAACCAACTTGATGCTGATAAGGCTACTTCAACACCATATCAAACCATCGAGCAAAATTCTACGCAAGTTGGTCTCAACAGCTTGGATTTAATCAGCCCGAGTGCTCTAGAATTTTCATATTCCCAGCCTGACATCAGTGCTATGCTTCTCATCCCCACTAAGGAAGTGGAATGCTATGATTACAATAAAAAGAAAGGCATATTCTCAGCAGAAGTTTATGGCTTAGTGGATTATGTTCACAATCGCATGACCAGTAATGCTGAACAAGAAGCTTATCTGTCAGAAAGAAAAAAATCACAAACACAATTAGAAGGTTATAGATCTGGAATCAGATTAAAATATCGTCTTCCTATTGGGCTATATGTCAAGTCAGGCATAGAGGCAGGTCTGATAAGAGAAAGATTCAGGGTTTCAGTCTTTGAGACAACAGTTGAAACACTTCCTAACCAACTTTTAGAGACTATCGAGAAAAATGATTCCACCATTTATATCTATGGTAATAAAGAAGTGACTATCGATACTGAAAAGAGATGGAGAATTGAAAACAGTTATCGCAGCATCGGTGTCCCAGTATTATTGGGCTACGAATTTAACAAAGGCAAGTTTCTATTAGGGCTGGAAGGAGGAGCCATTTATAACTTGGGTTATTACTTCAGTGGTCACCTTTTAGATAACGCTAGCGCCCCCGTGGATGATCCGGATTTTTTCAAACCTCGCATAAGCACTTCACTCACTGGAGGGCTGGCCTTAGGCTACTCCATTCATCAAAAATACAACCTTGTGGCCTATTGTAGTATGAAGCATAATCTCAACAGCATCAACACTGAAGAAAATTTAATCGATCAAAAAAATTCTAGAATCGGCTTAGGCGTCGGATTAGAAATCCTCATAGACTAATATATCACCGTATAACCCTTAATCGGATGAGATGTAGGGGTTTTGTAAGTACATGTAAAGTTCTTGTAATATGTCTTTAGTAGTGAACAAGCTACTAGCTATCGTATCTTTACACAATATTTAAGGGTGTTATTATTCTCAATTTATTTTTAATTAAGGGTATTAAAAGTGGAGAAGCACCGTCGAGAGGCGGTGCTTCATTCGTTTACCCCCTCCTTAAGTAATACCGCTCGAATTTGTCGTAGAGTTCTTCTATCAGATCATCTATCACTTCATTCTCTCTGGGCGGGTCATTTCTATTATTTTTATACTGCTCTGGTATTGCCCTGTTATCTCCGCTCCATTCATAATATTCGTAAGTAACCCTTTCTTCAGCTTCTATGGTCCGGCTCTGATAGTCACATAGCTGTCTATCACCACTGGGTTGAACTCTAGCCTCCCAGATGAAAGTAATATCTTCTCTTATCGTCGTGACGGTTCCGTTGACTGTGATGTATCTGGGAACTCTTATCGTATTACCAGAAGTATCCACCCGAGTATCATAGCCATCCTCGATGCGTTCTGAAAAAGTAGTCACAGATCTGGAATCCCTGATCTGCCTGGCTGGATCTGCCAGCACGACTTCCAGCACACAATCCGCATTCTCCTCGTTCTTCTCATAATTAAAAACCACAAATCCGCTGGATTGTCTCTCTGCCTGGGAAAATTCTCTATCAATGTCCCAGTCATATGAAAACCCAAATCGCTGATCTGCAACCACAAGAATATTAATGAGCCCCCACTCCCAAGCCTGATCCATCTTGGGACCTATTACAGAATCATCAGAACCGTACATCAGCGCCTTTTCATAAAAACCATAGGCGTCCTGCGCATCCAGTTTGTCATAAGAATCATTATATGCCTCATAAGCATCCTCGCCCAAAAGGAAATAATTTTCAGCTATTTCATTCTTCAGTTGGTCACGTTCTGTTTCTATTTTTTTCATCTCCTCGTCTAAGTCATCCGATAGGTATCGATGCCCTTCGTCATAGTATCCCAACAACTCCTGAAAGTCCTCATAAGCGACTTCCCAGTCTTCTATCATACTACTCTTATTGGCCCGAGCTATCTCCTGTTTTTTAGATTCCAATATCTCCTCAAAGCTGGAATTGAGTATCGTTCTATCCTTTCTATTCTTACTGCCTTTCTGAAGATTCTTCAAGGCTTGCCCAAAGGCCTTCTCGTAATTACCTTTACTGAAACTCTTCTGAGGGCTGGCACAGGAGGCCATAAGGAGTATTAATCCCAGGCCACAGATGATAGTTCTTTGATATTTCATACTTTGCTGTTAAGATTATCAAGGTAATTATTTTATCTATTTGTAGAAAAAAGCGGTGATGAGAATTGGATTTTTTGATTCTGGTGTGGGTGGTCTGACAGTACTACACGAGGCTATGAAGGCTTATCCTAAGGCTGAATACTTGTATTATGCTGATCTCGATAATGTGCCCTATGGTATTAAATCAGAGATGGAGATCAAAAAATTAGTTTTTAAAGCCATTGATTTCTTACTACAGAAGAAGGTGGATATCGTGGTGTTAGCCTGCAATACAGCCACTAGCGTATGCATTTCTGATCTTAGAGCAAAATACTCCCTACCCATAGTGGGCATGGAGCCTGCCATAAAACCAGCCACTCAGCTTTTACAATTTCACGATGGACCTTCCAGGATTCTCATTACGGCTACCAAGAGGACGCTGAAGCAGAAGAAATTAGATGACCTCATACACAGCCTCAAAGCCGAAGATCAAGTAGAAATGCTTGCGCTACAAAAACTGGTAAAGTATGCCGAGAATAAGATCTTCAAGGGAGCCAAGATTAAAAAATACCTCAAGTCAAAATTCAATCATATTGACTGGCAGGACCATGGCTCTATCGTATTGGGCTGTACCCATTTCATATATTATAGGCCTTTACTAAAAAAATTACTCCCTGATCATATAGCCATTATCGATGGTAATGAGGGCACTGTCAACAGAATGCTACATCACATAGAAAACCTCGCACCCACCAATGCGAAATTAAAAAGTAAGCTGAAATACTATCAATCTGGTAGAAAAAAGAACAAAAACCAACTGAAACCTTACCTGAACTACCTCGAAGAACAGTGTAAGTAGGCAGACAGCTGCCCAAGGTAAAATGCTGATCGTAAATGTTAACGCATAGTTACTAATCAGCGTAGCATAACATAGATAAGAACACATTAATTTCTCAGGTCATGAAAAACAAGACTCTAAGCCTTCTCGCCCTACTAGCCAGTATTGTCTGTATACAAGCAGTCAGTTCAGTGCTGTATGGCAGACTGGATCTAGGTAATCTACACAACTATTCCGACCAATTAATACCTGGGTATGTATTCAGTGAGGAAACACATGATAGAGATCTTACAGACGAGATAGCCACTCTGGGTCGTGTCTTGTTCTATGACAAACAATTATCCCTAAACAGTGAGTTAGCCTGTGCGGGCTGTCATAAGCAAGAGTTTGCCTTTGGAGATACGCTAGTGGCTAGTCCAGGGTTTGATGAAGAGCTTACGGAGAGACATTCCACCAGACTGGTCAACCTTAATTTTTCTCACTTACCCGAGGTATTCTGGGATAGAAGAGCTGGGCATCTGGATAGCTTACCCCTCATGGTATTATCCAACTCCATAGAGATGGGCTTCAGTGGAGAGCACGGCCAGCCTGATATTGATTCCTTGGTCAGAAGAGTAGCTGGAGTGTATTATTACAAACTTCTATTCGAGCTCGCCTACGGAGACAAGAAAGTCACTGCAGAAAAGATGAATCTGGCACTTACACAATTTGTGAGGTCTATAGTCTCTTATGATTCTAAATATGACGTAGGTCGATCCATGGTAGATAGTAATACTGTTGATTTTCCAAATTTTACTGCATTGGAGAATCAAGGCAAGCGATTGTTTCAATCGCCTTTTAGTAAGGAATTGACTCATCCTATGAGGACTATTATTGAGGGGCAAAATACTCAAGGCGTAATACATGAAGAGCAGATTCATCCAGAGTGGTTCTCTAATCTTAAAGGCAAAATGGGCTGTGCTGACTGCCATGGAATAGATAATTTCACAACAAGGAAAACATCATTGACAGGTAATAATGGGATCATTTCAGTTTTTAATAAGCCAATGACTCAAGACACAACTGTGAAGAGATCTCCTAGTTTGAGAGATTTAATTAACTACAATGGTATAGAGATAGGGCCCTTTATGCATGATGGCAGTGTACCCACTCTGGAGAAAGTCATGGAGCATTATGCTGATGTCGGATATCCGATAAAAGCGCATGAACTTGCCATTCATGAAAAGAATCCCAACTTGCATACATCTTTAAATGTCACTGCTCCCAACAATATATATACAGCGCCAGGCAATCAGGGCCCTGGACGTCCTCCAGATATTATTCCTCATTACCTTGATCCTAGAATTGATCAACAAGAAACGACAGCTTTGATTGCTTTTTTGAAAACACTTACTGGCAAAGCTATTTATAAAGAGGAAAAATGGTCAGATCCTTTTTCTGAAGATGGAGAATTGACACTTACATTTATATGTGAACCTCGAGTACGAATTATTGAAAAGACCATCTGTGAAGGTGACTCATTTAAAGACTATCATACTTCAGGCTTACACAGTAAACGTGTCTGCCAACCCAATGACTGTGACTCAACATTGATAATCGACCTTACTGTAACACAGGCACCAGAATTATTCTATAGTCATAACCTTTGTGATGGAAATGAGCTATTTGGTTACGATGTAGGTATTAAGACTAGTTACTTGAAACCTGCAAATGTAGGTTGCGATACAATTATCCATCTGGATCTGACTTTAGTCTATCCTGAATTTACTGACATAAGTGAGACCATCTGTCAAGGAAAACTCTATGCAGGTTACTCAAGGCCTGGCACTTACATTGATACCTTTTCAAGTATAGAAACAGGATGTGATTCCACTAGAAGACTTAGCTTGACAGTAACACCACATGAAAAATATCCAGAAGAACAGGTCATCTGCCAAGGAGAAACCATGTATGGTCATGATACTGATGGTGTTCACATAGACACTATAAAAGATCAATCAGGCTGCGATTATTTGAGAGTATTGGATTTAGTTGTGCTAGAGCGCCCACAAAGTTATATGTCGGCAACCATATGCGAAGATGAAAGCTTTGAGGGCTATCAAACTTCAGGCCTGCACACAGATATATTCATGGCAGAGAATGGTTGTGACTCTATTAGGTCACTTGATCTCACTGTTCACCCTAAGACTTATTCTTATCATGAATCCGAAATATGCGAAGGAGAAGTATTTATGGGTTACGAAGCTACGGGCAGTTATACTAATACAACAAATAATGCCAACGGCTGTGATTCGCTAATATTTATTGAGCTCATAGTCCATAGGCCTACCGAATCATTTTCAGAAGTGGCGATCTGTGAGGGTGAAAGCTATGAAGGTTACAATCAAGCAGGGCAATACATGGATATCTTGACAAATGCTCATGGTTGTGATTCCATGAGAAGTATTAGACTCGACATCCTAGAGCATACTACGTCCACTTATGTAGTAGAGCTGTGTGAGGGAGAAGAGTTTGAAGGTTATGATACGGCAGGTAGTTATGTAGACCTGATGGCTAATTTTACGGGCTGCGATTCCACAAGACATATTACTATCAAGACACTAAGCCATTCAGAAAGTTATGAAGCAATCCATCTCTGTCCAGGCGAACAATTTGAAGGTAGGACTGAAGGAAACTATGATGAATTATATCACAACAGCGTGGGCTGTGATTCTGTAAGATATGTTTCCATAGTGAATATCGCCTATGATGATGCCATATGTACCAGAGCTTATGATGAAGAAGCTAATGAAATAACTAATACTGCTTATATAAAAGCAGGACCCAACCCAATGGTGGACTTTATTAATATAAATATCGAAAAACCGAGTCGTCTACCCGCTCAGCTGAGAATCATAAGTTCCGCTCACCAATTGGTTTCTGATCAGCTTATTACAGAAGCTAAGACAAGAGTAGAGCTTCAAGATCTAGAAGCTGGGGTTTATATAGTACACATACAACATGGACTGAATGTTTTCTTAACTAGAGTTGTGAAAATTAATAACTGATTTTTCAGATCATAGTCCTAAGCCGTGCTGCGAGATGATTGTAGCGCTGCTTTTAGTCGTATGATTGTCACTTATTATTCAGTTTCGAGGAGCTGTAGAGCCTTTGTGGGATGATAGTTAGTGCCTGTAGTAGGGCTACTTCAGAGTGCACCCTTGAAATATGGTCTTATAAGTACAAACGATAAACATGAAAAATCTAATCACAATCATCGCAGTTCTTACAATCACTTTCACAAGTGCATTTGCAGCAACAACTCCTGAGACTTTGATCTCAACTGAAACTGTAGAAGTTGTAACGATTGGAACTTCAGCAATTTTCACTAGCGCTGATTTTGATGTGGCTTCTGAAAACTTATCGTTTACAACTACTGATGAGATCTCAGTTATCCAAATCTTCAACGCTGAAGGAAACTTGGAATTCTCTCTTCCAGTAATGAGCAATGATGTAAAGATCAACAAGAACTTGTTCGGCGAGGGATCTTACCAATTAGGTTTCATCTTAGAAGGTCAGAGTCAGATGCATTCAACTACCGTAACGGTTAGGTAATAAAAAATAAAGGGTTGAAGTCTAGTCAACTTCTAGTATATAGAATTCAAGAATAGAATATTTAAGGTAACGAAAAGTCTAGTCAACTTTTCAAAAAACAGTCTCTGAGAAATCGGAGGCTGTTTTTTTATTATAAGCGCATAAAGATCAACACTAAAACTCTAAAAAATCTATCCTTCACAGCCTACCAAAAAAAAGAGGCCACACCTTAAAGGGTATGACCTCTCATATTTCTAACCGATATGATCTACTTTATAACCGTCACTCTAGTGAATATTACCTCAGTTCCGATTTCCAATCTAAGAATATAAGTCCCAGCAGTCATGTCGCTGACATCTATATTTTTCATATTGGAACCTTGCTCCAAAGGCACTTCTTCAAAAGTGTGAATCACTTCTCCCATATTAGAATACATTGCCCCATTCAATGATCCAGCCTTAGCCGTTTCAATTTCAAGATAAAGCATTCCAGAAGCAGGATTAGGATAAACTTTAGCTATGGAACTTTCTGCATCAATCGTCTCAGCAGCCAGACTCAATATTGATCTCTCTCCGAAATCAATATTCCTAGAGCTCTGATTCTCTGTCTCGTCTTCGGTGAAATCCTGAATATTACATATCTCTATCCCACTGAATACTGTCGTTGCCTCCGTAAACTGGTTATCACTCATCTGTATGAAACAGAATTCTGATCCAGCAGGAATCAAAAAGAATTCACTTCCTGAATCAGATGCACAATCTCTTAAATCAATGTCCCCATCTCCATCAGTATCCACATAGCATTGAGACAATCGTGAATTCACACCATCTATGGAATACAAAGAAATATCTCCTGCTAAAAATCCACTAGGCATATTTGTTGTCCAATCAAATCCGATCTCCAAATCACAAGCACCCGCAGTAAAGCATACTTCATTATAAGTCAATATTGAGGTATTGTCCGCAGGATCAATATCACTACCTACCATCGTCAAGGTCTGTCCAGAAAAGACAGCTGTTCCATTATCCATCGTCGTCGTAGCCTGAGCAAATACCGTAGAAGGATCCGTAATGCATGGTTCTGAACAATCCGAAGCTGGCTTAAGTCCTATGAAAGGAACATCACTACTAACTCCAGGCATAAAGCAGCTAGACATCCCATTTGCATTTGAGTCAGAGTCGAATGCTGAGTTACAATCGGGATCTGACGTAATAGGTTCTAAACCGTCATACCCTGAAAATATAACAAACAATGGACCTTCTACACATCCACAATACTCGATAAGATAAAACCCAGTATTATCAGTAACTGCAGTTGCGCCTGGCACAGCAGTACTTATTCCCATAGGAAAACCTGTAACTGGATCACAACCGCCAGTCGCCTGATATAATGTTGCAGTGATTCCAGATAAACCAGAATCTCCTTGACTGAAACAACCTGAATCATCCTCGTCCATAAATGCAGTTGCGCCAAGAACCTGGGTGATTTCTTTTAAACCCACAATAGAACAACTGGCAGTATTATTACAAGCGTCTGTATAACTGAAAGTCCTGACATACTCTCTTTCTCCAAAACAATCTGTGTCAAAAGTCTCGTCAATGAAAGTTGTAACTATGGTTTCTCCACCACAAGCTTCCAATAAAGGAACTGAACTCGGGAAATCATCAAATGACTCGTCGCAATTAAGATTTATCTGAGTATCAGGGCATAAGAATTCAGGAGCAGATGCTGGCTCTATAATTACTTCACAAACCGCCGCTACCATTCCACATTCTGTATACTCATAAGTAACATCAAAGGTGCCACCATCACATGGCACACTCATGATACTGAATCCACCTACGACCTCCACTGTACCCCCACAGCCAGGAGTGGCTATAGCTAACGGAGCAGTGAAAGTGAATATGTCGCAATAAGCAACTGGAGCAATTTCTGGACAACTCAACATAGGTGCAGGTGCAACTTCAACCATCACAGAACAGGTTATCATATTAGCACCACAACCCATATAAGAGTAAGCCACTTCAAACATTCCTCCATCACAACTTATGTGAGCTATAACGAAACTTCCTACAACATTCTCCTCTACACCACATGCATTTGCTATGGCCATAGGAGCTGTGAAATCCGCTAGATCGCAGTATGATACTGTAGGAATTTCAGGACAGACCAAGGTTGCCTCTTCTGCTGGTAACACTGTTACTGCACAAGCAATACTAGCCTCGCCACAGTCGTTTCCAAAATTGTAAGCCACATCAAAGGTGCCGCCACCACAATCCATATTATCATAGTTGAAAGTCCCAAACACTGATGTCATTTCACCACAGGACTCAACAACTATTGCTTCAGGAGCTGAAAAATCAACTATGTCACAAAACTCAACAGGATCTATAGTAGGACAACTGATAGTCGGCACTGGAGCTGGCAAAATTTGCACAACACAAACTCCTTGAAATTCAATACACCCGTCATACGCATAGGTTGTTTCAGCAGTTCCGCCCACTTCGCATATAGCACTAGCCCCACTTGAGATAGCAGAAATTACCACAACACTTCCACAACCGAACAACAATGTTGCGTCTGCTTCTACTGTACTTGGATCGGATTGGAATTCACAGAAGTTAAGAGGTTCTACGATCGGACATACCAATGTAGGTCCCTCAAAAATTGTTGTTACCTTCTGTATACAAGTAACTCTTCTTCCACAATCATCTACTATTGCATGTTCAACTTGAACAACAGCAGGTTGACATTCTTCTTCTGTATCTGTCAAGAAATTAGGGAACTCAACATCATATTCTAATGCACAAGCTGTCACAGCAGTAGGTGTTCCAAGGTTATAGTCCTCTCCACAATTCACTGTAAGATCTACAGGACAATTAATGGATGGCCCATTATTGTCTATACTCACAGTCTGAGTACATGAGCTACTAACGTTAGCACAAAGTGAAAATGCTGTGTAGGTGATCTCGACAGATTCTCCAGGACAATTTTGTAGATTAACATCTGGTATACTAACTTCAAAAAGTGCAGGTTGGGCACCACATATTAGCCCGACAATAGGCTCCCCTGCCACTAAATCTGACTGGCAACTTACTGTAGTAGCCTCTGGACAAGTAATTGCAGGTGCCTCTGTCGGTAATAACTCAATGGAACAGACTGAAGTTAATTGATTACATTCATCATCATTGTAAGTGTAAATAACATCAATGAAACCACCAGTCTCACAACTGACAAGATTATCTACCGTCATCGATCCTACAGATGTAGTCCCACCACAACTTAAATTCACTAGCGCCTCTGGAAATTCATCTACAACTATTTCGCATTGAGTCAATGGTCCTGCAGGACAAATGATTTCTGAAGCAGGCGCTGGATCAATGATGACCTCGCAATCGAAGCTCCCACCACCACAAGCAGAATTCAATGTATACGTAACAATTAATGTTCCTCCTTCACAACCATCTTCGTATTCAGCTGGCACGCCTGAGACAGAAATATTTCCTGTACATCCAAGTACTGCAGTTCCTGAAGCAGGTATATAGTTTTCTAGGTCACAGACATTCACAGCTGCAGCCACTGGGCAATTAAATTCTGCATTAGCCACTGGAACCACTGATACAACACAAGGGAATTCCAAATCGTAACAAGCATCAACGTAGGTATATGTCACTGTGAAACTACCTCCATTACAATCTCCTACAAAACCTTGATTAACACCTTGCACATTTGGAACATCTCCACATGGCAAACTGATGGTTGCAAAAACTGGTTGAAATTGACCTATATCACAGTAGTCCACAGGATCCACCATAGGACAAGTAAATTCAGGCTGTTGAGCTGGAAGAACTGCTAATTCACAGACAGTATTTGCCACATTACATCCTTGTTCGTAAGTATATGTCAAATCAATAATACCTCCTAGTAGGCAATCTGAATTTAGTAGGAATCCACTATTCGCTATCGTCGTAGATCCTCCACAGCCTAAATTAACTGTGGCTACTGGCAAAAGATCAGGAGTAAGATCACATTGAGTCAATGTTCCTACTGGACAAGATATCGTTGCGGCTGGAGCTGGCTCCACATCCACCTCGCATTCTATATTCAAATCATTACAAGCATCTGCATAAGAATAAGTAACAGTGAGAGCACCACCTTCACAATCTTCTTCAAGTAAACCGGTCATACCTGCTAGAACTACTTCTGCTCCACAAGCCGCAGTTACAGTAAGAGTAGATGGAAGATAATCACTCAGATCATCACAAAGTGTGACAGGAGAAGCTTCAGGACATTCAGCAATTATAGGTGCCACAGGAAGTACGGACACAATACACAAGTACTCAAGATCATAACATTGATCAGAATACCTATAAATCACCTCTAAAGAACCCCCAGCACAATCGCCAATATAATTCTGGCTAAAGGCTGGTACTGAAAGTACATCTTCATTACAAGGAAGAGTTACATTAGTATTCACTGGCATATAACTGGAAACATCACAATACGATATTATTGTCTGTTGGCAACTGGTTACTGGCCCTTCGTTTATGACTTCAAAAGCACGAGTGCAACCTATAGTTGTACCACAAGCTAAAGTTCCTTCCAAGCTCACTTCGAATCCTCCGGAGTTACAATCAATTCCAATATCTGTCGACACTGGAGCACCAGCGATAAGAAGCACTTCTTCTCCACAGGCTGTAGTGAAAATCTCATTCTCGATATTTATATCTTCTACACATTCTACTATTGTTATTTCATCAGTACAGACAATACCTTCAGGAATCACTTCTAGAGTTACAGTCTGCGCACAACTACCAGCATATCCACAAGGGTGATTATCAAGAGTGTAGCTTACAGTATATACCGCATCACTGCACCCTGCTCCACTCTGCTGTACAAGATTTCCTATCGTAACATCAGATGCATATCCACATTGGTCTGTGACAATTGCAATTCCCGGCGCATAAGCATCTAGACAATTAATCGTCACATCAGCTGGACAATCAATGTTAGGCTCAGGACTGCTCACTTCTACAATTTGAGTACAACTTGCTGACAATCCACATTGGTCAGTAGCAGTAAATACATATTCCCCGACAGGTCCACTACAAACTATTACGAGACTTTCATAAGGAACATATTCCACAACCACATTACCATTAAGACCACAAGGCGCAGTCACAAGGGCTTGTCCTGATGCAGGAATAGTTTCTTCACATATTACTGCGATTGGCTCTGCAGGACATTCTATATTTATTTCTTCACTCACTTTCCATAAGTAAGTGAATGAGCAAGTCCCGACATTATTACAGTCGTCTCTATAAGTCCATGTCCTGATCAAAGTTCTATCACATCCATCAGCAGAAAGATCATCATTGTAAATCGTTACATCGACCTGATCTCCAGCACAATTATCAAAAGCTGAAGCAGTTTCGATCAATCCGATTGGTATAATACCATCTAGTGTCTGAGGATTACAACCGAAGTCTTCAAACGGATCCCCAGTTACAGGACCACAAATAAGTTGAGGCATACCAAGATCTTCTGACCATGTGAATACAATATCACAAGTAACATTAGATCCACTACAGGCATCGAATACGCTGAATGTTCTAGTCAATATTTTATCACAACCATTAACCTGCAGATCATCTTCGTAGGTCGTAACGTTGATCGCTCCTGTACAGTCAGTACCATTTACAGAAGTGGGTGCTAGTGTTGGTAAGCCTCCTATTAAAGAAGGGTTACAACCTAGATTGAATGGACTGGAAGCTGTAGGATCAATATTGCAATCTATAGTAGCTGGAATAGCACTTACTGAAATATTCTGAGTACAATCTCTGGTCTTACCACCAGCAGATGCAGTCCACGTTCTGATAAGACTTCCACATTCGCCATTAGCTGAATCAGTATAAGTAATGACAGGCGTTCCACAATTATCACCTGTAGAACTAGCCATACCTGTAGTTGCTGGCAAAGTTGAATCCAGGCAAGAGACCGCAGCATCAGTAGGACAGTTAATTACAAATACGTCAGAATTTATTGTTACTTTATCCATAGCTGTACAACCATTGCAATCAGTAACTGTCACAGAGTACATGCCTGATTCTACAACAGAAATACTACCATCAGTCGAACTGAAATTATCAGGTCCTGACCATAAGTAGCTTGTATTCTGTGTAGTAACAGGAGTACAACAGCCACCAAAAATTTTAATATTATCCAGGTCCCATACACTATAATGAGAACCATTTCCGATAGCAGAATAGGCCACTAACTCAAATTGGAAAGTCGTTGTAGTCGTAATCTGAAAGTCAGGATCATTACTGAAATCAAATGACTCCAGTGACCATGCTGTTGTAGTGTTATTATTATCAGATTGATATATCACTGAACCATTTTTAATAACTCTGCAACCATACTTCAGGGGCCTGTTGTTATAACCTTGATAGTCTTGGCTATAGTAACTGCTCTCCCAATAAATATGTGTCGGTGACAATTCGTAAAATTCCAACTTGGATAATTGAGCAGCTTGAGCTGGACTCATCGTAACGTTGAATTTTATTGTTTTTTCATTGTAGTTAGCCCATGTTCCAGTGTTAGATGAGATACACATTCCATAACCCTGATCATTGACGCCTTTGACACAACTGTGATAATTCGTGTTAGGATTATGTCGTTCCACTATTGATCCATGGACACTGCTGCATCCATTGTTAGGATGTACATATGGCGTGAATTCGCTGTAATCATAAGCATAATTATAGTTTCTACAAGCATCCAAACTCCAACTTACAAGAGGCTGAGATTGGACAGTATTACATCCTAGATTAGTTGTGCAAGTACTGAGGCCACTTACTGCTGGGGTTATGGTAGTCTGTTCCCAGCAAGAGCTGATGTCGGCACCCAAATCAACTGATAGATTACAATCAGAGGTGACGGGTCCGTTGCCACAATAATACTGTGCACTGATGTTATAGGTAACATCATCACAACCATAGACAGTAGCAGACTCATCAAAAAGCAGATTATTCCAATCCTGGTTAGTATTGATGAATCTCAACATCATGCCATCATAAGCATTTATTGTCGAGCAATTTCCCGCTGTCACTGTACCTAAGATTACATCTCCACTAGGCAACCATTCAGCTATCTGAAGAGGACATGATCCCGTATTACAGACAGTCGCCGTCGGATCACAAGCTGGTGGTGTAACCGTTCCACCTTCACATATTTTTATTTTGATATCATCGAAGTAAACTTTATCATAGTTACTTGATGCATCACACCTGAATCTTATTTTACAATTATTATTGAATGTTTCAGTAAAGGTCACTGACTCATTATAGGGCGTATCATTAGAAAAATGCTGACCAGCAAACCATTGTTGGATAGTCGTGTAGCTATTCCCGCCGTTATTGGAAAACTCCAAATAAAAATCTTCACCATTCTCCATGCTCTCTCCCATATACCAGAAATCAATCATTATTTCTTGGGCATTGGAGCAATCAATAACATTTGAAATTATTGATGAGGAATAACCACTATTATCTCTAGTTCTAATACAGTAATTACTTCCGCCTGCTGCAGTTCCTACTTCATAGTTTCTATAACAATCAGAACCTCCGTCATTCCAGATTCCCCAGCCAGACTCGAAGCCATCAAAACTGTAATCCACATATTGACAAGCACCTCCAGTGGATACTGGAGTCCCAGCACAAACACAGCCATTAGCCAATATCACATCATTTTCAGTCTGCGGATTTCCGTCATTACAATATGTGCCAGGCGTTGCTGGATAAGCTGGATCATGTGGCTTGCAATCATTTGCATCACAGTACCCATCACCATCTGAATCTCCACCTAAACCAGCACAAGGATCTACAGCGATGACAGTTCCTACACAAGAACATCCGTCTGATCCTATAACATCATTTTCTGTCTGTGGATTTCCATCATTACATTGGGTGCCAGGTGTAGTAGGTAACGATGGATCATGAGGCATGCAATCATTTGCATCGCAATGTCCATCTCCATCAGAGTCCCCTCCTAAAATGGCACAAGGATCTACTTGACAGTCATGTACCTCAAAAGAAACCGTCATTTCATCACACAGGATACCACCTAGGTTGTTATCACTGTATAATTGAGCTGTTATAGTATATGTTCCTGGATGATCTGCCCGGAAATAATGAGAATCATAGGTTTCTTGGTTTTCAGTATTCGTAACTGTTCCTTGTGGGGTCGATATCGTATACTTTAATGACTCATGCGAACCAGTCACATTAGCTCGAATACTGACATCACTAATTAAATAATCACTGGTACATAGAGTCTGTCCATTCAGACCCAGAAGGCTTCCTCCATCGTGAGGGTTCAATTGTAAGCCAGCAATGGCTCCATCACAAGTGGCTACTGGAGTAGAACCTGTACATAATTCTATATGTATCTCATCCAGATAAATCTTATCATAATTAGAACTGGCATCACATCTGAATCTCAATACAGTATTAGCTGTAAAAGCTCCAGAAAATGTAACGGATTCGTTATAAAAGGTACCATTATCAAAGTGATTACCTGAAATCCATTGTTGCACTGTCCAGTAAGTGAAACCACCATCAGTGGAACACTCAAGTAAAAAGTCCTCCCCTGCTTCCATACTTTCTGGCAGGTACATGAAATTCACTTTTACCTCTTGCACGCTACTACAATTCATATTGTTAGTATGCATAGAAGAATTAGCTCCGGAGTTATCTCTCAATCTTATGCAATAATTACTACTATTACCACCTTGGGCAGGCTCGTAATTTCTATAGCAATCACTTCCACCATCATTCCACAGTGCTCCCCAATCATCTTCAAAGCTTGATCGGTCATGCATGGTAAAATCACAAGCCACATCATCTATGGGAGACGTTCTTGCAAAAGTGGGAGTAAGAAAAAGAAAGGAAAGAGAAAAAATACAAGAATACAAAAAAAGGCTTTTGGGCAAAAACCTACAGTCAGGGTTTTCCATTTAATCAAGGGTGTTAAGTTAAGAATCTTATTTCTAGTCAAGAATTAGGTCTCCCACAAAAATGCCCTATGAAAAAACAATAAAGGTTATTGACTATTCATGATTGTAAATTTTCTTACAGTTTCTTTGAATAAAGGAATTGTTACGCAAGGCAGCTTACAAAACAAATGTCAACTAGCTGCTATATGATATTGAGAATTTAACATAACTGTCTAGAAAGAAACTAAAGTGTGAGTTGCAATTTCAATATAGATAGAGACAAATGATTAATAAAAACCGAATAGACAGATCAGTTTTGATTTATCAGTTTCAAGTTTTATAGATTGAAAAACATTAATTAACGGATAAATTGGAGATCACCCAAAGCTGCATCATTAATAATTTTCAATGTGAAGCTTGAATCTTGGACTTCAAACAGCAATCGTCTCTGAACAGTATCTTTCGTATCTTGATAGAATGAATGGCGCCCATTTACTGAGGTCTCATGTAGAAACCTACCTAAACTTCTGCTAGCTGGAAATCCATTTCCTTCTTGATAATTCAGCGTTAGCTCAAGAAATTTTTTGATTTTGAAAGCTTTGATGCTTTGCTTTCCATTTGAAGAATTAGTCACATAATTACCTGAGAGCTTTGACATCAGATCATTGGTCAAGTCTGATCTACTTTTAAAATCGATAGAAATTATTTTATAATCGCCTCCTATGTTCTGAAACCACAGTTCTCCATTCCCCATCATCGCTCCTTGACTATTTCTGAAAATTCTATCGAGACGCTGGTCAGCCACTGCAGTTTTTAGTTCGTCGGTTATAAGCCTTGAGTAATTAGCCTTGAATTCGGTCTTGTTCTTAATATCTTTAAGAGGATATCTGACTAGGCCAGCTATATTATCCACATCATCCTTCTTGATCATCTCTTTAAATCCTATCAAGAACAATTTGAATTTCACAGGGTCGTTGATCGTGGCCGTCGACCAGCCCGTCGGCACAGTCCCATCCCACTCGAGATCATCAGCATATACTTGTTTCATTAATGGTGAACTATTAGTGATCATCGTCTTCAGTGCCTGATCCTCAAAGTTCACAGCGCCACCATAGACCCACCCCTTTTTCCCAGATTTAGAATGTCTCACTTTAAGCCAAGGCTCGTGATAGTATTTTCCACGTAGTTTCAGATTTTCTCTTTGGGTAGAATGCACTCCCATGTATAGAAGGCTATCTTTTTCTGAGATGACCGTGACCGTACTCGCATTCATAGTGCTATCGCTTCTGATCTTGAGCCTGTCCAGCTTAGCGAGCAAGAGATTATCATAACTCTCGATTTTGTTCTGCTCCGATTCTGAATCAGCTTCAATGTTTAAATCTGACTCCGAATCCACAAGCACAACAGACTTGTCTGTCTTACATGCTGTAAGTAAGTACATGCAGCCTAATATAATCCAAAATTGATTTAATCTCTTATCAAGTATCATAGAGCAAAGATACTAAGACATATAGAGAAAATTTCGATATCTATTTGAGGACCATACCTTCTTTGGAAAAGGCTCTGTAACTGGTAATCATCGCAATAATGGCCAATACGACCAAAGAAATGACTATGGCTATGAAATGCCCATTCTGTATAGTTCCAGCGACTATTTCTTTGGTCGCAAGAGCAATGTTCAAAATCGGTACCATCGCCGTCTTCCAATTAAGTTCTATACCTGGCAACATCGCCAATGCCGCTGGCAATATGACCACCATCATGAACGGGGACACAATACTCTGTGCCTCCTTGAAAGACTTGGCTCTTACCACCAAAGCCGTCAAGGCACCTGCAAAAAAGAAACATAATGGTATCAACATCAATAGTAACATAATTATGAACTTTGCCGAAACCAGGCTCGACATCATACTCGCTATTTCATCTGGCATATCCGGTAAAAACTTTGCAGCTATAACCAAACCCAAGAGCCCCATCACACCAGCAGCTAACCCAACTAAGGCAATAGCCAATACTTTTCCAGCCAGTATCTTGAACCGGGAAGCAGGCACAGTCAGTAAGGTCTCTATGGTACCCCGCTCTTTTTCTCCAGTTATCAAATCCAAGGCTGGATACATACAACCGGAAAAACAAAATACGATAAACAAGTAAGGCAAGATACCACCGATAGTCTTTCCGATCTGCTCCTTGGGCGGAGCGATATCATGTTGTCGTAACTGAATGGGGTCTATGGCCTTGTCAGAAATTTTAAGGAAAGTTATCCTCTTGTCCAACAAAGATTCTTCATAGTCATCTACGATTCTGGAGAGTCTTTCTTTCACCGTCAGATTAGTGGACTTGAACCAGAAGTCTACTTTACTTCTATTCATGTCTTCCTGCTTCCTCTGGAAGTCTTCCTTGAAACCTATCATGCCATCCAGACTGTCCTTTAGTATTTCATCCCGACCTGTATCCATGGTGATTCCAACTTTAAGATCGATGATGGACGTGTCGATATAAGTAAGGAATTCATCTGGCGGATTCAATACTGCCAAGCTAAGCTTCTTACTCTGCTCCTTCTCCATGATTTTCTTGGTGAGAGCACCTACACCCCATATCAGTACTGGGGTGAGCATTGCTGGCATGAGAATCGCTGTAATGAGAGTCCTCCTGTCTCTCAAGGTATCCAACATTTCTTTTTTGAAAACTGTAAGTATCGTATTCATAGGCTTAAGCAGAAACTGCTGAATTTTCGTTTACAATATTGATGAAGGCCTCTGTAAGAGAAATATCTTTATACTGACTTCTGAAATTGGCCATACTATCATTGAAGACCAGATCTCCCTTTGCTATGATCGCCAAGTCATCACAGAGCAAATCGACTTCGCTCATGATATGAGAAGAAAAAATAACAGTCTTGCCTTCATCTTTACAGCGCTTAATCAAGTCGATGATACTATTAGCCGTTATGACATCGAGACCTGAAGTCGGCTCATCAAAAATCACAACTTCCGGGTCATGTATCATACTCCTGGCGATGGATACTTTCTGTTTCATCCCCGTGCTCATCTGCCCTATCTTTTTCGTGGAAAAATCATGAATACCAAGTTGCGTAAATAAAGCATCCATTCGCTGCTCGATTGCCTTTTCAGACATGCCATACAAGCGTCCGAAGTATTGTACTATTTCTGATGGATTCAATCGATCATACAGATTGGTAGAGCCAGTCAAAAATCCAGTCTTAGTTCTTACCGATTCTGGCTCCTTCTCCACATCATGACCGGCTATGGTCATAGAACCACTAGTGGGGACAAGGATAGTCGACATCATTCTCAAAGTCGTCGTCTTGCCAGCACCATTGGGCCCTAGCAAGGAGAATACCCTTCCAGGTTCACAATTGAAGGTTATATTATTGACAGCATTGATGGAATTAGCAGTGGTTTGTAATTCTTTCTTTTGCTGTTTACTGAGATTATAAGTCTTGGTGATTTGTCTTACGTCGATCATAATTGCATTACTTTTTCTGACTCCACTAAGGTAGGAGCCATATGTCTGGTAACATACGAAAATTACCATTATTGAGCCCAAAATTAAGATGAAGATACAAGTTGAATCTACAATAATCCATTTCTAGTCTACCAGAGCAATGTGATTTTCAAATATTCTGGACAACATTAAATTTAAAAGACAATCATCAATCATACGGTGTAAACATAATTTATAATTTTGCTGACCCTTAGAAATTTAAAATCCAAAAATGTCCGCAATCCCAGCCTTTAGAAAGCAAACCTATATAGATAGAAGAAACGAACTATGTAGATCAGTTGGCTCTGGAAAAATACTCCTGATAGGGAATGGACATAGTCCTATCAATTTCAAGGACAATTACAGCGCATTTCGCCAAGACAGTACTTTTCTTTACTACATAGGAATCAATCTTCCCAAAGTATATGCAATCATTGATATCGATAGCAACAATGCTACTCTCTATGGTGATGAGCTCACGATGGACGATATCATATGGATGGGTAATCAAGAGCCTTTAAGTGCAATCGCTGAAAAAGTTGGCGTTACTCAACTCAGGCCTCTAAGTCAACTTCCCACACAAATGAAAGGCGTACATTACCTGCCACCTTACAGATCAGAACACGTTCTATTTCTCCGTGAGAAGATGGGTTCCACACAATTAAAACCCTCCACTTTACTTATCAAAAGTATAGTCAATCAAAGAAATGTAAAGAGCAAAGCAGAAATACAACATCTGGATAATGCTGTTAACATCTCCAATCTCGTACAGTCGACAGTGATTAAAAATACAAAGCCAGGAATCCACGAATATGAGCTGGTAGGTCTGGCAACCAAAGTCGTCAAAGAACAAAACACCAACTGGGCCTACAGCCCTATACTGACAACACAAGGACAGATACTACACAACCATGATCATAGCAGAAAACTGGCGGAAGGAGGGCTGGTACTATTTGATGGTGGTGTGGAATTAGCCAGTGCTTACTGTGGTGATTTGACGAGGACTTTTCCTGTCGGAAAAAAATTCACCAGTTTACAGAAAGATATTTATCAGATAGTGCTTAATGCTTATCACCTAGCCGTAGCGCTCAGTCGGCCAGGCGTAAAATTCAAGGACATTCACTTAAAAGCATCACAAAAACTTGTCGAAGGACTGATTGCAATAGGTTGGATGACAGGCGATCCTGCTGAGGCAGTTGCTAGTGGTGCCCATACTCTATTTTTCCAGTGTGGCTTAGGACATATGATAGGTATGGATGTACACGATATGGAAAATCTGGGAGAAGAATATGTAGGCTATGATAACGAAGCCAAGTCTACAGAATTCGGCTTGAAGTCATTGAGATTAGGCAGGGAGATGAAAAAAGATTTCTGCTTCACAATAGAACCTGGCATATATATCATACCACAACTCATAGATAAGTTCATCTCAGAAAACAAATATTCAGACTACGTTGATTACGAGGAGTTGAATAAACATCGAGATTTTGGAGGCATCAGGATAGAGGATGATTTTGTAATTACTGCTGATGGCACAAGGAAACTAGGAGGGCCTCTTGCCTTAGAGGTTTCGGCAATCGAGGAAATGAGCTGTTGAGACCCTGACCTATCATTCACAGGATTCTGTTACATTTATTTAGTAGTTTAGAGTCTGATGAAAACCTGGCAAAAATACACGATCTACATCCTACCCTTTCTACTTGTAGGTGCCCTACTCTATTACTTTTCTGACATAGTCACTTACATCGTACTAGCGTGGGTAGTGTCCATGATAGGTGCTCCTCTACATAGACAGCTGGACAAGGTTATGAGTCCCGGATTAGCGGCAGGATTGACGCTATTGGGTTTTGGCTTATTCCTATTCATATTAATCAGGCTATTCGTGCCACCCTTGCTAGACCAGGCCAAGAACCTAGCTGGACTGGATTATCATAAAATAATGGATGGCCTGGAAGAACCTATTGATGATGCTCAAAATTGGCTCAAGGCTAAAGGACTGATGACCACCGAAATACAATCAGAGCTAGTACAAAGCAAAAGACAGGATAACCAATTAAAAACAACAGTGGTCAGATTGGATTCTTTACTCAAGTCACAAGGAGATACACTGTCCAATACTGGCATAGATCTGATCATAAACATCAACAACAACGAAAACGCCGAAAACCAGTCTCCTCCCAAAAAGGATCATAATATGTTCAGCAATTTCAAAGACAATATTTTCGACAAATTCAACCCAGCACAAATCCCCAAACTACTTGGTTCCTTTTTTGGATTTTTCAGCAACATATTAATTACTCTACTCTCTGTTTTCTTTATCGCCTTTTTCTTTCTGAAAGAAAAAGGACTCTTCACCAGAATGGCTTCCACTCTAGTGCCTAATGGTCAAGAGGGAAAAATCAGTCATGCAATAGATGATTCATCCAAGATGCTCATCAGATATTTTCTAGGTCTTATTACACAAGCCTTTGTAATAACACTAATCACTTCACTGGTACTGAAAATGCTAGGTATAAACAATGCATTGCTAATGGCTTTTTGTTTTGCCATTTTCAATCTTATTCCATTCATAGGGCCTGTACTCGGCAATCTTTTCGGTGCTCTGATAGTAATATCATCTAATCTCGATGCAGGATTCTACGACATCATGCTCCCTATGATTATCAAATCTTTTATTGTATTTGCAATCATGCAGTTAGTCGATAACTTTTTTCTACAGCCGACTATTTTTGGGAAAAGTGTCAAAGCACATCCTTTAGAAATTTTCTTGGTCGTCTTGATGGGAGCAAAATTAGGTGGCGTACTGGGAATGGTCATTGCCATACCTGCCTACACAGTACTCAGAGTAGTGGCAAAAGTTTTCTTCTCAGAATTTGATGTGGTAAAGAAGCTTACGGCAAGTATTTAGATGAACGTAAAAAAAGAGGCTACTAAATAATAAGAAAGAGGCTGGACAGTTCCTGTCAAGCCTCTTTCTTTTCTGTTCACATATTTTAGCAATATCAGTCTTGCTTAGCAAATACTTTTTGCAACAACCCCGAAGTCCGCTGCGACACATCCGCTCTGATACCTTCCTCCTTTTGCTCTACTAAATCAAACAAACCAGCCAGTGCCTTGGTATTAATATGGTCTGACAAATCGGGATTCACATCATTTACTAATGGCAATGAATTATACTTGGTTATAGCACTAGTCCATAAGTCCAATGCTCCCACTTTATTTAGTGATTGTTCCAGTACTGGTTTGAACTCACCATACAATTGATTATAAGTCCTATTTTGCAAGAATTGTGTGGCAGCATTCTTGTTGCCCATAAGAATATTCCTGGCGTCATCAAAGGTTATGCTTCTTATTGCCCCCATGAATATGGGGCCTGCTTTCTTGGCTGCGTCTTCCGCAGCACGGTTGACTTTCTTTATCATTTCATCTTCCAGATTCTTAAAACCCGGAATAAACGATAATTTATTTATGACTTTGGTTGCTTGTTCTGGTAATAATATCTTGTAGGCCGATCTGTAATACCCATCTGTTGCAGACAAGAAATTAACACTATTGTCTACGCCGTTCTGGAGAGCTTCTTTCAGGCCATTGGAGATATCCAGATCCGTAAGAGGCGAATCCCCCACCGTATCCATCACTTTCTGCAGCGTCGCCGGGTCACAGGACACCAAGGTTAAGGACATCAATATGATTAATAAAGATTTATACATTACAAATTTCTTAAATGTGAATAATGCTACAAAAGTAACTTAAAAAACAGCAAGCTGAGCTGCAACTTTTTCTTCCGTGAACAAATAAATAACTGCAGATCAATATTGTAACGTCACTGAAATGAATAAGCTACATTTTTGACTAAATATTAACAGTTATTTACTGATCGGTTTAATAGTTTAGTACCTTATTACTTAATAAAATAATTGTTCCAATGAAGTATTTATTTTTTATCTCATTTAGTTTATTTACCCTAACAATCAGTGGTCAGACTAATCGACTAAACGAAGTGCAAAAGTTGATAGAATCGTTTGAAACAAAACAAGACCCCAGTCTTATCACTGAGTCTCAAGAACTGATGGATGCGTATTTTAAAGAAAATGAAATGGCAACATCTGAACCCTTAGCGCTCAAGAGCAAGGCTCAAGTCCTTACTTTGGCACTAGCTAATCTGGATCAGGAAAAACCGTTTGAAAACTGTGCAGAAATACAAGAAACCTATGCCACAGCCCTAGCGGCTGACAAGTCCATGCTTTACAGAAACCAGCTCCTCAATGAATTATATACATCCAAGATTGCCATGATGACTAAGGGCAATAAAGCGTACGAAGAGAAAAATAATGAAGACGCTTATCAATATTATGTCAATAGCCTCAAATTAAATGACCTCGAAATAGCTCATCCCAGGCACGCCACCCTTGATACTTCACTTTATTATACTTCAGCAGTTTTTGCGAGATTATCTGGAAGAGAAAAAGAAGCTGCCAAAATATGGGAAGAACTCATAGATATGGAATATCCCAGACCTGACATGTATGACAACCTCATCAGATACTACGGTGATAAAAAACGAGAAAAAGATGTGGAACGCATTGCCAAACTCAAAGCAGCGCGATATCCATAATAGAAAATTCGAAGAACCATAATATCATAAAGGAAGGCTACTTGACGACAGGTATCCTTCCTTTTTTTTACCAAGCATACACTATGAATATTATAAATCAGCTAGCACTGCATTTTGAGCAGGTCAATAAAGGTGGAAACTGGAGCAATGCGAATCTCAAAACTACTCTAGAGGACATCACCTGGGAACAAGCCACTAAGAAAATAGGTACTTGCAATACCATCTTAGATTTGGCTTACCATATTGATTATTATGTGGTGGGAGGCATAAAAGTATTACAAGGAGGTCCTTTGGATATACGTGACAAATATAGCTTTGATCACCATATCCAATCGGCCAAGCAGTGGGATGCCTTTAAGATTCAGTTGCTTAAAAATGCGGCTATCTATCAGAAGTTATTGGGCAACTTTGACGACAAAAAGTTGGCAGAGCCCTATGTATTAGAAAAACATGGGAGCTATCTCAGAAACATACTAGGGCTGATAGAGCATCACCATTATCATCTGGGACAGATCGTCATTCTTAAGAAAGTTATCACAGTTGGATACTCCTAGACTTGAGTCACGAATTCTGCTTATGAACTACATGGCAGCCATAACATCTGCGAGCGAGGCTCTCTTACTGTAGTCATTATCGTAGTAAGCATACTTGATTTTGTGGTCTTTACCTATTAAGTAAGTGGCTGGAACATTGAGCTGCGACTCTGTGTCATTATTCCACTTCAATAGTTTACCTGAAAATTTTTCTACGAATTTATCACTGACCTTGTAATAGCCCATATAGTCCTTTGAAGCTGAATGGTCATCGTCAGATAAGATTGGAAAATCAAAAGCCATGTCCTTTGTAAAGGATTTATTGACTACTGTTGTCTCAGGACTGATCGCCACTAGTTCAGCTCCAGCCTTTCTAAGCTCAGATAAGCCTTCCGTATAAGAAGCCAGTTGTTTAGAACAATAGCCACACCAGTGTCCTCTATAAAATGTCAATAACACTGACTTATCTTTCAACATGGCGTAGAGATTAACATCATTTCCCCTTTGATCTATTAAGGTGAAATCGGGAGCGGTAGCACCTACCTTGAGTCCACCCAATTTATTGGCAGGGTCATTGGAAATGCCGTACTGGCCCAAGTCCAAGGTGGCCTCTGTCATGACTTTGACTGGTTTCTCTTGTTCTACAACTTTCTGCTCCTGAGGGGCTTGGGCAGGAGCAGTAGTTTCTGATTTGCAAGCAAGCAAAGCTGTTACAATAAGTGACAATAGAAAATGAAATTTAGTCATAAGAATTTTATTTTAAAGACTTAGAAAGTCTCTTGATTTTGATACCTAACGCTGCAAATAACAAGGTCATGAATGGACTCAAGTAATTGAAAAAAGCATAAATGAAATAATCAAACACCGAGACTCCTAGAACACCTGACTGATATGCACCGCAAGTATTCCACGGAATGAGCACGGAGGTTACAGTACCAGCATCTTCGATGGTTCTACTCAGGTTCTCCGGGGCCAGATCTCTTTCCGCATAGGCCTTATCAAACATCTTACCAGTTACCACTATCGATAAATACTGGTCAGACGCTGTTATATTCAGTGACAAGGCACTGGCTACAGTTGCTGCAAAAAGACCAAAAATCGACTTCGCCATATTCAGTAAAGCAGAACTGATTCTAGATAGCGCTCCTATGGCATCCATTACACCACCGAATACCATTGCACACATGATTAACCATATCGTACCCAGCATTCCCTTCATGCCTTTGGCAGTAAATAAATCATTCAGATCTGGATTATTGGTCTTGATTGCTATATTCGTCGTCATCGAATTCATCACCCCCTTGTAGCCAGACTTCCAGTCCAAACTTTCAGCACCAGCGACCTGACTCACGATCCCAGGTTGAAATATCAAAGCAAATACACCTCCTAGTAGAGTGCCCACTAGCAAAGCTATCAGCGGCTTGGTTTTTCTTGTGATGAGCACAATCACCACGATCGGAACCAGAAATAAAAATGGACTTACATTGAAGGTTTCTTTGATTGTAGCCATCATTGTACCTGCCTCTGCTCCACCCGTCGTTTCTTGATTCAAACTGATGATCGTGAATATCAGTAAAGTCAGAGTGATCGTCGGCACCGTCGTAAAAGCCATATATTTAATATGGTCAAAAAGATCAGCCTTGGCCATTGCGGCTGCAAGATTAGTAGTGTCAGAAAGTGGCGACATCTTATCTCCAAAATAGGCACCACTTATTACGGCTCCCGCAGTCATGCCCATAGGCACACCCAAGGCCTTACTGATACCTATGAGTGCAATACCCACTGTCGCACTAGTCGTCCACGAACTGCCTGTCGCCACAGAAATTATGGAACAAATAATCACGGTCGCTGGTAAAAAATAGCTTGGATGCAAGATCTTCAATCCATAATAAATCATCGTAGGAATGATACCACTTAACAACCATGTCCCTGCAAGTGCCCCTACCATCAGTAAAATTAGTATGGCGCCAGTTGTGGACTTGAAGTTTTCAGAAACTTCTGCTATCATCTCCCTATAACTGACTTTATTAGAGAAGCCAATTATTGCTGCAACCGCGGCTGCCAATAACAATACAAATTGATTAGCACCCCCTAAGGCATCATCCCCATATATGTACACGTTAAGCCCTAGCATAACTATTAAAAACAATAGTGGGATAAGCGCCTCGAACAGGTTTAATTCATTATTACTGGTAACAGAGGTATCAGGTGTCATAGGCATCGCTTAATCAAGCTTAGTATTCACTAAAGTAAGAAAATTGAATGAAGTCAATCGCTAGCCCAAGCGATGCCTTACTGTTGCCTGATAATTTCGAACTTTGTACAATACTGACAAACTAGACTCCAAAAACTACATATCTGCATATAAATACTTGATATGCAATCATTTAGATTAGAGCAGTCTTTCTGTTTCTTGCATTAATACTACTAAGTAATTTCTGTCATAGTCAGCAACAACTAGAACGTTATACTCCACAAAAGTACAATACTGCAGGGCTTAACTATATTGAAAACGATGCATATTACGAGAAGGCAGCTATAGCTTACGAGGCGCTCAAGATTACAGTAGAGAAATTTCCTTCTAACTCCTATCTCAAGAAAGCGTATGTCCCATTGCTAGAGGCAGAAGGAATATACATTGCTGCAATGGCAGTCTCAAGAAGTGTATTGAAGATGAACCACTCTTGTCAAGTCACTGCTACTTGTAACAAACCTAAACTCAACTTTGATTAAGAACTATCTCTCTATAATACTCTGCCGCACAATTTCCCAGATACTTGAAGGTGATCAATACGGCAGCAGATTTCAGTAAGGTCAAAATAATTTTCAAGCTATATAGTAACTAGAACTTCATTTCTACGACTGCTCGCTCCACCTTTCCTTTCAGAGGTGGATTAAGCTTGTGTATTCGTACTTTGCCACCAGTCACATTTTCTAGGACTTGGATTTTTTTAATAATAGTATAAGCAACCGTTTCTATCAGTTTCTTGGTTTGCTTCATTTCCTCCTCGACTATGGCATAGATGTCTTCATAATTGACAGTGTCATAGATGTTATCATCTGTCGAATCATAGCTTTTAAGCTCTACAGAAACATCGCAAATGAAGTGATTACCTTTTTTTCTCTCCTCATCATAAAATCCATGATGTGCCCAAAAGCTCAATCCTTCTATGGATACAATTGTTTTCATTTTCTCTCTAGTTTAAATATACAATCGCAGCATTCAATAAAGTGGCAAAGCAAATCCAACACAGATATGGTACCATCAACCAGAATGCCCTGGGCTCTACTTTCTTGAATTTGCTCATAGTTATAATGACCAAGAATACTAAATTAATAATGACAATCAAACTGGCAGTAGGGGCCTGCAGCTTGAAGAAGATCGGTGACCATAAAAGATTCAAGGCCAATTGAAAAAGAAAAAACATCATTGCCTCAGTCCTCCTGCCATCGCTTACACTTTTGTTATCCCATACCAAAGCAAAAGCCACCCCTATCAACGTATACAAAAGAGTCCAAGCAGGAGCAAATATCGAGGGCGGTGGTTGGAAAAAAGGTTTATTGAGTGCCTGATACCAAGCTGTATTTGCAGACCCTGCATAATATCCTGACAGGAATCCGAGACCCAGACAGACAACTATCGAAATAATGATCTTAAAAGCTAAATTCATTTCTAAAGCATTAGACTCTGATTTGGTATATTGCAATGCAACTACTACAACAGATAATAAATAAAGCCGTAATATAACATTGAAAAGAATAACGACCTACCTTCTCTTTCTCATTACTTATTTCGTTGTGATGGATTGTCAAGCCCAAGAGCGCTCTGCCCTATCCCCGCGCATAGCCAACTATACGATGGAGGTAAAACTGGATGTGGAGACCAAGAAGCTGCATGGGCAGACCACTCTGATCTGGAAAAACATTGGAACCAAACCTACAGATCATCTGCTCTTCCACCTCTATTATAACGCCTTTAAGAATTCGAACTCCACTTTTTTCAAAGAACGAGGTTTCCCAGGCATTCTACCAGAGAACATCGACGAAGAGTGTGGTTGGGGCTGGACCAAAATCACCAGTGTGACTGACCCTGATGGGAACGATCTGTCAATGAATATGACCTACATACAACCAGATGATGGAAATTTTGATGATCAGACAGTAGTACGATTGGCTCTAGGTCAAAGTGTCAAGCCAGGAGAGAGCTTCACCCTCACCTATGAATGGATGGCAAAAGTGCCTAAGACCATGCCCAGGACTGGTTATAATAAAGACTATTACTTCTTTGCTCAGTGGTTTCCCAAAGTAGGTGTCTACGAGCCTGCGGGCATGCGCTATGCCGTGAAGGATACCTGGAGTTGTCATCAGTACCATTCCAATGGTGAATACTATTCTGATTTTGGAATTTATGAAGTATCTATGACTTTACCAGAAAATTATGTGGTGGCTGCTAGTGGCCGCCAGACAGCTCTAAGCAAAGAAAAAGGTAAGAAAACCTGGACCTTCATTGCGGAAGATGTCATAGATTTCACATGGTCAGCCTCACCCCAATTTGTGATTACAGAAGACAAGTACAAGGCAACGGAAATCAGACTTTACAGTTATCCTGAGAAGCAAGTATTTGCTGACAGATACTTGCCGATACTTAAGTTCAGCATGGAGTATCTGGAACAGATTCTTGGACCCTATCCTTACCCAACCCTCTCTGTGGTCGATCCTCCCATTTTTGGATTATATACAGGAGGAATGGAATATCCAACTCTGATCACCAGTCTCAGTTCCAGAATAATACCTTCAGGTATCAAGACCACAGAAACCCTGGTCGTCCATGAATTCATCCATCAATATTTCATGCAAATGGTTGCCAGTAATGAATCTGAGGAGCCATGGCTGGATGAAGGACTCACCAGTTATTTCGAAGGTAGAATTCTGGATGCTTATTTAGGAGAAAAAACTTCTGCTGTGAATGTCATGGGGCTTAAGGCTGGCAACAGAGAGTGGAATAGAGCTGAATTTTTCAACAGCGAATACAGACAAGTCGCTTCCAATATACGGAAGAGTTGGGAATATAATCATGGCGGCTATGCTCCCATCTCCTATAATAAAACTGCATTATGGCTCGAAACAATGGAAGGCCTGTTAGGTAGGAATACCATGAACGATATTTTTAAAACTTATTTTGAAAAGTGGAAATTCAAACATCCTGCAAGACAAGATTTTGTTTCCATTGTCAATGAACTTGTAAGACAAAATCATGCAGACACCTATCCCCAAGGCTTTGACTGGTACTTTGAACAAGTCTTGTATGGAACGGGATTATGTGACTACAAGGTCGCTAATATTTCCAATGAGCTAATCAAAGAACAAAGAGGGTTTTTCTCTGATCTGGAAGATTGTAACACTACATTCCAGAATACCGGACCAATATACAAGTCAAGTGTAATTCTACATCGGCTCGGTGAACTAAAAGTTCCTATAGAATTCCTAGTGGTCACTGATGACAAAGACAATCCTTCAACAGTTTATCATTGGGACGGAAAGGAGCGCAGTCACGAGCTAGTGCTTAATGGTAATTCTAATATTATTTCTGTAACCATAGACCCTGACAATAAGCTACCTTTAGACCATAATCTACTGAACAATTCAATGACCGTCAGTCGGCAAGATGGTATCCTAAGATCTTTATCCGCAAGATTCATAACTGGTTTTCAGCATATTCTTGAAATTGTAAGTTTGCTGGTTTGAAGACACTCCAGCATATAGTCAAGGCCTACAAGAGGGGGTGGGCTGCACTTAAGCTCTATAAGATGGTGATCCTATTAGTATATAGTCTCAATCTATTATTGGCCTTTGTGGCGGTAGGTCCATTGAGTGATTTATTGAGTTCTGTGATTGGCCATACTACTTTAGGAGCTTTGATCGAGAATAATTTTGATTTTACAGTGGTGACAGAGATAATGAGGCATAGCGATGTGGGTCTAGAGATATCGATAAATATTTTGAGTTCATTTGTGATTCTTTATCTACCCTGGTCTGTATTTTATCAGGGAGGATTCTTAGCCTTGGCTCGTACGTATCCTGAAAAAGTTTCTCTTGTGGAGTTCTGGAGTGGAGGAGCTATTTACTTTTTTAGATTCATGAGACTGGCAACTTATTGTATGATAATAATGGTCGCCGCTGGCTTTTTAGCCTATAAATTGATGCAAATCGGTAGCTTCAATCCTCTGCAATGGGAATCAGAACTTAAAGTAATTTCAACTTTCAAAATTTTGGTGGGCGGAATATTTCTCATTTTTTTCTTGGTGGCTACCTTCCGAGATGCAGCCAAAATATTTATTGCAGACAATAATTCAGAATTTATATTGAAAGTCAATATTCAAGCCTTCAAATTCTTATTAAGTGGTAAAATCATCTTGCTGGCTGCTCTTAATATAACTGTGCTAGCACTTGTAACTATCACCTATGCTGTACTCAGAAAATTCATAGGGAGTGCACTTATTCCAGCAATTATCTTAGGACAGATGTTTCTTATTTTCAGAATGATGTACAGCTTTGTCCGCATTTCATCATTTTACAACTACTGCAATAACAAAACACTATGAGAGTTCTATTGTTACTGATTGTGATGATGACGGCAACCAAGTCGTTGTGCAGCTCAATAGATCCTGCCCTCAGTGACACCAGCAAATTTAAAAGAATATACATACCCGTATTATTCTATCTCCCGGAGACCGGCCTAGGGCTAGGCGCAACTGTCATAAATACCAAGCAGAGAAATGCAGAAACCAGGCCTACACAATTTCTAATAAGTGCAGTCTATACCTTTAAGAATCAAATTCTATTTTTTGCTCCCTTTGAACTCTATGGACAAGCAAACAAAAACAGATTCAAAGGAGAATTAGGTTACTACATCTACTTCTATAATTATCACGGACTGGGTAGAAACAGTCTTAAAGAAAATCTGGAAAATTATAATGTAAACTTTCCGAGGCTGGACTTCAATTATGCAAGACTCATATCCCCTGATTTATATCTAGGAGTAGGTGTCAACTCTGATTATTTCAACATCACTAAAATAAAAGCGTCTGGTCTCCTGGACACAGAACAACCCATAGGCTATGATGGAGGCAGTAAGGCCAATCTATATGCTTTCTTGCTTTACGATAGCAGGGACGTTGTGAATGCCCCCTATCAAGGCGATTATATAGAGCTAAGATTCTCCACGAACCTACCCTCTCCACTTGCAGATTTCACATATAGAAAGTGGCGAGCAGATTTTAGAAAATACCTACCTCTGAATGAAAAAATGATTCTTGCTGCAAATTTCACTCTGGATCATGCCTCAGAGGGAACGCCTTTCTTTGATCTGCCATATCTGGCTACTGGACAATTTGCACGGGGCATCAATGACCGAAGGTTCATCAATCATACAATAGTATTTCTACAGACGGAACTGCGATACAATATCTATAAGAAACTATACGGCTCTGCTTTTGCAACAGCCAATGCAATTCCTGACAGATTATGGTCATGGATTGACCAGGAGCCAGTCTATACTTTCGGATTAGGGCTCAGATATGAATTACTATCGGAGAGCAGAACCAGATTGCGCTTGGATGCCGCAGTAGGAGATGAATCCTTCAATATATATTTTACAATCAACGAAGCTTTCTGATATCCTAGTCGACAAAATTATCCAGATCCAGTGTCCAGTCATAATCATCAAAATTAAGATTGACGTCACTATCAGGCACTATACCATACTTTTTCAATATGCGCTTAGTCCCTCTCTTGCCTTTGAAATCTCCCCTGAACCAAGAAAACAGTGGGGTAGTTGTGACTGTATTAGTTGATTTATCATAAGTAGAGAATTTCTCCAAAAAAGCCGTTGCCGACTGATCCAACTGTTCATCTAGATTTTCTAATCTGTATACCCTTACTGGTGGACAACTCTTGGCGCCACAATTAAGAGCGAAATGTATCCTATAATCCCTGTCACAAGGCCTCAACCGCTTCTTGTACCTGGCAACAAAAGGATTCCTAACATAACCCAAAAAATATTCAAACTGTGATCGTCTTATGATACCATGCTCTATGTCTGCAAAGCTCATCTGTTCACCAGCAAGATTAATCATAGAGCGCTTGAAGAAGCTCTTCCTATCTTCATAATATTCTGGATGCGCTGTCAGAAAGAGTTGTATATAAGCATTATAGACATTAAGCCAAAAAACAAACTTCTTAGGGTCCGTATCTAACTGTTCTCTAAGCGACTCCAGCGAGCAACTCTCTAAACGTGTTCTGATTTCTTGAGTTTCGGCACCTGTTTTTATAGCCTCTAATAGTTCTATGGAAAGAGCTAGATAATCTGCACTCTTACTTTCTTGCGATTGGGCAAAAGTGCTGCCGGACACAGCCAGGTTCAACATTATCAAGAGTAAAGTATTATTTATCGTTAATTTCATATTTATTAAATAGTCATAATTGAAAATTACCATTATCATACCTACTCTAGACGAAGTAGAGAATCTAAAGACCTTACTACCTTATCTGAGGAATAATAGTAACGAAGAAACTATCAAAATAGTTGTCGTGGGTGCCTCTCGTAGCCAAGAGGATGCAACAGAGGTATGTAGCCATAACCAAACTAAATACATCTTAGCAGAATCAACTAGCAGAAGCTCTCAAATGAATCTTGGTGCACAACTAGCAGATTCAGAAATAGTAATGTTCCTCCATGCAGATGTCTACCCACCCGCTAATTTTCAAGAATTGATTGAGGACACAATTCTTAATAACAAAATGGAAGCAGGCTTATTCTGCTATGATTTTCATCCAAGTTCTTTAATGTTGAAAATTAACTCTTGGGCTACAAGACTTGACAATGGGCTGACCGGGGGAGGAGACCAATGCCTCTTCCTTAAAAAGTCGATCTTTAATGCCTTGGGTGGCTTCGACGAAACCTTACTAATAATGGAGGATTTTGATTTCTTCAAAAGAATGAAAGATGCTAATGTAAAGTATAAGCTCATCAGAGAACCAGCTCGCGTTTCCTCAAGAAAATATGACAAAAACTCTTGGTTGACTGTAAATTATATAAACTTGATGATGATGAGAAAGTATAAAAAAGGAGCATCCCAAGAAGAGCTCATTTCCTATTACACTAAAAAGCTCAAGCGTTAAATGCCTAGGGCCTCAAGCTAAAGTATTTCCTTTTCTTGATATGGAATATGCGCTCGGTGCTTTGTAAAGGGTAGCCGTAAGATGCTCGGTATATTATTGACTTCGGAAGGAGACATATGAGTATCCAGGCCATAGACTAGCTTATCATTGTCCACTTCTACGTAAGTCTGAAACAATCTATCCCAAAAAGAAAAAATATTACCGTAGTTCATATCAGAGTAGGGCTGCCTGTAATGGTGATGCACATGATGCATATTAGGAGTACAGATAATGGCTGACAAGATGCCATCTACGCGTTGAGATAATGTAAAATTAGAATGATTGAATTGAGATAGCACAACAGACAGACTTTGATAAATCATTACCAGCCATATTGGTGCTCCTGTGATCACAGTAGCGATAAGGGTGAAGACCAATCTCACTACGCTTTCACCTGGATGATGCCTGTTAGCACTGGTCACATCCAGATGCTGATCAGTATGATGAACTGCATGGAATTGCCACATCCACTTCACTTTATGCTGCACCCAGTGAGCCACATAGGCCCCGAAAAAATCAAGCATTAACAAGCCTACGAGAAACTGCAAAGCCAAAGGCATCTTAATCCATCCCAATACGCCATAGCCGGCACTTACTACCCAATCACTGATGCCGAGCAAAAGGAAGGCAAGAAAAAAATTAACTAAAATCGTCGTTAATGTAAAAAACAAATTCACACCAGCATGTTTCCATCGACCATAGTCCAAGGAAATCAAAGGTACAGCACTCTCAAGCAAAGAGAAAAAAGTCAAACCGACAACTATTATTGCTGTTCTGTGAGAAGAAGGGATTTCTGAAAAATATGCTACGACTGACTCCATCATCAGAAATGATTTTGGTCTAAGATAACTAGACCTGCGGTTTTATATGCATATTAATAAGATAAGTTATTCTCCATAAAAACCCATGGTTGTTCAATAAAAGAAATGCACCTGATTTTCAATAATTTCTGTAATACAAGGGAAATTCTTATTACGTCAATAATTAATGGATCTTATACTCGATCAATCGCCGAATCTGATTTCAAGGCTATCGATAAACCCAATATGTACCACAATTGGAATTGTAGTCTGAGTAACTGGAAGGTTGCCTACAAGGATTAACCCTAATCATCACTACAAGATATAAAATGAAAAACAATAGCAAAGTGGTAAGTAGCTTGATGTTCTTCATTTTTCAAGATTCGTAAAGGAATACTATAAAAACTACAAGTCACTATTCTTGTTTATAGAATTTACATTCTATTTTTTAGAAAGAAGCTTCCAGTTTAAGTCTTATCGACAAACCCTTCTTACCGAACAGCTCCGGAACATTGGGAGCATCGAGATAAGTGAATCTTTTCACAAAATCGACTCGCAATAACTTGAAAATATTAGTTAATGCCACACTACCTTCCAAGTAAGGCTCATCACCTAAGATGAAAGAGTTCTGCCCTATACTCGAAGGAAATTGAATTGCTGAAGGATTAGACTGTGGGCTATTGATTTCACTCAGGTTACCCCAGAGCGCTTTGGCAGTTATCATCGTCCGCAGTTTAAGTTTCCTTATGAGGGGTAATCGATTCATAATGAATCCGTTGAAAAAATGCCTGTAATTCGCACTGACATATTCATCTGATACGAATTCGAAAAAATTCATGAGGTTATACAACCTGTGACTGTAAAAATAAGTTTGGTTCCCTTCTGGTATAAATAAGAGATGATAAGGAATACCTTCTCCCCAAAATTTTCCACCCTCAATCAAGAAATCAGAATGCCCTACTCTTCCCAGATACAATCTTTTAAATATCAATAATTCTAATCTCGTAAAACTCTCAGCATTGCCACTATTAGCACCATAGTCCAAGAAAGTTTGTTCCAGCTCCACCTCAAATATTGGGAACTTGCTATAGATTGGTTTGCGTTTATTCCCTATTTCAAGATAATGCTCATTAGGAGCCCACCTTAATTTTGTACCTATCTGAGTAAGGTCAAGAATTCTATTCTTGATTATTTCATCCACTGGATCAGTATATGAAAATTGCAAGGTACCGACAGCCCTTTGCCGTTCTTGTTTTAAATTAAAACGCATTCTATAATCCTTGTCAAACTCATTGTCATATGAAAGGTGAAAATATCTTGACTCGATAAAATTCGTATTTTCTCCTCGCGTAAAAGTTGTAGCAAGATTATTCCTGAAGGCAGCAACTAGATCTTGACCTAGTGCATATTGATCCCTACCCAACGCAAACTCCAAGTAGTGAACAGGGTTCACATCAAAATCTGAATTGAAGGATCTGAGTAACCCGGCCCTGTATTTGAATCGCTCATCTTTAAGTCCGTATACGCCATAGCCATGAAGCATCGTCTTAGGAAACAACTTGTTAGTTGTTTTACCACCCAGTCTCAGTCTAGAACCTTCCACTGCATTATAGGTGTAGGTGGAGCTGATATTACCCAGTCTGAATTTTTTGAAATCCACATATCCAGTAATAACAGCTATACTCGCTTTTTTCCATATTCCGAAGGTTCTGTTATCCTTGAGGGAGTCTATCATATTCAGGACCTTCTGTTCATCACCCAGAGATTCCGCTCTATACTTCAACCAAAATTCCGTATCATCTTCTTTGTCATAATCCAAGCTAGTGTCTATGATGTCATCATAAACGCCAGTATGGGATTTGGAGTAACGGTGATCTGTATTTACAATTCTCCGCTTTCCCAGTATCCCATCTCCAGAATTCAATAATTTAAACAGGGCTTGAAAAGTACTGTGCTTATCCACCCACCGGTCTTCTTCTTTCTCGAATTGTTGCTGTAGCTTAAGGTTGGAAATATAATTCAGATTAGCTCTTTCATCGAGAGAATAATGAACTTTCACTATTGCTTTATCCTCATTATTGATGTAGATGTCTCCCGTAAACCCTATATCAATTTTGTTCGCAGGCGTAGTCCATAGATGAATGACCGTATCGGTTGTCGTCATTGTGGAATCAATCAGGTAATAACGATACATATTCAGACCCCCAGCACTGATAGGGTTTTGAAAATTATTATCCAAGAAAAAAAGTGAATTGTCATATACGTCAACCTTTTGCACTAGATGGTCCAGAAGTTGCTCCACATTCTGGTCAAAGAATTTTACATCCAATTCTGTCTTGGTCTCATTGATCAATTCATTTACGGGAGCTGTTTTTCTTTTTCTATAGGTGATTCTGTGCAGCTCTTCTTTGAGATAAAACGATAAAATCTGATCCCCTGAGGGCAAAGTATCTATATACTGTTTCAAAAAGGGAAAACTCTTCAAGGCGCCATCTTCGAATGACTTCTCAGTAATATTATTCAATGATAGACTGGAAGCACTGTATTGATTATGTTGTAAGTATCCTCTAGCTCCTGGCTTATTAGCATCCTTCCTGGAGATAACTTCTTTCATGAGATCAACTGCAGGATTGGACTTATCATACTTTGCCTTCTCTGCAATTATCTCTACATCCTTCAACTTGACATCATTAGAACCTAATGAGAAATTCAAGACCTGAGTGGTCCTAGTTTTATCAATGGTCAGTGTCTGTGATTCAAACCCAAGAAAATCAGCTATTAAGACACTGTATTCTGAAGAGAAGCTAAGCTCGTAACTCCCGTTCATATCCGTTGTCGTACCTACTCCTGTATTACCTTCCACCACCACGGTAGCAAAAGGTAATCCCTCACCACTAGTGCCATCCGTTACTACACCGGTAACTGTAATCTGTTGAGCTGAAAGACCACTACCCGTGCAAATCAGTAGTCCAAAAAGCAGTATCAGGTTAATTAGATGCTTCTTCATAGAGCAATAACCATTCAAATAAAGAAATTATTACATAATGGACGCAGGCATGAATTTTTGCATCATTTTCTGCCATCCCGGGTAAGGCTTATACTCGATTTTTTCATTAGGGATACCATCATTCTTACAATGACATACCGTCGCCTTGTTATTCTGGTAAGTCGTCCATTCTTCTATGACTTCGCAATCATAATTCTGGTGGATATTATCCTTTACATCATTATATCTGCGACTTCTTCTGGACAAATAGTCTGTCTCAACTAGATAGAAATCTGAGAGATTTATCTTATTGAAATCTCGCTCGTTATGTATGGGATAGTACTCCCTATCTAATGCTGCAAACCATACATCAGGCATACCTACTATGGGCAAATCCTTTTCGCTGGTGTTCGCATTTACAAAGGAAACAAAGTCATTGAATTTGAAATCTTTGTGATGATGATACAGGCTGGCATAGTACCCCATGAATATCATCAGAGAAGCGACTATGAAAGGTTTTATCTTATCCAATCTATCGTACGTATAGAAATACATTATCAAAATTGCAGGGACTAAGTAGATAAAATAGGTTCTATTCTCTCTCCTTGTCAAAAAAGTCGAAGCCAATAATATCACCAGTAGTAAAAAGACTAACTTATTGTCTCTGTAAAACTTATTACTAATGTACAGGTAAGTTGAGAAGGCCAATAACCCGAACTCTGGTAAATGATAATACCAGTCAAAGTCTGTAAAATAAGCCAATATGTAATTATTGACTGGTGATACCATATCAGACTTGGTCTGAATGATTGTCTGAAGTTCCGATAAGGAAAAAACCTGATGATGCAGTAACGCATATGTCAAGATTCCAAGAGCCATGCCAGCAGTAGTCCTATAGATCAAGGTGCTGGAATTCTGGAAACAACTCTTAATATTGACATCCTCCAGCTTTTTAAAATCTTGCAGATATATGAAATAGGCAAGAAAATAAAACAGACCGACAAGACCCATGATATGTGTTTCTATGGCAAGAATGGCTATCAGCCCTGCCATCACGTAATATTTACGTACAAACAACAGAAATCCCAAGGACATCATTGTCAATGCAAATGCGTCTGTTCTTCCCGTATGTGCTGCAAAAAAACAAGGAGGAAAAATAGGCATCATCAAGGGTAGAAGTTCTACCACTTGAGACTTGAAATTCAAGGTCTTAAGGATATGATACCAAAAAAAGGCACTCAGGAAAATAAGCGCAGAGTTGAATAGATACACATTTCCCTTGGTCCAACCCACGAGGTTAAGAAAACTACCTGAGATGAAAAAGTATATTTTTCCGAACAGTTGGCCAGTAAATGCACCATCCTGATCCAGAAATAAAAGATCATTATCCACACCAAGGTTAATGAAGTTCCAGGCATTGGACATAGTCCAACTGTCATCCTCGTAATATATATTGTAGCAAGTATGTAATAACGAATAAGCAAGTAGCGTAAACACTACAACAGCAAATTTTATTATCGTATTATCTTCTTTTACCAAATTTGGCCTAGGTGGGACGGTTGCTTTGGTCGTATTTACTTTAGATTGAGTTGTAGGTTCGGCCTTAGCCTCGCCACGTTGTACAAATGGCAATAATGTACAGACACCTTGATCCTCTGAGTATGGTCTAGGAATTGTTTCTGACATTACTTTAAAGCAAAGTTTAGTTCTTTCATCCCGATTCTAAAGGGTTAACGACTAGCAATAGTACGGCAAAGTTAGCTTAACGCGATGCCTGAACAAATTGTTTTTTAGATTATGCACAATATCTTAGAATGGTGATTATGTGTAATCCACTCAGGTATGCAATATAATCTATGGAGCAAAGTGGCTATTTCAGGACCGAAATTGGCAACTCATCAGATATTAGAACATTCTTCCAATTCCATACTTTTCTTAAAATCGATGAATCAGCAAACAGGGGACCTTTGATATGAGGTAAATCAATGAGTTATATATTACAGAAGTCAATAATGCTTAATTTTGTCTTCAGATTTTAGGTATGATTTCAGCATTAATAGACAACCCTATACTGTTATTATTCACAGTAGCTTCTATAGGATATCTCCTAGGTTCCATAAAATTAGGTGGTAATTCGCTAGGTGTTGCTGCCATCTTGTTTACAGGCCTTCTTTTTGGAGCTATTGATGACCAGCTCAAGGTACCCGATATCGTATTCCTGCTCGGATTAGTACTTTTCGTGTATTCCATAGGTCTGAGCTCTGGCCCAGCCTTTTTCAAATCCTATAAGAAAAATGGATTTCGTGATTTCAGTTTCATTATGGCGATGCTGCTGCTTTCTGGCTTAATAGCAGTTGCGGTATTTGCGTTTTTTGGATTGAGCGCAGCAACCATAGCTGGTGTCTATTCTGGAAGCACAACCAATACACCTGCACTGGCTGGTGTCATTGACTATATCAATACCAATGCATCGGCTGGCGGAGAGCTCGACTCCAGTCAGGCCGTCATAGGCTATTCCTTATCCTACCCTATGGGCGTGATGGGCAGTATGCTCGCGATTATCATGATGGAAAAAATTATGAAGATTGATTACAAGGCAGAACAGAAAGCACTTCGTAAGGAATATCCATCTGATAGCTATTTGAGCTCAGACTCTCTCAAAGTCACAAACCCTCAAATGCATGGTATGACGTGGAGAGATTTGCTTCAAAGATATGGATGGGATATCGTCATAGGAAGAATCATCAAAAATGAAAAAACGACCTTAGCTAATTATGATACAATAATAGAATTAGGAGACGAGCTTATGATTGTGGGAGCAGAAGATGATCTTCATAAAGCCATCTCAGACCTGGGTGAATCAGTAAAGTCCAATAAAACCTATGATCGTCAAGAATACGATGTAAGAAGAATCTTTGTATCCAACTCCAGGGTAGTAGGCCGAACTATAGGCTCATTGAATTTGGCTAAGAAATTCAATGCCGTGATATCCAGGATAAGAAGAGGAGATATAGATATGCTGGCAAAGGATAACACTGTGCTGGAATCAGGAGATAGAATAAGATTCATAGCCAGAAGAAAAGACTTACGATCATTGTCTAAATTTTTCGGGGATTCCTATACAGCTTCCAGTAGAGTCAATATTTTTTCATTTGGCTTAGGTATAGGAATTGGTCTGGTTATCGGTATGATTAATATCCCTCTTGGAAGTTTCAGTTTCAAACTCGGATATGCGGGAGGCCCGCTCATAGTGGGATTGTTTTTAGGTGCACTGAGACGGACAGGTCCCATTGTATGGACGCTACCCTATTCTGCCAATGTGACTTTGCAGCAACTAGGGCTGATTCTTTTACTAGCAGGCATTGGGGTTAATTCCGGCAGTTCGTTTGCCAATAGCTTTAATGAGGGTGCAGTACTCATTATAATTGCCAGCATCATCATCTCCATTCTAACAGCAATCTGCATATTATTGATCGGATATAAATTAGTCAAGTTACCTTTCAGTATTCTTATGGGGATGGTTTCTAATCAACCCGCTATTCTCGATTTTGCTCTGAATAAATCTGGAAACAGAATACCCCAATATGGTTACACCATGATGTTTCCGATCGCCTCAGTCATGAAAATCATCATCGCTCAGGTGATGTTTATTATTCTTTCCAGCTAGCTAGCTCCAGCTCACACTGGAAGTTTTATAATAACTTCCTACCTTCACTTTATGCGTGAACAACAACTGGAGGTCTTATACGATGAAATCAAACCTGGTCTTGAACTATATGAGAAGGGCAGACAAGAAGCCCTGAAAAAGCATAATTATCTGAGGTCGACTTTGACTGCATCTTACACTCTATTCATTGCGGTAATCATCATATTCATCAGTATGCCACTTCAACTGAAAATAATGATCAGCCTTCCCGTTCTCGCCATCTTCTGGGCCATAAAAAATTACTACAAAAATAAATACATCAAGAAATACAAAAAGGATTTAACTCAGTTAATTTTCGGCAGAGCAGGAATAAAAATGACTTACGAACCAACTCATCACATCTATTCCAAATATTTCAAGCAAAGCGATCTCTTTGAATATGCAAATACTTTTAGTGGAGATGACCTTATCAAGGGTGAGAGAGAAGGATTGTACTTTCTTGGCTCAGAACTAAAAGCTCGTTACACTAAAAGTCGAAAGAACAGACCTGATATTGATAAACTGATATTTGATGGCTTCTATTTCTGTGGTCAAGTGCCTTATGACATGGGAACAACTGTCACCATTCACTCGAGAGATTTCAATTACATCTCTTCACATCAGAATATTCCAGATTTGAAATTTGAGAGCTTGAATGAAGAATTTGATCAAAATTTCCAACTAGACTATTCAGATTACGATAAGACCTCTTTTCTGTTGACCCCAGAATTCATGCAAGTCTTATTGGACTTCAAGCAAAAGCACAAGCATCCGTTCGTCATTAAAGTAGCAAGGAATCAAGTCTACCTAGCTATTCAAGAAGACAAGGATTTCTTTCAGGTCCATTTTGATACCGCTGCTGATTCTATTGAACATTTGGAAACCCTGGCCACAGACAGCCAATTCTTTTTTGATCTCATTAAAATAATCGAAAGAATCAAGTAAAAAAACCAAGCAAGCAAAGTCTAAAGAAAGACCTGCCTGACAACTTAAGTCAAGCAGGTCAAAATATATTAACTAACTAAATATATTCTACTTTATAAGAATCATCTTCTCCATCTTATCAGAGTAGCCTGAAATAATCTTAGAGTAATAGACGCCAGCGCCAAAGCTACTCATATCCATCTCATAGGTCATCCCTTTCAACACCTCCATACTCATCACTAATTTCCCAAAGGAATTAAAGACTTGTAAGATGCCAGTGTCTTCTATTAGATCCTTGACCTTTAAATTGAACATTTCAGTAGCTGGATTAGGATACATCTCAAATGATATCTCTCTTATCGGCTCTTGTCCTATTAGGCCATCTGCACAATCCGTCGGTGTTCCCGTAGTCCAATCCATAGCAGAAATCCCATCTCCATCATACTTCAAAGCATCTCCAGCTGAAAAAGCTGGAACGAACTCTCCAGTAGACCAGACCCCTGCTGTAACAGCTAAGGCTGAACGTTGGTGAGCAGTAGACCCCCATTCCACATAAGAACAGAGTCCATCTGGCGAGCTGAAAGCGCTATTTTTGTATAGTCCCATTTCTCCATCTGCTGAGTCCACATTTAATGGTCCAGTGGAAAGATCAACGACCACAAAATCTCCTGGATCCAAAACTAAATCTCCACATACGAGAGTTAAATTTGACAACTGAGAATAACTGAGACTACTGCATAAGTTATATGCAGATACATCAATTGGACTTGTACCAATGTTCTTTATTTCTACGGTATTATCAGCTGAAATTTCGTTGACTACTGGCTGACTACAATCCAATTTGTTGATCGTCAAAGGAATAGTAGAGAAATCATAACATTGACTAGCTAAGGAATCTCTACCTATACTATCTCCCACCATTGCAGTAAAAGCACCAGTATAGGAAACACCATAAATTCTACAAGTTCCAAAGGCAGCCCCTTCAAAATTCAAGGTATCACTGGCCAGAACATCTGTGACGATTGCATTATCATCAGTCAGTAAATATGCATAAGATCCTGCTAAGCTGCTGTTACTCAAAACCAATGAATCTTGCAGCCCGTCAGTAACACAGAAATCGATGATGTTATCCACACCTGCAGGAGTCCCACTGATAATGCCTGCATCTACTTGACTCTTGATTAAGGTAATTGGTGTAGATAATTCGAAACAACCTACCAGGTCTGCTACGTTATTTCCTACTACCAATCCTAATACCTCATCCGCAGCACTTACGTTCCATACAAAACAGGTATCCCCCTGAAGTGCATCTATCGGAAACGAAGTCATCTGACCGTCCAGTAACAATTGTATATCACCTGATGGATTTGTCACTATGTAATTGAAATCATTTCCTACTGCGCCTGTGAGCTCCAAGAACAACACATTAGGATCTCCATCTCCTGCACAATATTCCACCTGTGTTTCACCTGATGGTGTAGTCAAACTACCTCCCTCAACAATTCTTTTGGTGATGGTAATCGTATCAGAAAACAAGAAAGAACCACCTATGCTCATGAGCGTATCCAAATCCTCCCCTACTACCAGCCCAACCAAGGTACTGTCAAAAGCAATATTGTATATCTCACAGACACTGGAGTCCATTGAATCAAATCCAAATGGCGGAGCCATTGGTAAATCCAATATAATTCCGAAAGTATCAGCGATTATCCACGCAAAGTTATCTCCTAGCGTATCTGTCAATATAACATCAACAGTATCCACTGTGACAGTACTATTGAAACAGAAACTTTCCATCAAAGTACTGTCAACTGTCATTAGATTTCCGCCTGAAAGAACAGCTTGAATTGTTGTAATCATGACAGGTGTGGTCGATAAGTCGAAACAACCATCTATATCGTTGATGTTTTCGCCCACAACTATTCCGGTTGTGCCTGCATTACTCGCTATCTGCACTATGAAGTATTCGCCCTCTTCATAATTTTCAAAATCAAACTGCGACAAAGTATCGACAGCCTGTATCACTCCTAAAGTGTCATATACCATATATCTGATCGTGTCCCCTATCGGCTGATTACCTCCAAACGGATCTACGACCACTACATCCGCATTTCCGTCTCCCACCATGAAGGTGGTATTTCCAGCTGTCAATACAGGTTGCGCTGATACTCTGCCTTCTAGTAGAATTATCGGATTGGATAAAGAAAAGACACCATCAAATCCTGATATGTTTTGAAATAGTGAAAAACCATTCAGTGGCAGATCATATGCCATATGATACAACATCAAACTATCACTATTGAATTCAATATTGATAGATGCATTTGATTGAAAATTCTGTGTTGTATCCTGAATTGAAAGCAAGACGCCATCCTTATTAGTAATCAGATAAGAAAAGTTCATTCCAGATTGTCCACTGACAGTCACATCCAGAGTATCCTGGGACATATCACCTAGACAAGTCATCGCAATCGTATCACCTGATGCAGTTGCCAATGTTCCTCCGTCAGCTAAGCCAGATTGTGAATTGACTTTTACAACAAAAATGGAATCACTAACTGCAAAACAGCCTTCCAGATCAGATAGATTATTATTTACCTGTAGACCCGTCAGTCCAAATGAATATGCAATATTTCTCAATTCACATACACCTTGATTAAGCACTTCCAAAGTAAAAGGTGGTTCACCCGTAGGCAGTAAAATCATATTACCGAAAGTATCAGTAACCACCCAGGTAGAAGTATCTGCCACTACGCCGCTAAGCGTGACTCTCAGAGAATCTGGTGGCATGTTTCCTAGTATTATAGTATCAAATTGCATACCCGTATCTGTCAATAAACTACCAGCTATAGAACTGTTCTTGTCTACAGTAATCGGCGTATCTGAGAAGTCAAATAACCCTGACAAACTATCCATAGAATTTCCTATGGCTAAGCCAGATAGAGGTGTCTCAAAACTCAAATGCCAAATACTGCAACTCTCCAGACTGGAAGTATCCAATACGAAAGGTGGCGCAGCAGGTAGGTCCACAATTATTCCATTGTCATCTGTTATCACCCAAGACATATTTCCACCTAGCGCACTAGTGACGCTGGCAAATATCGTATCGTTAGCCATGTCCGTTTTACAAATGGACAAGTTATTACCTATAGGAGTTGTGATCACACCTCCATTTACATTGATAACAGAGTTTTTATTCACTGTCAAAACATTAGATAAGCCGAAGCATCCAGTTATGTTACTCAATACCATTCCTGACATTACACCTGTGAAGCCTGTATCATAACTCAATTCGTAAATAGTACATGTACCGCTGATCTGAGCTCCAAAAGTAAATTGTGGATTATCCTGTACCAGATCTATGACACCATTGGCATCTACTAGAATAAACACAGAAGTATCAGTACTAATCGGTGAGGAAATGACATTGAGTGTATCTATCATACCATCCCCTACTGTGATATCGACAGTAGTTGTGGAATCTGAAAACATTATGCTATTCTCCACAACTTCAGTCTTATTGACAACAACAGCATTGGACAACAAGAAATTTCCTGATAATGAATCCAAAGTATTCCCGAAGATCAATCCAGACAAAGTACCATCGTGAACGAGGTGATAGAAATCACAACTAGGGGGATTGGCACTATTGAATGTTACAGGTAAAGCTTGAGGTATGCCTAATATCATTCCGTTGGCATCAGTTATAAAGAATGCCATTTCTGGACCCATTGCACCTGTTAAATTCAAATCAACAACACCACCATTCGCACCGATACAAAGATCGATGGTGTCTGCGCCCATAGTGGAAGACAATACTCCCGCAACAAGATTATTATTGACCACAGCTTCCTTAACCAAGGAAAGTAAATTTGTACTTGCAAAACAACCGACTAGATCCAGATTTATATTATTTCCTATCTCAAGTCCTTGCAACCCAAAGTTGAATGTGATGCTTCTAAGATCACAATCACCAGGTGCTGAATTATCATCGACTACGAATTGATTATCTGTTTGTATATCCAGTATAACCCCATTAGCATCAGTTAATACAAATAAGCTCGTATCTCCTGTCATACCACTGAGGGAAAGATTCAGAGTATCAATTATACCATCACCAACAGTAATCGTATCTGGCATTACACTACCATTATAACTAAGTATACCTGGATCATTATCTAATTTGTTTATTATCACTGCATTGGACAGGTCAAAATTACCTGACAGGCCATTAAAAGGCATTCCAATAGTAAGTCCCATTGCTGTGCTATCATAACTTATATGATAGGCTTCACAGTTGCCATTAATAGTACCACTTATGGTTAAACTAGGCACATTAGAAATACTCAATATATTTCCAGTATTACTACTGACAAGTAAGAAATCAGAATTAGGTCCTTGCTGTCCAGTCAACATCAAGTCGATGGTGGCATTAGTGCCACTCAGGCATACATCCACAGTCGTCGTATCGAGACTCCTCAAATTACCACCGACAAGAACATTCATAGAGGCTTCCTTAGTCACCACAACTGAATCTGATAGAGCAAAGCATCCTGCTAGTTGTGAAACATTATTACCTACGACGAGTCCATTAAGTCCAGTCGCGTAACTAAGATTCCATATCCAACAAATACCAGGATCCGCATTGGTAAAATCAAACGGATCAGTTAATGGTAAGTCTATTATATTTCCTAAAGTATCTGTAATAAGCCAACTCATCGTATCCGCCATGGCACCAGTCAATATGACTGCAATCGTATCTGTCATGGTATCTCCAACTGTTACTGTTACATTTTGAGAACTATCTATTGCAGTCAAGCTTCCACCTGTTGCTGAATTTCTATCCACCGTTATCGGATTGGAAAGATCAAAATCTCCCATTACGTTGGCAATATTCGATCCTGAATTGAGACTTGTAACAATACCATTATAGCTGACGTGCAGAATCTGGCACATACCCGTCTGAGTTCCAGAAAAATTAAACGGTGGATTCTGAAAAGTCGCCAGTATGAATCCAGTCATATCAGTTATCACATAAAGTGAACTATCTCCTACAGCACCTGTCAGCGTTACAGAATCTATTACAGTCATTGCTGAACTCAAACATACATTCGTCAGAGTATCCCCAGCAACTGTCTCTAAGTCTCCACCTTCTACAGCTCCATTCATCACTGCTTCTTTAGTTACTGTTATCGGATTGGATAATTCAATACATCCCGTCAATGCTGTAGCATCATCGCCTACAGATACATCTACTCCGAAATTAGTGCTCAGATTCCATATCAAACAGGTTCCCGCTCCTGACCCTTCAAATGTAAATGGTGGACCAGAATTTATTTCCAACACCATGCCGGCTGTATCTGTCACTAACCAAATCAAAGAATCACCCACTGCTCCAGTCAAGACCACTTCTATGGAATCAATCATGCCATCTCCCACTATTATTCCCAGAGAGTCCACACCATTAGTAGTCAGTAAATTTCCACCGACTACAGCTTGCCTGTCTATGGCAACACTATTGGACAAAGCAAAATCTCCATTCAGATTTGTTATCGTGTCTCCCGACATCAGTCCTGTCACTATGCCTGTGCTACTCATGTGGTAGATATTGCATATGCCTGTAGGAGTCGCTGCCCCAAAGGTCAAAGTCTGTCCCATGAAACCTCCATCTGGTAGGACTTCCAGTATAACGCCTACGTCATCTGTAATTATATAAGTGGACGTATCTCCGACTGCTCCCACTAGAGAAGTTACAACCAGTGAATCTTGCCCAAGACATATCGCAGTCACATCAGTATCCAGCATACCACCGACCAACGCAGACATGTCTTCTGTTCTTGTTACCGTAATAGGATTAGATAGAGCTAGGCATCCCATTAAATTTGAAATCGTATCTCCTACTAAGACAATTGGATCAAAAGCCGTACTTAGATGGTAAATAACACAGGCTCCTGCTCCAGCATTTTCAAAAGTAAATGGCGGGCCACTATTTATCTCTAATACGACACCAGTACTATCAGTAACCAGCCACAATAAGGAATCCCCTACTGCTCCTATGGATGTCACATCTATAGAATCTATGATGCCATCTCCTACGATTAGTGACATGGTATCCATACCATTCGATAACGCAATCACACCAGGCACGACACCTTGTCGATCCACTGAAAGGGAATTGGATAATTCAAAATTACCACTGATGTCATTTAAACTTTGTCCGACAGTCACGCCTGTAATTGTTCCAATGCTACTCAAGTGGTAGATGTTGCAAATTCCAGATGGTGTTCCAGGTCCAAAAGTCAAAGTGTCTCCCATGAATCCGGCATCTGTTATGATCTCCAGAATACTTAGTGAATCATCTGTTATTATATATCGTGAGCTATCCCCCACTGCATTGACCAGTACCACTGGAACCAATGAATCCTGCCCAAGACAGATTTGGTCTACATTAGAAAACAAAGTTCCTCCTGCCAGATCAGTCATCGGTAAGACCTTATTGACAACTATGGGATTGGACAAATCAGCACAACCGGTAATCGTAGCCGTATCTCCTACTGAGATATTCGGTGTGCTGAAGGCTGTACTTAAATTCCATATCAAGCAAGTACCTTCACCAGCATTTTCAAAAGTGAAAGGTGGTCCACTATTTATTTCTTCTATTACACCTGAAGTATCCGTAACTAGCCAGATCATGGAATCCCCCAGAGCAGCTGTAAGAGTTACATTGATGGAATCTATTATCCCATCACCTACTATTACAGTTATGGTATCTGATACTGCTGTCAATGTTCCACCATCAGCAATTCTTCTGTCTACTGAGACAAAATTTGATATCTCAAACATGCCACTCAGATTCAGTATGTCTTCTCCTGGGGTCAATCCTGTCAAAGCGCCTGTACTACTGAGGTGGTATATGTTACAGACTCCCACACCTTGAGCTATGTCAAAGGTGAAGGTCTGTCCTGTAAATCCTCCATCAGGAACGACATCTAATATTATTCCTGCGTCATCAGTGATCACATAAGTGGAAGTATCTCCTATGGCGTTCATAAGTACTGTCGTTACTTCTCCACTATCAACTCCTAGACATATTGCATCCACATCTGCGGTCAATGTCCCGGCTTGCAAGGTATCCATCGGATTGAATTGTTCTTTGACTATAGTCACAGGATTAGATAAAGCAAAACACCCATCTAGTTCTGCTACCAAGGCATTAAGTTCCAATCCTTGCAGACCATCATTAAATGTCAAATTCCAAACCAAGCACATTCCTGGCGGAGTATTATCATCAAAGGTCAAAGGTAAAGTGGGGAACTCCAATATCATTCCTGCACCATCCGTGATCAATATCACTGAACTATCTCCTATCGCACCACTCATCAGTAACTGTATCTCATCAGTCAATCCATCTCCTACAACTATCGTCACATTAGTCAAGGAATCAGAGGTCAACAAGTTGCCTCCCGCTATCACTTCTCTATTGACGACTATGCTATCTGATAAATCAAAATTTCCTGTAAACAAACTTATGTCATCACCCACATTCAAGCCTCCAAAGGATGCATCAAATACCAAATGGTAAATATTGCATGACCCTACTCCAGCACTGTCAAAAGTGAAGGTCGGTGTCTGTGATGTATCTAAGACAATACCTTGATCATCTGTCACAACATAGACACTCTGAGGTCCTATGGGATCTGCAGTGAACACGACATTCACCTCTTGACTCAAGCTGACCTGCCCAAGACAAATATCAACAATGGTCAATGAATCACTCGTTACTATTACGCCTGCAAAAAGCGTATCTGGTGGAGGCATTTGCTCTCTGGTGACAACCACAGGATTAGATAAATCAAAACAACCAGTCAGTCCTGAAATATTATTACCTGCTGCTAAACCACCTATGGCACCACAAGAACTGAGATTGTAGATGGAACACAAACCTAGTCCTGCGGCATCAAAGTCAAAGATATTTGAACTTTGTATTTCCAGGATGACGCCTTGCTCATCTGTCACCACATATACGTTATCGTCTCCAGTAGCACCTGCAAGATCAACAGTAACTGTGGCAGAAGTACCCTGCCCTACTAGAACAGTAACAGTAGTGGCACCATTGGCGAGACTGATCATACCACCCTCTACTTGTTTTCTAGTTACGGTGACGGGTTCTGATAATTCAAAACAATTCAAGCTTATTGTAGAAATATTGGCTAGGCCATTATAGGTTATCGGTGTTTCTGAATGCGCTATGAAATATACATTACAGACGCCATCTCCTGCTCCGGAAAAATCTATTACAGAAGTCGTATTTGTTTCCAGTATATCGCCATTAGCTTCAGTAACCAGCCATGTTCCAAAATTTCCAGCAAACCCTGAAACTTCAAAGTCTATAGAACTATTAGCGACATCATTGATACATACATCATAACTAGCTGGGCCTGTAATTGTTCCACTTTCGACTTCCACTTTATCAACTGTGATAGCATTGGATAAATCAAGACAATCAGCATCAAGACCAGAAATATTCTGCCCTGAAGTCAGACCTGTTATGTTGCCTTCGTAGGCAATGTGATAGATAAAACAGGTTCCTATACCTGCATTATTAAAATCAATATTATTATTGTTATCCGGTTGCGTTATCTCGAGAATATTCCCATCCGCATCCGTGATGACCCACGCATCTTGAGTGGCTGTCTGACCTGTCAGGGTTACATTGACAGCTTGGTTCTCATTATTCTTCAGACACAAAGCAGTACTGGAGGCACCGCCTGTGGAAATGGTACCTGCATCCACATTGGCTTTAAGTAATGTAATGGAATTAGATAAATCAAAACAGCCATCCAAGTCAGAGACCAATCCATCTACCACAAGTCCAGATAATCCATCTGCAAAACTCAAGTGCCAGATTAAACACTCATCTACAGTCAACTCACTGAAATCAACAAAATTAAAAGATGTGATATTCAATATTCTTCCAGATGGAGTTGTCAATAAATAAGTACTGTTAGGTCCTACTGCATCGACTAGATCAATAAGCAATATCCTCTGAAAACCACAGAATTCGAAAGAGGTCTGACCTCCTTCTGCTGAAATGGATCCTCCATCTATAGCTTGCGCAAGAATAGAAATAGTAATTGAATTAGACAGGGCAAGGCAGCCATCCACTTGCGATAAGGGCTGGCCAGTATTCAAGCCTGAAATTGCTCCGTTGTAAGCCAATGCCACCAGTTCGAATTCTCCTGTTCCATAGCTGGCTAGATCAATCGTAGGATTATTAAACGACTGGATTATATTTCCATTTTGAGTCAACACATACAGGACGTTATCTGCTACGCTTCCATTGAGAGTGGCTGTGATAATTGTGTTCCCCTGATTAGGGCAACTACTGAAGCTGGTGCTTCCATCACTGAGTGTGAGATTACCGCTCGTGGCAACCTCGTTTTTTGTAACTTCTATGGGATTTGACAAATCAAAACAACCATTGAGATTGCTGACCAGTCCTCCTATATTCAGACCACTCAAGGGTCCAGTATAACTTAAATTCCATACGTAGCAGAGTGTCTCGTTAAGAGCACTGAGGTCCACAGGATTGGAATTATCTATTCCGATTATAGTACCACCAACATTAGTGACAATAAAAACATTTTGAGCACCATTATTCCCAATTAATTCTAAAGGTACATTACCAGGTACTCCGCAAAAATCAATTCGCATTAGTCCACCGGTAGAGAGTGTACCTCCTTGCACTGCTGTATTCAATACCTGTACTGAAATACCAGTAGATAGCGCCGTACAGCCTCCGATATTGGAAACAGATTGCCCTGCGAACAAGCCAGTCAATTGACCAGTATAAGAAAGCGCTTGTAACGTGTACCTGCCAGAAGCCTGATTCGATAAATCTATATTGGAATCACTGGAACTGCTGATTATTATTCCGTTCGAACTCAATATGTACAAAACATTTTCTCCTTGATTTCCTGTCAATGTCGTACCTAATAAAGTATTATTCCGATTAGGACAAACAAAAAAATCAGAGCTGAAATCATTCGTCAGTAAAGAACCTCCCACAACTGTATTCATCCTTATCAATATGGATCTGGATAAATCAAAACAGCCTTGTAAAGACCCGAGGTTTACGCCTTGGGACAAACCTGACAGACTACCATCGTGAGCGATATGAAAGATTGAATATAGTTCATCCGTCAACCCTGCAAAATCAAAAAATCCATTCTGGGAAACTCTTACGATTATATCATTACGGTCCACAACGACGAACGCTGAACCAGCACCTTTATTTCCAGATACCGAGACCGATACTGTGGTTCCTGTAGAATTATTTGTACACATTTCAGTTTCAGAAGTGGTCGTCAGAGTTCCACCCTTGATACCGTTGCAACCTCCAGAAATGACTAGATTATCTATATCCCAAGCTTGACTAGTAGCACCGTTACCTACTAGACAATATGGTAATATCTCGATCTGAAACATGGTAGACTGACTTACCGTCAGACCTGACACATCTTCCAAGTCAAAGTCCTTACGACTCCATGTCCTTGTAGTTACTTGCTCATCAGAACGATAAACTTCTCCATTAGGTCCAGTAATCCTCACTCTGAATCTAGTCGGATAATCGTTAGGTCCAGTAGTACCGTCTATATACTCAAAAATCTGAGGCGCCATGGAAGAGAATGAAATATGACTCAAAGAGCCCAAACCATCTGGCCCTGGATCGACGATCACATTCATACGAATGGACTTTTCATCACCAGGAATATAACCACAGGATTCACTACTAGAGATGCACATGGCTATCGAGCCGTTGATACCTGGAGCACAGGAATGTCCATTTCTGGTAGGCTTTATTCTATAAAGTGATGGACTTATCAAAGAAAGGCCTGAGCACCTGGGATTAGCCGTGATCTCTGGCTGCATCTCACTATAATCATAACTGGCTGGCCCTGAAAAGGCAAAGCATTGATCGAAATCAAAAGTCATGGTCGGTCTCTCATTGGATACCGAGGAGGGTTTACCTTCTGAGGCATAGCTGATAGACAAACAAAATGAAGCAATTGCTACAAGTGTAATGGATCGGATTTTTGAAAACATAGTTCTTTAGCTTGGAATAAAAATTCTAAATTATCTTCTATTAATGCACTCATTGCCAAGTAGTTACCTCATACTGACCTATTGTAAAATAGACGTCATATGGCGTATGCCAAACATATGAGCAACATCACAAGTGTGATGACCACATCAATAAACATTACTGAAGTATCGTAGGTATAACGTATGAAGGCCTCGATTTTTTGGGAAAATGGGCTAAATCTAGGCGAAAATACTATTAATAATCTTTCATTCAAAGTATTACATATAATAAATAATTGTAATATGTAATTATTCAAATACCAATCTTATTATTAGATTTGACAAATGTTAAAGCCTTTCAGCTTACTTTTCAAGCTCATTTTGCTGATTATTATTCCGTTTATCCTCCTTATACGATTTGCGGTCTATCTCCACGTAAGTTCCAATCTTCTTCCTTGGGTCTGTATTCTCGGCAGTACATTCGTAACCATCGTTCTGCTATTCATCTACCTCACCTTCTTACATGCCTACACGACGAACTATGCCAGCAATGACCGCTTCACACTGAGGCGGCGCACCTTGATATCTGTTTTTGTCGTAATGTTATACGTCATCCACGGCATCTTCTATATCAGCAGTAATAATCTGAAATCACCCGCTGTCAGACAAGAGATAAGAAAAGTTCACCCCATACTCAGACTAGCCGCCTCTACACTTATGCACCTGGATAAGGACTTGCTTATAACGGATTCCAATAGACTCCCTGAAGATTACAAGAAGATGGGCCTGAAGTCGATCAAGAATTCATTGCACTATCGACAGAGTACCGGCTATGCACATGCCATCGACCTCCGAGTCAATGATCGTCCAGAATGGAAAAACCTTTTAGTGAGGTCATATTTCTTTGTCATGGGGTTTAGGACTTTGCGACATTTGGGAACTGCTGACCATCTACATATATCACTGATGAGTCATGATCAGCCTCAAGCAAAGTAAGTTTTGCTCCTAAAAGAAATCAAAGAGAAGATTGATTAATCATATGGTTAAGAAGATTTTTCACCCTACTGATCGAGTTCTTGTTTTTCTAACTGATCACTAATCAGTTTAGCTAAACTGATATTCCGCGAGATGACTGGTGTGAATCTCTGAGGAAAAGAACCGCCAAATGCAGCATCCAACTCTGCAATGAAATCAGAATAGTATACTTCTATATTCTGCCTATCATAATGGCGATAAGTCATACCAACTGCAAATTCCAAGTTGCCAACAGAGAACTCATACATGCCTGCACCAGCATTGATACCAGGGAAAATCTTCTTCATATGGACGGCACCAAAATCATTTTCAATAACAGCACTGACTCTTACGACTTGATCATACCCAAAACTGACATTGGAAAAAAATCTACTAGCTCATACATTTCTTTTCCAAACCAATATGCCACTCCAAGTCCAGGGAATGTCTCAGTTTTCTGGGCACCAACCATCGCTGTAAAAAGAATGATATTCTAAAGGATTTCCTAAGCAATATTCGCACCTGTCAACCTATGCTTGCTCCTATCCCAAATTCTGAAAGCCAGTTTTCCTTCATTAATATTTTTGCTGATTAGAATACTCTTGTGCTCTTTGTTGGGCCTTTCAGTTCAAGATCAAAAAAAATTGAGCATAGAAGACTAAGAGTCATAAATATAACTTTACTTGCAAAACTTAGGTATACTTACATAATAGGAATAAAAGTACTATCATAGCAAATTTTGATTCACTTCGCTCTGATAAATCATATCTCCATATAGACTCTCAGCTAGTTATCAGGCAAATATTGCTTTTCGGCTTATGAACACCGATATCAAAAACGTCAAGGCATGGATAATGACTAGCAGACATATCATTTGCATGCTAAGTGTACCTTTGTGCTGCTTTATTAATCTCTGGTTTATCTAAATATGAAATCGTTCTTCTTACTGTTTTTAAGCTTAGGATGTATCGCTGCAAATGGCCAAGTGGGAAACGTCGTCGATGACAATAATCCTTCACCACAAATCCTCATCAAAACTACGGTGGATGAAATCATACTAGACGGGAGACTTGATGAGGCTACGTGGCAAAATTTTGATCAGCTCCATAACTTCTCTCAGTACTTTCCTACAGATAGTATCTTGGCTTGTGGTGAGACTGAAGTCTACTTCGCCTATGATGCTGACCATCTATATATCGCCGCAAAATGTTATACTCAAGGAAAAGACTTCCTGGTAGAATCATTGAAGAGAGATTATTCGTTCGGTGGCAATGATAATATATCTTTCATAATCGATACTTACAATGATAAGACTAATGCATTTTTGTTTGGTATGAATCCCTATGGCGTACGAAGAGAAGCCTTGATCTCAAATGGAGGTAAAACAGGTTCTGCCTTTGATGATTCGTGGGATAACAAGTGGGATGGCGGTGCTCAGACTTACGAGGATCACTGGATTTGTGAACTGAAAATCCCCTTCAAGTCCATTAGATATAAAAAGGGTTTTGGCAATTGGCGTTTTCAAAGTTATCGTAACGATTCGCAATGCAGCGAAATAAGTAGTTACATCAATATTCCCAGAGAATATAATCTTATGGATTTACAGTACACCGCGGAGCTGAATTGGGAAGAGCCACTAGACAAGCCCAATAATAACATAAGTTTCATTCCTTATATGGCAGGTGGCATCCTTAGGGATTTTGAAAATCCGAAAGAAACTTCTGCAAGAGTTTCTGCCTCCTTAGGTGCAGATGCAAAGCTAGCCTTAGGGCCGAGCTTGAATCTAGATCTTACCTACAACCCAGATTTTTCTCAAGTGGAAGTTGACAGACAGGTTACTAATCTGGATCGATTTGAAATTTTCTTTCCAGAGCGCCGACAGTTCTTTCTGGAGAATGCGGATCTATTCAGCAGTTTCGGTGATGACCAAGCTAATCCATTCTTTTCCAGAAGAATCGGAATCAGTACTGATGCTGTTTCAGGTAATAACATTCAGAATAGGATCTATGGCGGCGCAAGATTATCTGGAAAAATAAACGAAAATCTAAGAGTAGGCCTGCTCGCGATGCAAACAGCTCCTCAAAGAAATAATGATTTACCGAGTATCAACTACACGATCATTGCTGCCGAACAAAAAGTCCAAGAACGTTCGAACATAGGTATCATCCTCGTCAACAAGCAAGCCATCAATTCCAGTAAGTATGGCAATACAACAGACCCTTATGACAGGGTCGCTGGTCTGGAATATAGACTCAGATCCAAGAATAACTTCTGGAGTGGAAAATTCTCGTACCTGCAAGCCATCACTCCTAATGACAAGGCTCAAAAATTCAGTCACCTCGGAACCCTGGAGTATAATCGAGATAAATTCCGTCTACAATGGACTCAGCTGATAGTCGGTGAAGGGTTCGATGCAGAAGTCGGCTTTGTGCCTAGAAAAGATGTCGCTATTTTAAACCCGCTGGCCTCCTTCCGATTATTTCCAAAATCTGCAAAAATCGCTCAGCATACTTTGACCTTCGATAGCAGAATATTTTATAAGTTGGGTAAGGATGATAACCTCATCATTCCTGATGCTGGACTGGAACAGTCAGAGTATAATGTGAGTTGGGACATGGACCTTGCGAATACTGTGGACCTCAGTGCTGAGGTCAGCGCTCAGAGATTTACCCTACTGGAAGATTTTGATCCTACCAGAATACAAGAAGATGATATCTTTGTCGACGCAGGAACCAAGGTTAATAATCTCGCAGTAGAAATATCTTACGAATCGGACGGAAGAAAAAGATTCACCTATGAACTCGCCCCTTCCATAGAAGCATTCTATACTGGCTTGAGGGCTGGTGTAAGTGGTCTATTCTCATACAGGATACAGCCCTATGGTAATATCGGTGTGGAATACAATTATAATCATATCGACCTAGGTGGAGATTTCGAAACTGCAAATCTGTTTCTAATCGGCCCTAGAATAGATCTAACCTTTACCAAAAAATTATTCTGGTCTACCTTCATTCAGTACAATAATCAAAGCGATAACCTGAACTTCAATTCTAGATTCCAATGGCGTTTTGCACCCGTATCAGATTTCTTTCTGGTGTATACAGATAATTACAATACAGAATCATTAGATCCTCTACTGGGTAGAAATAGAGCACTTGTGGCTAAGCTGACTTATTGGTTGAATCTATAGCAGGGCATTCATTGATAAAAATCAAAAAAATCTTCTGGTGTAGGATTTTGCTTGATTGTTGTCATGCCAGACTTCACATATAATTTTACTTCTCCATCCGACAGGTTAAAAATGAACCTGTTGCCTTCGCTGCCTACTGTACTAATTTCACACTCATTGGTAGTTGTGAAACGAAGTCCATAAAGAGAAAGAAAATGCAAAAGGTAATCACCTGCTTCAAGATTCTGAAACAGAAAGCGACCAAATGGATCTGTATACTAGGTTGCCATCAACTCTCGGTGTAAGCCACAAACAAGGATTATCTTCACTAACCACATAGACTTGGTTACCCACCATTGAAATTCCTGAACTAGCAGTGAAATTATCAGATAATATCTCATCCTGAGAACAACCTATTACTACTGCTAAGTATTATCATCACTAATCATGGTCGACCATAATTTGTTCTATATTTTTTCTAAAATAAATGCTCTCAAACTTCAAGACAAAATTGTTACTACAGTTCCCTATGTCATTTACTCTAATCTTTCTACTATGGAAAAATTGATCAAATGTAAATCTCTTGTCTTATTTTCTAATATACGCAGCTCTATTTCCTGAAGGAACTAAGCTCATTAGCAAACTACCTTTGATACTTGAAAGCCTCGACCTCACTCTATAGCTATACGCTATCTCCATCAATCTGACTGGAAACTTGAGCGATTCAGTAAGAGAAATTTTAGACCCTTCCACCTCTGTCCAATTCAGTAATCCAACTTCTGAAATTCTACTCATAACTTGTGACTCATACAAGTTTCTGATTCTTATGAATAGCTCGACATCAAACAACCATCTAGAAATAAAGGCTTGCCTAAATAAATAAGTCGCCGTACTTCTTTCAAATACTTTTGCCCCACACTGTGTATCCCTGACAGGCATCGCTATGATCAGATTGATCACCATGCCGACTGCAGCACTGGCTATTTTTCTAAATGCAGATCTAACCACATCATTTCCTAAATTCATTTTTCTGGAACCGACGACCATTTGCTTTTCTTCATCTATCATTACTTGTACTAGTCGCTTGTAATCGATAAAATCTGTAGCCAAGTCAGCATCCATGAATCCTACTCGATCAACCTCGGTTTCGGATAATAAATGCAGCATCCCAGCTCTGACAGCTTCAGCCTTACCATGATTCTCAACAAGATTAACAACTCTCACTTGATTTGAATTTTCAGCTTGGAACTCAAGTAATTGATCTAGTGTAGCATCTTTACTACCATCATTTACGAAGCATAATAGGTAATTACTATTCTGACTTATGAAGTTTCTGAATTCATTGAACTTGAGCCTATTAGCTTCATTGTAACAAGGGATGACTATTCCATTTTCCATTCTATCTTTTTTTTATTTTGACTTAATTACAAGGCAAATATCAGGGTATGAAGAGGTTACGTACCCATGAATTAGGCGCTAGGTGCTATAAATCAGAAATTTGGTTCATATAGCTGGATTTTTGGTATTTACTCTATCCATGATATATGGCTAACTTCGGACCTAGAATAGAAAGGGTACCTAAAGCTTGAAAAGAGCACGACAATATTACATACTGGCCTTATTCCTGGCATTGCTGATACATGGCAGTTTCTTGTCATTTACCATGGGTAATACTTATGATGCCTATGTACATATCTTCTTTGCCAGTCACTATGCCGAGGGATGGTTTGAGACTTGGAATTACAAATGGTATACTGGATTCACCATGACCAGCTACCCACCACTGGTACATCAAATAATCGCCTTATTGTCCAAAGTTCTAAGTCTAAAACTAGGTTTCTTGGTATGGGCCTTATTTGCTGTGACCTTATTCATCAGAGGTATCTTTCATTTTTCCAGGATTTGGGTTCCAGAACTCGCTGCAGGGTACGCCTGTCTCATAGCAACTTTTTCTTCCTCCTACATAGAAGCTATGCACATCTTTGGGCAACTTCCCAGCCTCACTGGAATCGCTTTATTACTCAATGCCTGCCCAGAACTATATAAATGGATACGCTATGGCAAAGGCTCCTATTTCCTTACCGGAATTTCTATCTTGGCTTGTCTCACAGTCGCGCATCATGTAACGACGATATTCGGAATGGTTTTCTTTGTGGCACCAGTGCTTGCAGTTGCTCTATTGGACAAAGCAATAGATAACAAAGGCCATATCGACAAAGTCCGAATGAAAGATTTCATTAATCAAATTTACAAGCATATCCCACATGCCATCTTAATTGGCATTACCACCTTAGTGACTATCATCGGAATGATGTTCCCCTACTGGTACTGGAGCAAATCTGATCCTATTACCCAAGTGAGCATTCCTCATGGCTCTAGAGCTTCATTCATAGAAGAGCCATCCTTGGGTCTCGTTTTCTTCTTGATACCATGGGGAATCTACTTAATGTTTTTGCCAGGTCTATTGACTAAAATTTTCCAAAAAAGAAATCTCGTACTTGGTTTGTCATTCAGTCTGATGTTTCTCTTAGGTACTGGTGGCACCACCCCACTTCCTAAAATAATACTGGGTGAAAATGCTTTCAATATCTTGACGTTGGATAGATTTACTTTCTGGGCGAGTATAATGGCGATACCCTTTATGGGCCAATTGATGTATAGCCTGGTAGAAGGACAACTAGGGTGCAGCTTATTAAAAAAGGGTGGACAATTAGTGCACAAAGGAGCCATTATTTTCTGCATTGCCAGTTTATTATTCATTGCGGCTTTGGTCATGAATTTTTCCAATTATAAACCGTTACAACCGGACCCCATCGAGGTGCAACCCATCGTCGATTTTCTGGACAGGGATGGCCATGATAGGTGGCGATACATGACTTTGGGATTTGGAGATCAGATGGCTTGGCTATCAGCTAATACAGCTGCTCTTTCTGTAGATGGAAATTATCACTCTGCAAGGCGCTTGCCAGAACTCACCACCCGTGCAGTAGAAAGAATAGAAAATTCAAAATATCTGGGTGAAGAAGCTCTCTGTGCTCTCAGGGACTTTCTAAGTCTGCCTGAAAAGTATCATCTTAAGTATGTTTTCTCGAATGATAAATTCTATGAGCCCTTGCTGTATTTTTATGGTTGGAAAAAACTCCAGCCTCTAGAAAACAATATAGATATCTGGGAAAGAAAAGATGTCCCTCCACTACCTACGATATTACCTAGAAAAAACATACCTGCCATTCAGAGTTTGATGTGGGGAATCTTGCCCATAGGAAGTTTAATTTTCGCCGTTTTCTTTAATGGTGCAATATGGTTTGTGAGAAAGGATGATAGAATATCTATGATATCCACTGACCAAAACACGAAGTCAAATAGTACGTGGTATGGCGTTTATCTGATCTGGTTTGCACTCTTATTATCAATTGCTGCTTATTATGCTTACCATATTGTCATTTCAAAAGACAAGCAAAGAGACCCAGAGGAGTTACTGTACAGTTATTATCATTATCAAGATTTCAAGAGATTTGATGATGCCTTTGAATTATTGGATAAAAGTACAGGACTGACAAAAGAACAGTACCAACTAGAATTATCATTAGAAGATGGCATCTTAGCTTCTTATGCCAAACTAGACAGTGTCGAACTAAGTAGAATGAAAGAAATATCTCCTACAAAAAGAGTTTATGACGTAAAAGCACATTGGAATACCGCTGTACAAAAATACACAACAAAACATCGGCATGAGCTCATTCATAAAAACGGTTCTTGGTATATGAAGAAAGCTGAATTTGAAAAAGCGACGCCGCCCGACCAGTTAATTAATATTCCTGATATTGCTTTTCTAAATCAAGGCCGAAGAAAAGCTGAAGCCTATGGTACTCACAGAGAAGATGTCCTTGATAGACCAGAAATTTTTATAACTACTGCTAATCTCGTACACCACCAGGACCATTACCATATTGTGGGTGAGATTTACAACATCGATAATGACCCGGCCTATATATCGATAGCAGCGGTACTCTATGATGAACACGGTAACGAAGTTGTCCGTGCCAATGCAGATGAAATACTAATACACAATTTATTACCTAAGGAATCTTCCCTATTCAGAATAGATTTCGACGAGAATCTCAAAGTACCTGACACTTTGGGTGCTCCGATAATTAAAAATTTTGTAGTATTTGCTAGAAGCATGGTTACTGACGAGACAATGTACAAATTCACTGGCATCAGAGAACTCTACCTCGGCAAACGAACTTTATCTGGATATTATGATAACTATGGCAACAAGGAGATTAGTATTCCACAAGTACTCTCAGGATTCTCTAATGGCCAAAATCTGCTCTGGGTAGACGCTACTTATCTGTCTAGAGGTATAAGACCCCAAAGAGAAAAACAATTCAAAATAAAAATTCCTGAGATAGAAAATATAGACTTGATAGTTGAAGCTCAGGCTGACAACCTATTGGTCAATGGGACCTTGAATAATAAAATATTGAAATTACTACCCGAATCCGACTTAAGCTTGCAATGGGATTTAGAAAAAAATGGGTACGAAATAAAATTGATGACTAATGGGCTTATCGCAAATTGAAAAGTAAATTCTCACATATAATATTATTGCTCTGTACAGTGGTATGGACCAGTTGTAATCAGATCGACATACAACAAACTTATACCGCTGATCTGGAAACAAAAATAAAATTAAATGCCCCATATGGAACCATGGCTGGCTCATCTATGGAAGTATTTCTCTACTCTCCATCATCAGGTAATATCCCAATATCACTGTTGATAGACAATGGACTGACTATTCAGCGTCTGCACTGTAGATCAAATGAGAAAATAAATATAGATGGTTCCTACTTTAGAAGAGCAGGAATTTACAACATATCAGCCATCCATAACAATCAAATAATTGCTAAGCGCAAATTGAAAATAAAACCTTCGACAATATCAGAGCATACAAAAATTCTTACTGGACCCAGCTCAATACTGGTCAATGGCTTACAGCAAAGCATGGTCACCTTAATCCCACAAGATATTTATGCCAATCCCATTACTGATAACCATCTAGCCTCATTCAGAACAAATCTCGAAAATGAGCCAGAAGCGAGTAGCCCGCTACGACATTTGCTGACCCATTATATCTTCAGCTCACAAAGTAAAGCAGGCAAAGTACTTATAGGCGCTTCATTGGATGGAAATGCCAATACAGAGCAAGCTATTTCTCAGACTCCAGCCTGGCCTCAAGCTTTCAAGATAGAAGTTGTCACGCAACACCCGTATGCAGACGGCCGACAATACACCAGGCTCCGTACCAATTTCATTACAGATCAATATGGCAATACGATCAGCGACGGGACTCTAGTGACCTTTGAGCTGGCTACACAAGGAAAGCTGACAAGCAGTTACAAAAGTATAGTCATCGGTGGTGTAGCCAATGTCTATGTCAAAAATCCTGACAGACCTATGGTCGTCTCCGTTCATGCACATATCGGTCCCAGCAAAAGTCAGAAGCTCTCCTTAAATTATCAAGAAAATATTCAGGAGTTGATTTTCAACTATGACAAGTCTACAAGGAAATTGAGAGTCGGACCGCTGCACTCAGCTCTACAGCAATATGTCCCAGATGGAACAGCAGTCTCTCTGAAGTACAAACGAAAAAGAAAAACCAAGGAGACTATTAATGGCGTTGTAGAGTTTGACTTGTCTGGAATAAAGAATCACAAAGAACTTAAGTTTCTACTAGAGGTCGGTGGGCATACTAAAAAACTGAATCTATGAAAACCTCAAAAAGGAAATATAGATGGATCTATGGTGGAGCAACTACATTAGTTATGATTATAATAATTTTCTCTCTATCATCAATTCTTAGTTATTTCAAATCGGGAGCAGAAAAAACGATAATATATGATCAAGGTCATAAAATACTAAGAGAACATAATCCGCAAATCACCTGGTTAGCCGATGACAATAAAATAGGTGGGGAAATGAACAATTATCTCAGAACTAATATCACCCAAGGCTATTCTGATGCTTGGGGCATACTGAATTTAAGTATGGCTAAAGGATCCAACCTGGGCCTTTCGGAAAACTTTACTGAACAACAAGTGGAGCAGCTTATTAATGTAATACATCCACACAATAAGGTAATAAAAAAGGACCTTAGTCATCTACTGAAACTACATTTTGTGTCACTAGACAAGCAAGTTGTCAGCTTTTCAGATAAAAAAATGGTTACACAAGTCTTACTGCCAGAATCAGCTAATCTCACTTTGCTAGACAGTTCAGAATATAAAGTTCTAATGCTGCTGGATGATGGAAAATGGCGGGTGGATAAGCTTATAAGAGTGGCATATAATTAGTGTAACTACAAGACGGATAGTGTAGCTAAGAATTTATACGCTGTAAAATAAAACTTCTTTACATAAATATTATATCGTAATATTGCAATAAATATATATTTTGGGTGCCAGTAGAACAGATTTATACACAGAGGCTCAAGTCAGGCTTGCTGCTCTATCCAAGGTGATGGGTCACCCTGCCCGCATAGCCATACTTAATTTTCTACAAGTACAACCCTCCTGCATCTGCGGAGACATCGTCAACGAAATAGGGTTAGCACAACCTACCATATCACAGCACCTCAGAGAACTGAAAAACATAGGTCTTATAAAAGGCAGCATCGAAGGAACCAAAATATGCTACTGCATCGACTATAAAGTGCTGCAACAATTCAGCAATGCCATCAATAAAATGATCAAACTAAAACCTTACAAAATCTGCAAATAGCAAATCCTAAAATAAAATTTATGACACTAGAAGAAATAAAAACCCTACTTTCCACCTCAGAAACAATTGCGTTCAGATTACCTACGGGACAAAAAGTCCCAGCCCACTTCCATGTTACAGAAGTAGGAAAGGTTACTAAAGATTTCATCGATTGTGGTGGTAAAAGGAGACAAGAACAGAAAGCGAGTTTTCAATTATGGGAAGAAAACGATTATGATCATAGACTGCATCCGGAGAAACTAGCCAACATCATAGAATTATCGCAGAAGACGTTAGGCTTAGCTGATGAAGAAATAGAAGTGGAATATCAAGGAGAAACAATCGGAAAATATGGCCTGGAACACAATGGAAAAGAATTTGTGTTAACCACCACAAAAACGACTTGCCTGGCCAAGGATAATTGTGTAATACCAGAGACCAAAGTCGATCTTACTACTATGATAGCTGGTCAGGATTGCAAACCAGGCAGTGGCTGTTGCTAATCTTCAAGATTTCAGAAAATTGAAATTTCACTTAGAAATTGGAGAAAGGAATATAAACAACCTATTAGAGATAGCTAATAACAAAAAGATTACTGATGATCTCACAAATCATTTTCCGCAGCCCTACACAAGAGCTGCTGGTGAAGCTTTCATTAATATGACTGAGACAACCGATTCTCACATTGCCATAGACTTGGCTGGAAAAGCTCTTGGTGCAATAGGTCTTCACCCTCAATCAGATATTTTTGAAAAAAACTGAGCTGGGTTATTGGTTGGGTGAGCCCTATAGGGGTTAACGCATATATCCTATTCAGTAAATAAGATTACTGATTTAGGTTTTGAAATATTTGATATCAATAGAATTTTGCTCGTCCATTTGCAAATAACAAGGGATTAAAACGAGTATTGGAAAAAGCTGGCTAATATCTGGGGGCAACTCTTTTAACAAACGATATTGAACAATAGTCACTATGAGGATGAAATGATCTACGATATAAAACGAGAAAATTTGACAAAATAAATATGAATGTCGGAAATATAACTCGTGACAAGTATAACGAAGTTTGCAAAATTTACCTAGAAGGAATAACTACTGGAGTAGCCACATTTGGAACAGCCGCTGCTTCTTGGGATGACTGGGACAGTAACCATTTTTGCTTTGGAAGAATTGCTGTGGAGGATGAAAATAATCTTTTGGGCTGGGCAGCCTTATCGCCATTCCTTTACACTGCATATATGGAGGTGTCGCTGAGGTAAGCGTCTATGTATCAAAACTATCTAGAAGAATAGGCCTGGGAAAACAGTTGCTTTCTAAGCTAATTGAAGCTAGTGAAGAAAATAGCATCTGCTGGGACATTCAGAAAAAATGTTGCGAGTATAGGTCTCCATGAAAAATGTGAATTCAGAGTTATAGAATACAGAGAAAAAATTGGTAAGCTTAATAATGAGCGGCTAGACAACATTCTACTCGAAAGACGCAGCAAAATCATTGGTCTTTGAACCACCAAACACTAAAACCTAGGGTACATTAACTAACTCAGTCTCATAACTAACGACATTGGCTTCATCAGATTGATTAATATTTCTAGTGATCTTGCCCTTGTCAAGATTGCTGAAGTGCATCAAGTACCAATCAGCTATATCAGTCATAGGTAATGAAGCAGCAGCAGCAAAATTAGCTTGTTCCATTGCAATCCGCTTAGGCTCATCATTTAATAGATTCTCAATAGCGTTAGCCATTCCATTTATATCTCCCGGCTCAAAGTATTCTCCCCGATATCCTTCCTCTTCTATCAGCTCCTTCAAATCTCCAATGTTCGGCAATACAACAGACTTTGCGTATCCACCTGCCTGATGCAACACTCCAGAACTACCAGTTGTGCTTGTATAAGGAAAAACAACTACTGTCGCAGACTGAAATAATCCCGGTACATCTTCCTCTTCCACATATCCTGTATAAGTTATATTATTCACCTGCGCATAAGCATCTTGTACATTTTTTAAATATCCCCTCACATTAGGGTTATCAGTACCAGCAATCACCAAATCCAATGGCCGTCCAGTACGAGCCCTTATGAGTAGGACAGCTTCTATAAGTTCTTCAACCTTCTTATAAGTACCGAATTTTCCAAAAGTCATCAAAGATTGTCTTTCTGATTTATTTCTCACAGGCAGCTCCGGTATTTCAAAAGAACCATGAGGAACTAAGGCCACTTTACCAAATCGATATTTTTTCTCCAAAATTCTAACATACTTAGGCATCGTGACCGCAAGCATATTAGAGCAAAGCAAAAGGCAAGTCAACATTGTACCGATAACGTTATAGATTACTTCTAATAACCGGTTCTCAGTTATTCCAGCAGACTTATAATCCACGGTCTCTGTGATATTATGTAATAAAGTAACAGCTGGTATACCAGAAAACCTACTCAATAAAGGCCCTAACAATCCAATTGCCCCAGCTAGTTTATTATCTCCGAAACTTAAAAATTGAATATTGAATAAAGCCATATCCAATCTGTGAGCCTTCAGTGCCTTGACTATTCTAAATGGGTTCGACAGACTATTGAATGACCAACAAGGCACGATGCTGATTTTGCATGCACCATCCATAGGTTCAGGGTAAGAACCTTCTATAACATCTGTCAATATCACCAATTCCTCAATATCTTCTTTCTCCTTTAGGCTTTGAACAAGATGAAAAGCATATTCATTAAGAGTTCCTTTGCTAGGAGGATAAGGACTTATAAGAGCTAATCGCATAGTTATGATTTACGAATTAAATGATAAAGCTGATTGAACTTTGCACGTGTTAATAGAAACTAAATATTGATTGACTAGTAGACTGACAAACAAAGTACTGATGGCAGCCAACTGACAACAAATAACTTGAAAAAAATTATTGTGCCAAATATAAATTAAAACTACCTGTAGTACCCCAGCCAAGCAACTCAAGAAAACTGGTAGGTAATTTTCCAGAGATAAATTATAGTAGACAAAGACATTAGCGCAAGCAAATAAAGTAGTGACCAAGGCATAAAGCCACAAGTATTCTGAAACCTCAAGATAAGCTTCACCAAAAGCAAGACTCATCACAGTGGGGCCAAAAAACCAAGCGCCTATTACCATAACAACACCAATACCTGCTACCTTGCCTAGAGCCGATACAAAGAGCTGAGTAGAATCACCTCCTGATTTTTCACATTCTATCACCTTGGGAAACAGAACCGTAACGACAGACCAAGTAGCAAAAAAAACAGCTCTCCCCAGGATAGCGAGGGAAGCATACAAGCCAGCATAATGCGCATCAAAATAATGCATGACCAAAATCACATCACTATTGTTAATGAATATCTGACTCAGCTCATAAAACATCATCATTCCAAGAAAAGTCAACACTGGCTTCACTCCTCCAGGGTGCTCTTTGTGATCCTCTCTTCCCTCTAATTCTAATCTATGTAAAATTGTAGCTACGATAAACGAAAGGAGAAAGCCTATTGAGACCGCAACAGAACCTAGACCTAGCTGCTTTAGAAAAACTAATAAAAGAACAGTACTGAAAAGACGAACTGTCATCTCAATGAAATAAGTCCTCCCTAAACTGTAAAACTTATCCGTTCCTTGATAGACACCTCTGGTAATGCTAAGTTTGATATAAGCTGGGATTCCCACGACTAAAATTATAATAGATACTGGATGTTCTAAATTAAAATAATTTGCAATGAATGGTGAGTAAAGCAAGAGCAGTCCCACTAAAATCCAAGAAAAAATATTGGCTTGTTTTGCAACATGTTTCACCATGCCCTTTTGTCCTTCTACAGAAAGTTTGGTAATGGTAAGTTGTAGACCCATTGCAATAAATGACATTAACATCACCAGTGTAGATAATAAGTTAGCCTCAGCGAAGCCAGCCGGACCTAGCCACCTGGCTAGAAGCAAGTTCAGTCCGTAGTTTCCAGCATTGATTATAATAGTGGTAAGAAACAAGAAGGATGTTGGGCCGAATAAAGTCTTCAAATGTGACATAACTGTTTTATCTTGCATTTAGTTATGCTCTTCTAAATTCAAAATAGTCCATAAACTTAGTCAGGTGCAAAAATTCGTGAGCAGGATTAGAAGCATCACTGATTAAAATCAATTTTCTTCCTAGATTATTTATTTTTTTATGTGCCATGGCAAGAGCATTGACTCCAGCAACATCCATAGCTCTCAATTGAGAAATATCTATATGGAAATCTTCATTGGATTCTTCAATTCTACTAATCAGATCTTGCTTAAAGTTGATAGCTGACATAGCAGTCATCGATCCTTCAATAGAAACATTCTGAATCCTTTCGGAGTCGTATTTTTTGAAATATGCACTGAATTGTTTCATTTCTGAAAATTTGGTTGTGATTAATAATGCAATGATAAGGGCGATTGAAAGATGTATGACTGTATCTTCGAGAACAGGCAGCTTATAGAGGATTTTTGGTAAAAGGTGCCAATTTTTTACCGTCTACCTATCATTATGAATGATATGCCTCAATTGAAGAGTAGCCCTGCTGAATGAATAGTTCTCAGTCGCTACAGCATTTGCGGTGCTGTTGTAGAAATATGCAAATGACAAATTCCAACTATTTGTAAATTCATAACCCAAACTTAGCTCACCACGATAATTGAACTTTGCATCTCTATTATTGATTTGCTGTTCCCCAGCTGCAACGTCTACTAAATATTTCAGCCTACTCTTGCCCTCAGAGTTATCTAATCTAAAAAATAACTCATAAGCTGAATATCTATCAGGACTAAAATAGATCAGATCGCGCTGCTCATAACTCATAATATTATAGTTGACTCCAAATTTGAGCCGTGGCATAATATTTACTTTGTAATAAAGTGATGCAAAACCACCTTTCCTTTCATTAGAATCTGATTGCCTCCCATAGGATGCCATGGCATATAGTCCTAACTTGTTCCCTTTCAAATAATTAAAAGCGAAAGAGTAATTGTTTTCTACAACGCTGCTCTCCAACAATTCATAAGAATAATTCTTCAATCTGTTATCATAGGTGAAATTCGTATACAGGGCACGCCCCCAATGCCCCTCTAAAATCAATCTTTTGAAATACCCACTACTTCCCTCATCCTCAAAACTTGTAGCAAATGCACCCAACCCACCAGTTAGTTTTAAGATTCTGGAAATTTGATAGGTGTCACTTATCCAAAGTGTTTGTTCCTCAGCCTGGGCAATATCTTCACGAGACAATTGATTCCTGTATACTGAAATGCCCATGCGGTGCTTATCCACTAGCATAGCACTTATCTCTCCTGAATAAATAACTGATTGGTTATTACCAGAATCACTAGTTGTGACCGCTCCTAAATTTATCCAAGTTGAAGCCCCAGATCTAACTTGCGACAACAGAGCCAGGTACCGAGCATCTTCTGGGGCAATAACTGAAAGCTCAGTCAAATAGCCCTTAGCCACCTTCATTCTTCCACGCGTATAGGCCTGATGAGCAGATGATAAAAGAATATTCAACAGTGATAGCTTGGCCTGTTCATCATCAGGTTTTAATTTTATTGCAATTGTGATATGAGTCCGTGCCACTTCCATGGAAAACATAGCAGCCTGTGCATTAGCATAACCATAATGTGCTAAAAAAGATTCTGGCTCCTTACCGATCAGTTGTTCATAGATGTTTGCGGCTGCATCAAAATTATCAACCCACATATAGGCTTCTGCAATATTATATAGGATTTCCTTATCGCCAATAAATTTTTGCTCCAAGACCAAAAAATTTGTGAGAGCTAGATGGCTGCCCCCTCCCAAGCCTAATGCTCTATTGTAACATATATTAGCAGTCTTATTCTCAGAGTCAAGCAATAGCACCTTCTCAAAAAACAGCTCTGCTTCTGAATACTGCCCCGCATCTAACAATTCATAACCTTCTTGCATTTGGCTCTCCTGACAGTAAGAGCTGAAATGAAGGCAACTTGAAAGGAATATTGCTATAATTTTTTTAAGCAGTGAGGTCATAAATAGTTTAATAGAAAAAATAAATTTTAGATTCTCTTGATTGCAAACACCATACTAATAGTGAATTCTACTTTACTAGTAAGAGTGGTACAAATTCATTAGACTCTCTCTCTGGCAGGGAGTAATTTGTTAAGCTTGAGATACAAGTCTATAGGATCAAAAGGCTTGCTGAGATAGTCATCCATTCCGGCATCTACCACCTTGACTATCACTTCATTTGATACAGATGCAGACAGTGCAATAATTGGTAAATTGCTGTGGCCGCCTCCCAGCTTTCTAATCTCTGCTACTGCCTCATACCCATTCATCACAGGCATCTGTAAATCCATCAATACCACATCATAAGCTTTGACTTTTACTTTCTCTACTGCTTGATTGCCATCAGTAGCTGAATCATATTGTACATTCCACTTGTCAAAAAATTGCTCTATAACCATAAGATTCATCTGATTGTCATCTACGACCAGCAGCTTCATACCTTTCAAATCAAACTGAGTCTCTTGTTCAGGATCAATCCTTATTAGTTCTTTCTTTATTAATTTATCGAATTTAAGATCAAACCAAAAAGTGGTTCCTTTCCCCAATTTACTCTCTACATTAATCCGAGAATTTTGAAGGTGTAACAATTGCTTGGTTATGGCTAAACCTAGACCTGTACCACCGTACATTCTTGTGGTATGAGTTTCTGCTTGGGTAAATCTTTCAAAAATATTTTTGAGCTTTTCTTGGGCGATTCCTATCCCAGTATCATGGACAGAAAATCTGAGTTTAATTTTATCATCACTCTCTTCGATAATATCAACCTCCAACTCAACGTGGCCTTCATTAGTGAACTTCACAGAATTCCCAAGAAGATTAGTCAATACTTGTGAAAGCCTCAAGCTATCACCCTTGACCCCATCAGGAACCATAGAAGAAACTGTCGTGCTCAAATGAATACCTTTTTCTCTAGCATTGAATGAGAATGAATTTATGGTGCCATTAATGATCTGTCGTAAATTAAAAGGGGAATTATCAAAATGTAATTTACCACTGGTCAGCTTGTTGTAATCCAATATGTCATTTATCAAATTGAGCAAATGCCTGGAAGAAAACTTTAGCGCATTTATATTGTCCAGTTGACTATCCCTAGGCTCATCCATAAGCAGAATATTACTTATGGCAATCACTGCATTCAGAGGCGTTCTAATTTCATGAGACATGGTAGATAGAAACTTGGACTTGGCCTTATTGGCTTTTTTCAGCTCGTATTCTTTTTCTTTGATCTGAGTAACCTCTGCTAAAGAGCCGATAGCACCTTCAATTATGCCTTCTTGAGATTTGAGTAGTTTGACATTCATCTCCCACCACTTTAGATTTCCAGAACTATCATATCGACTGAAAGTTGTTTCAAGTACTTCAAAATCCTTATTAATGATCTGCCCCTTCACTTCTGAGTCAAAATGCTTTATCCCATTCGAATATTCCATGAAATTGCGGCCCATACTCTGAGCCACTGAAGCCTCAGAATATTTTATCCAAGCAGGATTCAGGTAAGTAAATCGACCACTAGAATCCACCTCGAAAATGACGTCAGCAACATTAGCCATCACCTTGTCCAGTTGTTCTTTAGATTTAATAACTTCCAAGGCTACTTCATCGACTTCTTCCTGTAACTTCTTATTGGCAAGGTAGAGTTCCTTGGAATTATGTTCAAGAACATGTTCAAGATGTCTCACGTCATTCTCATTAGATATATAAGCCTCATTTACAGCTTGAAAAAAATTACTATACTCCAGAAGAATATGCTCAGGAATACTATGCTTCCTAACTTGTCTTTTCAATAATCTATTGAGACTTTTATTTGTCATTATTTCCGTAGAGATTCGGAGAAGGTGGTAATTGTCATAGTCTGATTATGCAATTGACAGAGATCGCTCTTTCCGAAGGGTGCTAACTCACCATAACTATAAAATCCTGTCATTAGCGGGCAATCACCTAGCACTTCTCTTACTACCTCTACTTCTTCTTCCACCTGTTGCTTGAGCACTAAACGCCTTCCCACACAACTGATAAGCAATGCAAATTCTGCCTCATCCTCTCCTATGGAGGCCTTTACATTTTCAGCAGATCCTTCAGCGCCGTTTATCAGTCTATCCATATTTCCTTTCATAAGTCTTACATAAGAGTCTTGATGAATGCTTCCAGCAAAAGTCAAACTCTGCTCCTCTTCATTGACAGCAAGTATCGTCCTTACCAATGGTGCATCTGTTTCATTTACTCTCATACTCAGAGGAAATAAAAGTCCTGATCCTGGCAAATCTTCTGCCTGCTTACCTAGATAAGATTTATACAATTCCAATGCCGGCTTGCCATCTAATTCATACAGAACATTGCTAACTGATCTTGTTACTTTCCGTTCTATCCCAAACGAATCCCAACCAGCTTTAGAACTGTAGGCTACCTTTAGGTCTGACCCATATAAGCCTAAACCCACTATGGAGTTCGTCAGTATCTCTCCATTTTTTATAGTGTATGTAGAAGAAAAATCAGTTCCATCACCCGCCAAACCTCCTGTCACACTAACACTAGATGGCATTACGTCAGAGAAGCCTTTTACCAGTTCAGCTCCATTGACTCTTAAGCCATCACTGAATACTAAAATATGCTTAAGATCATCTTTCATCAACTGATCTGCTAGGCTGGCACCGGCCTTATGACTGTTGTCATAAGTTTCCGCAATTACACTAGAAATACGATGCTTGGTAGTCTCAAATTTCAAAGCACTCAGAACTATGGAATTGTCATCCACTTGTGTATTCATAATCTCACCAGAAGTAGAGCATCCTGTAATGCTAGCATCAGGATACCTTGCACTTAATTCTGAAACGAATACAGTTGCATCACCATAACCAGGAGAGATGAAAAGAAAAATAACATCTGGCTCGAAAGCGATCTGTAAAGTGTGATCCTCCCCCTTCTTCATTGATTTTTGATAAGTCTTCATGTTAGAGTTTGTCTCAAATGATATTTATGCTATTCATAATTATTGGTTTGTGAGCCCTACTAATAGGTATCACCTTCTTTCCTATGACCAAGGAGTTATCTTCGATATCCACTATTTTATCAAGATTGACTATGTAGGATCGATGTACTTTTAAGAACCTGGGATAAGTTAATTTCTCCGCTAAAGATTTCAAGGCACCATAAATAATATGCATACCACGATCAGAAATAACCTTTATATAATCGCCTACATTCTCGAAATACAATACCTCAGAATAGGGTAATCTTACAAACTTGCCATCACTCTTTACATACAGCTCGGTTGCAGAAGAACTTATAGCCACTTCATTGAGCTTTTGGTGATTAGACAGCACTTTATCTATAGCTTTATTGAATCTAGCTAAACCAATAGGCTTCGTCAAGAAATCAACGACATCATACTCAAAAGCATCAAAAGCATACTCTCTATTTCCAGTTGTTATGATAATCTGAGGAAAGTAAACCAGTTGATTCATAAGTTCTAAACCACTCATACCTGGCATTTCTATGTCCAAAAAAAGTAGATCAATTCTTTCAATCTTCAGATACTCCAATGCTGATTTTCCATCATTGAAAGTACTATTTATGACTAGTTCCTCATTATTCTTGCAATATTCCTCCAAGGCAAGTACTTCCATTGGATTATCATCTACTACAACTGTTCTTATCATACACCAGTATTATTTTGAGAAGTGAAAACTCTTAAATTTTCATATTCATTTTTCACATACTTCAAGGATTCACTATATGATTTCTGTAAATGAGTAATATTAAGATTCAGCGATCCTTGTTTCCTGGCCATATTCTCTAAATCATACATCATCTTACTTAACTTAGGCAAGCCCACCCAAGTGAAGTTGTTTTTAATCTTATGGGAAAGGGCCCGTACAGCTTCGTAATTATTGTGCTGTATATATTCCATCAAGGTTATCATATCAGCGTCTGTGGTAGAAAGAAAAATACCGAACATTTTCTCACAAAAAGACAGGTTCTCACCGTAAGTCTTATTAAGAAATTCTACATTCAGATTTTCGTTAAAGGTGTATTTCGCGGAGTTTTGGCTAGAATTGTTTGAGTTGACTTCACTTAGAGTCTGTGTTACCATCTTACATCATAAAGGACACGAAGTGCCTATTCTCAAATAAATCTATCGTATTAAGGACAGGTTATATACCCCAATACCCCTATTGGGGATTCAGAAGAGCTACAGACAATAAATAACTAGATATATAGTTTTATAACTAATAATTTAGTTATAACTTTGCGTTATGGAAAAAAGACTTACTAAAGCAGAAGAGGAAGTGATGCAGATGTTCTGGGAACACGGTTCCAGCACAGTGACAGAACTCATCAATAAGATGGAGGAACCCCACCCTCCTCATTCCACCATTTCGACTTTTGTACGCATCTTGGAGAAAAAAGGCTATGTCAACCACAAGGCTTATGGCAGGACTTACGTCTACTCTCCTACCATATCCAAAGACAGCTATTCTAAAAAATCCATCTCTAATCTGGTCAACAAATACTTTGGGGGTTCAGTGAATGAGTTAGTCTCTTTCATAGCCAAAGAAGAAAATCTGAGTTTGAAAGAAATTGCAGAACTTATGGATTCTTCAGCCAAAAATGTGGACCTATGATAGCTTACGCGATAGAATTCAGCTTGATATTAGCCTTACTGGGCAGTCTTCACTTTATCTTGTTGAGAGAGAGCAAGAGTTTCCGTTTTCTGAGAATATATATCACCGGTGGTATAATACTTGCTGGACTCTTACCCTTCTTACCACCTGTAATGACGAGTAACTTGTCGGTACTCACTGGCATGCTACCTGTCATAGAAATCAGCAATGGAACTGCCCTCCCTGAGCTACTCACTGAATCCTACACATACACTCCTTGGAAGTTAGTATTTTTTTTATATGGCTTTGTGACAATAGGATTCTTAACGAGATTCATCTATTCACTTTCTAAAATCAGCAGCATAATCAATAGATCTCAGCCCCAAATAATAAATGGACAAAAGCTGAGGATATCGAGTGAGATTTCAGATCCATGTTCATTTCTCGATCACATACTGCTCCCACCCCTAGCTGATGTGCAAGAACCCACTCTGAAAACCATTCTCAGTCACGAACTTCTACATATCACTTACAAGCATACCTATGAGAAATTATTCTGGGAAGTACTTTCCATTTTTCTCTGGTGGCACCCTGCCACCTGGTACCTGCGTCAGCAAATTACCTTGACACATGAATATCAGGTCGATGCAGCCATGACCGATTCAATCGTGAAATCCAACTATCAGAACATACTAATTGAACTGGTGATAAAACCGTATAATCTGAGCTTGGTGAATCCAATAACCTCTAACATAAAAAAACGTATCAAAATGATGAATTCAAACAAAAAATTTCAAAGTTCAAAGTACTTCCTTCTAGGACTTATGCTCATTACTGGAGCCTTCATTATCCACAGCTGTCAGGAAGAATTATCCATGGAAGAAAAATCTGCAGAAATGAGTGACACTCAATTTTCAAATGAGTACAAAGCTTTGCTCGATGAATTTGTAATAGACACTACCATAGTTCTTGACACAGAAACTTTACAAGAGACCATGAAACTGGACAAGAGAGCGAAGCAGAGCAAGCCACAATTTCCAGGCTGTGATGCGAATCTTGATTTCGAAGCAAAATCTGCTTGCAGTAATCAGAAACTTCTAGAGTTTGTCTATAAGCAAGTCAAGTATCCAAAAACTTCAAAAGAGAAGAAAGAAGAAGGAATGGTCGTCGCAAAAATTGCAATCAATGAAACTGGAGTAATAGATTTCTATGAAATCATCAGGACCCCTAGCGAAGATCTCAAAGCAGCTGTAGCTAAGGTACTGGACAAGATGCAAAGAGAGATCATCTGGACTCCGGGAGAGATAGCAGGCATACCCACTAAAGCAGAATTTATATTGCCTGTAAAATTCAAACTTAATTAAGCTTTCCGAATAGCGCATTTAAACAGCACCAAGTAAAAGCGCCGAATCTACAGGTTTCCTTAGAAGTCGGCCTTTTTCATTTTAGGCTTTAAAGGTTGAAATTCCGTAAAGAGCAGGGTTGTATATGAGCCAAAGGCGAGTTTAAGCCTGTTTGGGAATTTCAGTTTTTAAAGTCTTTAAGAAATAGGAACGACAGATTCCGCAACGGCGGATAGAGCTGAAAGCTCTAAGGAAGAGTACCGCGAAAGCGGATGGATGGCCCAGCCTTGAATTTTTAGCCAATGCCTTGACTGTTGTCAAAGTTCGCTCTCTTGAAAGCAAGATTTACTTGCTTTAATTACCTATCGGTAACCGCTCATTCATATTTCAAGACATAAACGAATTGTGCAGCCAAAGCTGCATCTAAGTTCCTAGATGGACCTTAGAAAGTGAGAGAACCGAAACATCAGTTTAGGCTGGGGCAAGCCAGGAGGCGAGACAAATGCCTAAAGATTTGATGATCAACCAATTAGCACTTTCACATAAGAATAGATAGTGTATTCTATATGCACAATTCAGTAAGCTTTAATCTTTATCATGATACAAGGCATGGCTTCTTCGTTTACATGCAATTTTTTATATCTGTCTGAGATAATCTATTGCAATAGAATTGAATTCCGCAGGTCGCTCCACATTCACTACATGACCACAATCAGAGATGATATGCAATCGAGAAGAAGTATGATTCTTTACCAATTTTGAAATAGAGGGCAAGAACATATAATCTTCAGAACCCATAATATACAGGGTAGGCACACCACTATCATTTATTCGAAAATATTTTAGCATTGGATTCACTTGGGCGGCTAATCCAAACCATCTTTTAAACTCTTTCTGGTACAATTTCTTTGCCTCATTGATAAAGAGAATACGGGACTCCTTATTCTTATCTGATGGCATTACGACGTGGGCCAATAATCTATAAAGCATGAGATATGGAATCACAGATTTGAACATATTACCCATACGCATCAATATCTGCCCTCTGAGATTGAGTTGCATGATCGCTCCACCCATTATCATGCTGGAAGTTCTTCCAGGAAATCTCTCAGTCAATTCTCTCACAATAATAGTTCCTAAAGAAATACCCACAAAATGAGTCGTTCTTATCTTCAGATAATCCAAAACTTCCATGACATCATCCCCAACCTTCTGAAAGTTATAAGCTTTCAGGTTGTTCAGGCCGAGTTTCTTTGACCGACCATGACCTCTGAGGTCCACTAACAATACATTAAAATGCCTACTGAAATCCCTGATTTGCTTGAACCAGATAGCACTACTACCACCAGCCCCATGCACGAAGGTCACCCAGGGCCGTTCCAATTTCTCATCATCATAAGTCGTATAATGTAGCACGTTACAAAGTTAGGGTATTAGCGACTTAATATCACATAAAAAAAAGGGGTGAAAATTTTCCACCCCTCTCATCATTTATTACTTACTGTAAGAAGCGATTTTCATTCTTCTCAATAGCTGATTCTAGTCTATAACAATTTCAAATTTTTCAGCACCCTCACCCAGACCTTTTGCCTTAATCTGACTATCACTGACACCTAGAGCTACCAGCATATCGTGTATCACTTGTGCCTTCATACCACTTGTTTTTTTATCACCTCCCGTCGCTTGTACTGTGATCTTTGAGTCTGGATATAATTTAAGAGCAGCAGCTAGACCTACTACCTCTGCTTTGGAAAATGACTTTATCTTATGAGAATCCTCATCAAAGACAATCTTAGACAGACTATAAGCAGCCACTTGCTCGCCATCCTTCTTCTTTTTAAACATACCTCCAAAAGAATCCTTGAAGAAATCAGCAGTCTTTCCAGCCGCGCCAGCTACTGCACCACCCACTGCCTTTCCCGCATCGCCTATGGCTTTTCCTACCTTGGCTAGAAAGCCGAGGCTCTTTCCTTCTTTATCAAAGTACTCTCCATCCTTGACCGTGAACTCACCCTTTTTCAAATATACTTTTCCGTCTTTTAATAAATTCCCATCAGCATCCAAAGAAAGCCCTTTCACATTAGAGGCCATAGTGCCCACAGCACCTGCGGCTCCCGCAGCAGTACTTGCAACTTTCCCAGCAGCATCTTTTCCTAATTCAGCAGCACCTTTTACAGCACCTTTGGCATCAGTTGATCCATGAGAATGTCCCTCATGCACCGTACCATCTGCGTGGGTATGTGTAGCAGTTGCGGTCTTGCCCGGAGTGCTGGTAGCTCCTCCTGTTGTTGTTTCTGCTGTCGCTTGTCTATCGATCGTGCCACCATCTCTAGTCATCCAGAAGTAAGCAGCACCTAGTAACAAAAACAATGGCAATAACAATTTGAGCAAACCTGATCCGCCTCCAGAGCTTGCAGTGTTCGTGGCAGTTCTTGTCGTAGTCGCAACTCTACTTGCAGTTCCAGCTGTTACAGAATTGTTCTGTAAGTAGGTAGAAAGACCTTTAGCATCAAGGTTCTTCTCTCTTACAACCTTACCCAGAGATCCCAATGCTATCGGTGTGGCAAGATTCAACAATTTGCTTTTCTTGTCACCTGATAGACCTGGCACTTTCATATCATCAAGCTTAGACCCGAAAAGATTGTCATTTAATTTTGATCCACTTTTCATTACATCATCGTTGAGTTCCAAGTTACCTCCCAGACCATTGTTCTTGATCATGTTAAGTAAAGAACTAGCACCACTTTCCGTAGAACCTTTGCTGGCGATTCCTTTCAGAATTCTCGGCATGATAGCATTCAGTGCTGTTCTTGCCATACCGGATTCGATACCGACCATGGATGCTACCTTACTGACCATGCCAGTGGACATCATCCCAGAAACCATATTTAATAAAGACATAAGATTAAAAATTTCAAGTTAGTTAATAGATTATTCTTTCGACATTGGGATATCAAAAAACATACTTATTAAATCATGGGAGCTATTGCAAATAGATTATCAACTCCAGAAAAAGATCTAACTAAGACTGGATATGGGGGGATTGAAATCATACATTACCAGACAGCTTTACAGCTGAATGTCAACGAATTAACATATTGAAATTAAGTCTAATAACGCAAAATTATCATAAAATTAGGGAAAATTACTAATAAATTAAAATAAGCGGCTGATTATCAAGAGATTAAGTGCAAGTCGCTGTTTCTATTACAATTTTATACGCAAGTCATATCGTATGCAAAAACAGGCTATCATAAACAGGCTTATTCTACATAATATCCCATATGATCCATATTCATCACACTAACCCAAACTGCTTAAAGTGATGATGCGTATGCTTCCTATTTATGAGATCCCACTCAAATTTTGAGAGCTCCCCAAAATTTGGATTTAATATTTTCTTTCCTTGATGCTCACTAAAAAAAGACTCATAGGACTCACAAGCTTCAAAATACTTTTCTATCGCTTCTTCCAGAGAGCCAAATCGTAAATCCTCTACTTCTCCTTTTCTCAATAAAGCATGATTGAAACCACGCATCATCGGCAGATGATTATAGACAACCTCTACGTAGCGCTCTATTTTCTCCGGATCTATCACAAGTCTTCCATGCACTTTTCCCGTTGCAAGATCAAACTGAAAAATCAGATGCTCCACCATATGCTGCGGTGTCATAAGACCCCAAGCCGCTTTCTGATCTGGCTTGAGTTGACCCAGCAGCGTTTTTAAATTATGCAAGTCCATGGACACGAATGGATTCTTCTTCTCTACTAGCGTCAGGATCGTAGCAATTGCAACTAACTCATCTTCCGCGTCAAACATCTCCATATACCACTTGACAACACCAGCAGGCAAATTTTTTCCTTTGGTATCTCTATCTACTTTTTGCTTACAGGTCAGTCGCACATACACAGTATCGTTATGATAAATAGGTCGAATAAATCTGCAATCTTCCAAGCCGTAATTTGCACCGACCGGACCCTTGTCTGGTTTTACAAAGAGCCCTGCTGCTGCGGCCAATAAGAAGTAGCCATGAGCAGTTCTCTTCTCAAAAATACTTCCATCCAGGGAAGTGATGTCCGTATGCGCATAGAAATGATCCCAAGTGACATTGGCAAAATTAATGATGTCCGTATCTGTAATCGTTCGTTTGTGCGACTTCAGAGACATACCCGGCTGGATATCCTCAAAGTGATAATTGAAAGGATGACCCTCCGTGGCCTTGTATTCAGCCTGGGGCTGATAGATGCCCGTTATATGAGAAATAGTAGTAGGAGAACCTTGTATCGCGCAGCGCTGCAGGTAATGCTTGATGCCTCTCATCCCACCCATCTCTTCTCCGCCTCCTGCTCGGCCAGGACCCCCATGCACGAGATACGGTAAAGGTGATCCATGACCAGTACTTTGTTTGGAACTTGCTTCATTGATGACAAGTATACGACCATGATGTGTCGCTGCGCCCAGTACGAAATCTCTAGCTTCATCATCATCACTAGTGGCGATGGAACTCACTAGAGAACCCTTACCCATCTGTGCCAACTCTATGGCTTCATCCTTGCTGGTGTAGGGCATGATCGTACTCACTGGCCCAAAAGCTTCCACTTCATGGACAGCCGTATTCTTAAAAGGATTCCTCTCCACCAAGAGAATAGGACTCAAAAATGCACCTTTTGCAGCATCCGCTTCTATCAGTTCCACTTGAGACAGATCACCATAGACAATCTCTGCAGTCTTGGATAATTCAATGACTCTGTCTCGAACCTCTGCAACCTGATCCTTACTTGCAAGGGCACCCATCCTGACACCTTTTACTTTAGGATCTCCTATGGTGATCTTACTAAGCGACTTACCCAAGGCGATCTGGAAATCTTCCAAGTAATTTTCAGGAACTATGATTCTTCTTATGGCAGTGCATTTCTGTCCACACTTAACCGTCATCTCTCTTCGGACTTCCCTGACGAATAAATTAAACTCTACAGAGCCTGGCGCCGCATTCTTACCCAAGACCGAACAATTAAGTGAGTCCGCTTCCATATTAAACGGCACGGCTTCATTAATGATTCTAGGGGTGGACTTGAGCATTCTTCCAGTGGTAGCCGAGCCAGTAAAAGTCACAACATCTTGTGATTCCACAGTTTCCAATATCCCCCTAGCTGATCCACAAATAAGTTGCAAAGCTCCTTCCGGTAATATACCTGAAGCTATGATATCTTTGACGACGGCTTCAGTCAAGTAGGAGGTTGCTGTTGCAGGCTTGACGACTGCAGGCATACCTGCCATCCAATTGACAGCGCATTTTTCCAGCATTCCCCAGATCGGAAAATTATAAGCATTGATGTGTATCGCCACTCCCCTCTTTGGCACCATGATATGATGTCCCATGAATTGGCCACCTCGAGAAAGGTCAATCCCTTCTCCATCTACATGAAAAGCTTGATTGGGAAAATTTCTTCTGAGAGAAGCGTTAGCAAAAAGATTTCCAAAACCACCTTCTATATCTATCCAGCTATCTGCCTTGGTAGCACCTGTCTTATAACTGACTTCATAATAATCATTCTTTCTTTTGGTCAAATAAAGTGCAAGTCTTTTAAGCATGAGACCTCTCTCTTGAAAAGTCTTTTTACGAAGAGCTGGATTTCCCAACTTTCTAGCATGATCAAGAATCTTCTTAAAATCTATACCTTCAGTCGAGGCATAGTGAATCAATTCTCCATTCACTGCATTATAAATCGCTGCACCTTCATCTGCACCAGCAACCCATTCCCCACATACGTAATTCTGTAATTTCATCTTTATTGATTGTTACCACAAAGTACTAATGTATAAGTCAATCTAACAACAGCCATCAGATAAATATCAAGATAATAATGTCATCCATGGGAGGTCTTTAATCTGTATTTTAGGGCCTATGTATTTTATATTCTCAGCTCTGATATTGATTCTTATACTATTGCTCATTTTGTTATTGCGTAATCACCTTGGAAAGACTTCTTTAAGAGAGGCTTTGATGAATGACACCAGTGTAGACTCCAAGAAGAGACTCATAGAATCAGACTCCTACAAAGCGCCTCCCGGCTATGCGGTCGATGCCGTTGAGGTCGTACCAGGTCTTGAATTGCGAAGTGCCGTATGGCAGCTGGATAAAAGTAAAGGCACAATCCTCATATTCACAGGTTTCACTGAGTTCATAGAGAAATACTATGAGACAATCGGAGATCTTCTGGCAAGGCAGTGGAATGTTGTGATTTTTGACTGGCGAGGCCAGGGTTTATCATCCAAACTACTCAAACATAAAGACAAAGGATACATTGAAAATTTTAATCAATTCCTTCAAGATGCTGATACTATTTACACTCAGAAGGTCACCCCTATGCAGGAGCCGCACAACCTACTCGGTCATTCCATGGGAGGTCACCTTGCATTGAGAACGTTACAAGAACATCCAGACAGATATCACCGTGCGGTATTGAGTGCGCCAATGCAAAGTATAGCAGGATTGCCTACAGGCGTAATGAGTAAAGTTGCCGCATTTTTCAGATTGATAGGGCTGGGCCAATCTTATGTCATAGGTGGCAAAGACGGAGATTCAAACAAAACTTATGAAAGACTGACTTCTGATGTTTCACGGTTTAAAAAATGGTCTTCCATCTTCCAGAAAGAGCCTAGATTGTTAATGGGATCAGCAACTTGGGCTTGGAGTAATGCTGCTGCAAAAAGCATGTCATTCAGCATGAAACGCAAACAAATCCAGAAAATAAAAACACCGGTCTATCTTGCCAGTCCCAAAGTGGATGTCGTGGTCGATGAACTTACCCATGAAAGACTAGATGACATCAATCCACTCATCAAAGTTGTCTCGTATCCAGAAGCCAAACACGAAATCTACACAGAAAGTAATGTGCACCGAATAAGATTCATTGAAGAAGTGGATAGATTTTACTCTAGCTAAAAAAAGAAAGCTCTTCTCTAGCCATTTTTCTCAACAAGGGACAACAACGGTATCTATCCTCGTGATATTCTTCATAAAGAGCATCGATGCTGCTGACTACATTCTGAATACCTATTTCATCAGCCCATGCTAGCAACCCCTTAGGATAATTGACTCCCTTGGTCATTGCAGTTTCAATATCTTCTTTGTTCGCTATGCGCAGGAATAAAGTGTCTGCCGCTTCATTGATCAGCATGATAACTATGCGATAAGAAATTATTTGGCCTAGCTCCTTGTCTTCCTTCGGCGTAGGGCGTGATGCTCCTTCAGTGTAATCATAATAACCGCGACCTTTCTTTCTGCCGTGATAACCGGCTTCAGACAATTTCTTTTGAGTAAAAGCTGGCCTATACCTGGGGTCATTGTAGAATGACTTCCAGACACTTTCAGTAACTATATAATTAACATCATTACCTATGAAATCCATTAATTCGAAAGGCCCCATCTTGAAGCCTCCGAACTCCTTCATAGCCCAGTCTATGGTGGCAAAGTCAGCCATTCCTTCCTCGTACAAGCGCAAAGCTTCACCATAGAAAGGTCTTGCAACCTTGTTGACTATAAAGCCAGGGGTATCCTTAGCCATTACCGATAATTTGCCCCATTCATCTATAATACTTCTGGCATGGACAGAAACTTCATCACTCGTTTGTAAGGCAGGGATGATTTCAACCAGCTTCATCAAAGGTGCAGGGTTAAAAAAGTGAATTCCAATGAATCTTTCTGGCCTAGCTAGACAAGACGCCAAATCTGTTATTGAAAGCGAAGAGGTATTAGAAGCTATGATTGCTGTTTCTGAAACCAAGCTTTCAATTTGTTGAAATACTTTTTTCTTTATCTCAGGATGTTCTATGATGGCTTCAATAATCAAATCACTACCAGTCATTTCCTCTAACGAAGTTGAATAGCTGATGTTTCTTTGAATACTGTCTTTACGGGCAGAATTGATTCTATCCTTCTCAATGAGTCGGTTCAGAATTTTTTCCAATTTAGCTGCGCTACTATCCAAAACTGCTTGATTGAGATCGTACAAAATGACTTTCCAGTCCGATGTAGCGGCGACTTGCGCTATGCCACTGCCCATTGTTCCTGCCCCTATGACGCATAATTTCTTCATCTGCCTGTAAATGTTGGTTTACGTTTTTCAAGAAAAGCATTGACACCTTCTTTGTAATCAGCAGTGTTTGATGCCATAACTTGATACTTATTCTCTACTTCCAATTGCTCATCCATGGAATTGATTTCTCCTAACTGATAAGCCAGTTTTGTCAGAGCCAAGCCTTGTGTCGGCATTCCAGATAATCTTTCTGCTATGGCCCAAGAATCCGCATCAAACTGTTCATCACTAAAATATTTATAAATCATACCCATCCTTTCCGCTTCAGGCGATTTGATCTTATCACCGAGCATGGTTATAGCTAAGGCTTTTTGATAACCGATGAGCCTCTGCAAAGTGTAAGTTCCCCCAGAATCAGGAATCAAGCCGATAGCACTGAATGCTTGGATAAAACTTGCCGACTCCTTGGCAACCACTATATCACAAGCCAAGGCAATGTTGGCTCCTGCTCCTGCAGCCACACCGTTGACTGCTGCCACGACTGGTTTCTGCAATCCCCGGATGGCTCTTATTATCGGATTAAAATGATTGACTACAAAATGATCTAATGCTTTTCCTTCTGATTCGGCATTGACTGCTTCTTTGAGATCTTGCCCTGCACAGAAAGCTTTTCCTGTTCCTGTCAGATAAACCGCTCTGATCTCATCATCCATGGCACAAGTCCTTAGGTGCTCTATCAAGGGCAAGGCAATACCCGCCACCATACTATTATACTTCTCAGGTCGATTAAAAGTAAGCTTGGCTACTTTACCGACTTTCTCAAAGAGCATCATTTCACTCATAATTTATTTTAGACATTTAAAATAGTCAAAAGGCTCCAGACAATCTTCACACTGAAAGAGCGCCTTGCAAGCAGTAGAGCCGAACTGGCTGATCATCTTAGTGTTAGTAGAGCCACAATTAGTACACTTCAAAATTCTTTCTCCATCCAATAATGCCCGCTTATCCATACTTTCAGACAACGGCGCTGCCACCCCGTAAGCTTCTAATTTCTTTCTTCCCTTATCAGATATCCAATCGGACGACCAGGCAGGAGACAATACCATTTTTATCTCTGACTCATAACCCCCAGCTTTGAGAGCCTCTCCTATATCCATTGCCATAGTATCCATAGCTGGACAACCAGAATAAGTAGGGGTCAATTTTATTTTGACAACATTTCCTTCCTTTACAACTTCTCTCACCACACCTAGATCCATAACCGATAAGACGGGGATTTCCGGATCAGAAACTTGTTCTAAGATTGCCCTTAGTTCTGGATCGATATTTAGTCGTACGAGTTTCAATTAGCTTCTTGAGTTTAGGGTTGAACACGATGGTTCAATGGATTTGTTTGTCATTATTAACTTTACTCCGCATCTCTGAAACTTTGAACCTTCACCCCATTGCACCTCCATATCACCATTTCATATCAGGATAAGCTCTCTGCATGTATTGCAATTCATTCAGTACAAAGCCCATATGCTCAGAGTGCATACCTTCCTTGCCTTTTACAACTCGCGGTTTGAGGTCTGCAACAGTTAGGTTTGCCTCATCGAACACTGTCTGCACTTCTTCATAAAATTTATCTTTTAGTAAACTTGAATCTGGTCCTATATCTTGCTTTTCCATTTCCGCTTCCACAGCAGAAACTTTAAAAAATTCTTCTGCAAAGGGATATAGGTGAGTGACTGCCTCTTGCATTTTGCCATGGCTCACCTCTGTACCAGCCCCTAAACGCTTGACCCATTCTGAAGAGAATCGTTTGTGATATTTTGATTCCTTAATCGACTTTGTGGCTATTGCGACTATTCTTTGGTCTTTACTGATCATTAATTCTGACAACAATAACTGATGATATGCATCGAATAAATATTGCCTCACAATGACATGAGCAAAATTCTCATTGGGCTGCTCCACTAAGACGACATTGTAATATTCCCTCTCCTTCCTCAGAAAAGCAATAGTATCCTCTGTTGTTCCATTACCGTCTAGCTCAGCTGCATACTGAAAGTAATTTCGTACTTGCCCAAATAAATCCAAGGAGATATTGGTCAAAGCAATGTCGGTTTCCAAGCTAGGTCCGTGTCCACACAGCTCTGACAACCTATGTCCTAATATCATGGAATTATCTCCTAACATCAACAGATACTTATACAAAGTGTCTTTCATATTAAATATGCTTTAGCTCTATCGGTAATTCATAAAAAGTAGGATGTCGATACACTTTATCCTTTGCCGGCTCGAAAAGCTCTCCTGCATTCTCAGGATTGGAAGCATGTATATTCTTAGATTCTATCACCCAGATACTGACACCTTCCTGGCGTCGCGTATAGACATCTCTCGCATTTTCCATTGCCATTATCGCATCAGCAGCGTGGAGACTACCGACGTGACGATGCTCTAAGCCGTTTTTTGAGCGGATGAAGATTTCAAAGATGGGCCACTCTGTTGAGGGATCTAAAGGTTCAGATGTATGAAGATTTGAAAGTTTGGTACCCATGTAAAATTATATTTCTCCTATTAGTTAAGTTTGATTCCTAGATTTTCTGTCTGTAATTATATAAATATTATAGAGTGAGGCAGAAATCATATTAGCTTATTTATAGCTCACTTTCTTTTATTCCTCGATGTACCTGACCTCTTATACTTATTATAAATTGTGTTATTAGTTCAGCGGTGAAACCTTTAGCTACGTACATGTGACTTATTCCGTAATTTCGACAAATAGTATTTCACAGTTTTCAATTTATCTACCTCAGCAATATTTAAAGAAATACAAAAGGTTGAAATAGCTTATCTGAAAAATATATCTGAAATCTTTTCTGAGTTTTTCATTGGCATCGACAACTTAGTATAAATAAACTGGCAGGTCTTTAACTACCTGCCACATATGTAATTTTTAATAATCACCCTTCTCAATCAGGCACTTATTCCTTCAGACCTTTGAACCACCAAACCTTCAGACCTTCTTTGCCCATAGGCCAATGCTGCCTCCCGAACCCACTTCCCATCATCCCACGCTTTCTGCCTTGCCGCTATCCTTTCCTTGTTACAAGGACCATTGCCCTTAACCACTTGCCAGAATTCATCCCAATCTATTTCTCCAAAATCATAATGTCCTCGCTCTTCATTCCACTTGAGATCCGGATCAGGCATTATAAGCCCTAGGAAATCTGCTTGCGGTACAGTGATGTCTATAAATTGCTGACGCAACTCATCATTGGTTTTTCTTTTTATCTTCCATTTCATAGATTGCTCTGTATTCGGAGAGTCTTCATCTCTCGGGCCGAACATCATCAGAGATGGCCACCAAAATCTATTGAGGGCATCTTGAGCCATTTCTTTTTGCTCGGGAGTGCCTTGACATAAAGTAAGCATTATCTCGTAGCCTTGTCTCTGGTGAAAACTTTCTTCCTTACAGATTCTAACCATAGCTCTCGCATAAGGACCAAATGAAGTTCTGGTCAGCATCACTTGATTAATAATAGCTGCGCCATCCACTAACCAACCTATAGCACCTATGTCTGCCCAAGTTAAGGTAGGATAATTGAATATGGAAGAATACTTGGCCTTGCCATTAAGCAACTGGCCTGTCATTTCATCTCTGGAAATACCCAGAGTTTCTGCTGCGCTGTATAGATAGAGGCCGTGCCCAGCTTCGTCCTGCACCTTGGCGATCAAGCCTAGCTTTCTTTTGAGTGATGGCGCTCTGGTTATCCAGTTTCCTTCAGGTAGCATGCCGACAATTTCTGAATGAGCATGCTGAGATATCTGACGAATATGTGTCTTGCGATACTTTTCTGGCATCCAATCTTTCGGTTCGATTTTTTCACCTACGTCGATGCGATCTTGAAATTTTTGCTCTAAATCCAGAGTATTCATATCTTAATTTTTTAAAACCATATTCTTAAAACTGTCTTCTCTTATCAGAACAAAATGATGGACTTATAGTTTACGTGAGATTAGTAACAGCATTATTTTATTCACAGATCTCCCTTCCTTCTTAACTGTCAAAATCCACCACCACCTGCTCCGTCGTCGGCATTGCTTGGCACGTCAAAATGTATCCTGCTTTTATCTCATCTTCCTCTAGTCCATAAGTCACACCCATGGTCACTTCGCCTTCTATCAGCTTAGCTCTGCAAGTGCAACAGACGCCACCTTTACAGGCATAGGGCAAATCTGCAGAATTGTTAAGAGCAGCATCCAGTAGATAGTCCCCACCCATCTCTATCTCAAAATTCATGGATTTCCCTCCCTCTATCAGCGTGACCTTTGTGGTCTTACCCGCCAGTTGCTTTTTTAGTTCAGGAGCCATTATTGGTGCAGAGCCTGCTGTTGCAAATAATTCAAAGTGAATCTTTTTAGTATCCACTCTGTTACTCTCTAGAAAATCCTTGACCAGAAAAATCATTGCCTCAGGTCCACATAAGAAATAATCGTCGATTCTATCTGTATCACATATAGTCTTGAAGATCACCTCCAACTTCTCCCTATCAAGACGACCATTGAATAACTCCACGCTACGGTTCTGACGTGTCAGAAAATGAAATATCTCAAAGCGTTCCATATATTGGTTCTTCAGTGCTTCTATTTCTTCCTTGAGTATGATGGAAGAAACAGTCTGATTAATATAGAAGAGCTTGAACGTCGACTTAGGTTCAGAATGCAGATGGGTCTTTATTATAGAAAGCATCGGCGTGATGCCCGAGCCCGCCGCAAAGCATACATAATTCTTCTGCGCTTCTTTGTCCACTTCCACATAAAATTTACCATTGGGCTCCAGGCTGTACAAGGTGTCTCCCACTTGAAGAACTTCATTGGCAAAGGTGGAAAATTTGCCGAAAGGCACTTTCTTGATTCCTACACGTAATTCCTGATCTACAGGAGAAGAGCACAGTGAGTAAGATCTCTGAACAGCCTCACCCTCTATTTCTGCTTTCAAGGTCAAGTACTGTCCCTGCTTATATGCAAATAAATTTGCATTTGATGACTCAGGCTGCAGACTGACCAGCACGCAGTCATCAGTGCTCTTAGATATGTCTGTGACGGTTAGTTTGTGGAATTCTGTCATTTCCCTATAAAACTAACGATTGTTAGTTAAAAGAGCAACAACTGAATATCAAGAAGATTCGTATCACTGATTTTCAATATTTTATACATACTTAACTTCTATAATATGTTGTTTATGTTTTTCCTTAATGTTTTAAAGCATTTCTTTTATGACCTTCAAGAGATTTCAACGAGATTGGTCTCACAGGAACCGATGAAGCGCTGACGACCCTCAGAGTCATCCTGAATAATCTCATCTGCTTGTTCACTGTTCGCTCTGCCCTTGTTCCTATCCTATCTTTCATTGCTGAATAATATGAAGCAGCATAACACTCTGCTTGCATTCAGCTTAACAGTTGCTTGTTTGATTCTCACACTTTATTTGAACTATCGGAGAAAATTCAAGTATGCTTCCATGATTGTCATCGCTACTAGTGTTCTCGTTATTTGCTTCACGATAACTACCTATGGCGTAATCGGAGGATCACAGCTAATGATCCCAACCTTTATGATATTTGTGTTTATCTTTTATGATAAGCCTATTGACTGGATCGTATTTGAAAGTATTATTCTGTTAATTGTATTTGGCAAAAAAATCTTACAGCTGTACTATGGCACTATCAAAGCTGAAAGTGATGGTCGTGGTTCCACAATGATCATCACCTTGCCGCGCTCTCTGGTCATAGATTATATTATACGGATACCTTCTTCAAGAATGACATTAACAAACTATATAGAAATAACCTAATAAACTTTCTTAAGATATGAAAGTCGATTTATAACAAAGATCCTAAGGCGAAATAATTTTTTAAAATAGCACACTCTTTACGATTTGTCAGAAAAAAGCCTCTGCAATCATCCGACTACAAAGGCTTCATCTAACTTTTGATTTTCATTTTTAGAACCAAGAATATTGGCTCGTCCAAATCAATCATTCTCACACAATAATTCAGTTGCCTAAAAACTCAATCTAATGGGCAACACCTTATTATATCTTAACTATATCTTTATGAATTTTTCTACAAAGTTTTCGTATCCATTAAAATACTGAACTAAATAGATGCCATTTTCAAAATCTGAAACAGGCACAATGAATTCTCTACCTTCATCCATATCCTGTTGGAATAACAACTGACCTCTTAAGTTCATAATCTGAATCGTACTGTTCCCATAAAAGTCAACTGAACTTTTCACAGTCAGATAATCCTGAACAGGATTAGGATAAACCGATAACGTCATATCATCCAACATCGCCTCCCTGAAATCCGTGCTCTCAGCGCTCGGCAGTACCAGACCTGGGCCACCGCCACCAGCAAAGGCAGACGTTACAAAAGTCTTGGATGTGGACCACGGGGACCAGGTTCCTGGTGAGCACTCGTGGATCACCTGAAACTCGTAAGTGGTATTGGACGAAAGGCCTGAAATATATCTATAGTACAAGGTGGAAACAGTGGACAATGTCCAGTTGGCATTTCCTACTGTTCTGTATCTGAATTGGTTGGCTACATTCCCGAATGGCTGCGGTGTATAGACATAGGCACCAGAATTAGAAATGGAACTGTTATATAATCTTTCTCCGTTTATCGCATCGCAGGCAGAAGTAACGCCACCCTGAGTTGTGAAAGTTCTGGAGAAGGACCAGTCAGTAAAAGTATTGGGTTGGCAAAGGTGTGCCACTTGGAATTCATATTCTGTTCCTGGCTGTAGATTAGACAAGTATCTGTAATAACCATCATTGATACTGCTCATAATCCAGTCAGATGCACCTGTAGCTCTGTATCTGAACTGATTGTCTACCCTACCATAAGGTTGTGTTGTATATATATATCCACCTGTTGTCGTCACACTACTCGTGAATAGATTAACGTCCAAGGCTGCGCCACAACCGACATTACCCTGCGTCGTGAAAGTGCCTATTTCAGAACTCCATTCAGACCATACTGTCTGGTCGCATTGATGTCTTACCTGAAATTCATAGTCGGTTCCAGCTTCCAGCCCATACAAAAATCTGTAATAGCTTGATTGTATATCTGTATTGACCCAGATGGCTGAACCTGCAAATCTGTACCTGAATTGATTAAGAGTTGTTCCATAGGGTGTAGAGGTGTAGACATAAGTGCTTTCCTCACCCACATTACTAGTCGTCAGATTAGAAGCCAGCAGAGTGTTACAAGATGATCCTGGTGGTGTAGCTGGCTTTGTCTCAAATTCATAGGATTCTGAATAATCTGACCAATCGTTACCACAACATTTTCTTCTTACTTGGAACTCATACTCTGATTCTGCTTCCAAGCCTACAGCTCTATGAAAGTTAGCTGTTAATGTTAGAGAAGTCGTCCATTGGGTCGTACCCACCTTTCTCCATCTGTATTGGACCTCTTGGTCAAACTGAATACTGGATTCTGTATAATGCAAGTATGCAGCATCCTTTGATACTCCAGAAGTATAATAACTGGTAATTCCGAGATGCGTACTATTTCTAGGAGCACCACATTGTTGTGTAGATGGCTTAACATTGTGAACCACATATCTGTCATAATAATAAGTAATCACCTGTGTTCCGAATTCTCCAGGCACTGGCGCCCAGCTGCCACCCGTATCCAGAAACCAACCATTATTATCTCCGCCCCAGCCCCAGTTGAAATGAAAATATTCATCTGGCTGATTAGGTGCAGGGTCCAAGAAATAGCCGTACCCATCTGTTACCCACATGTGACCTCCACCATTATTGGGTGCTTGTCCTGTGAGGATGAGAGGTCGCCCTTGGTTCAAGTCATCGATAGCAACTCTTGCAAAATCCCCCTGTCCATCGTAGAACCAAGAAGCTGATTCGTCATATTTGAAAAAATGCACCAAGGCATCTCTCATATAACTTACAAAAGTCTCTGAGTAAGTGATACTGTAACTGGTTCTAGTAGAAACACCTACCTGATAGATGAATCTGGCAACATCATCATTTTCAGAAGACAAAGAGTCAGGCATGTTCGCCCAGTTATAATTTGTGCTGCAGAAATCTGCAGTTTGTTCGCCATAGTTGGGATCTTCATAACTGATATCTCCATTCCCAGAAGGTGGATAGTTATGAAATTTTATCAATTGGGCCATTGCGATGGGTGCACAACCACAATAGGTACCACCAGCCACTGACTCGGGATCGGGATCTCTAGGCGTCCACGCGTTGTAGAATTCTCCTTGATTCCATGTAGTCGTGGTGAGCGGGGAGACGACAACGCCGTCTGGCGCCTGTGACTTGGTGGATAATAATGTGGAAACGTCCGCCTCTTTGATGGCTTTCCACTCCTTTTGGACCTGCTTAGAAGGCAGAATATCGTTATTTCTCAAGTGTTCTATCTTAAGCTCGTGCCTACCCAGGTTATTGAACATGGGTGCATTGATGTACTCGTTGTCGAAATTAATGCGGCTTTCGTCAGAGAATGCCAGCACTGGATTATAAGAATCATCTGCAGAGATGATGACAAACCCAGTAGGTTCCATATTGAAAATATAATAACTGGCTTTTTTGTCCTTGGTCAATCTGGTATATTCCTCAGAGATACCGATATCAGCAAAGCTTCTGATATTCTGAGTTGATTTCATGGCAAATACTGTCTTAGCATAAGTTTTAGCTTGCTCTATGGGCACATTTGTAGCCAAAAGCAGACTTGTATTGAATACCAGAACCAATGCAAATAACTTGGATAGTAGTTTATTCATGATATTGAATGTGTTGTGTTAGATTTCTTAATTGAAAATGAGCCACTTGAGCTCAATAGTTAATGTCTTAACGATAGGAATGGTTAGACTTTAAGTCCAAAAACTTCTATATTTTAACGTGTCTTTCACATAATAACTATAAATATCGTGCCCAGAGAGGTAGTTGCAAGTAATGTACTGTCCGCTGAGCTTAATTACTACAAGTCATCTCCATCTCGTCTGTGATTAAATATTCCTAAATTAGACAAGTAAAATCAGCAAAAAATGGACATTCCTGACCTAATAAGTGGTTACCTCGACCCCGATGGACGGATAAATCGCCTACCTGGCAAACGCCAAAAGAGGAAATTGGATTTGATGATGGAGTACCGGAGTACCTGGCTGACAAATTCAACTCTGGTATAAAATACAGCGAAACGGAAGTGAATGCTATTCTTTATGCCCAGCACAGTTTCAATGATCCAGCTACTTTGAGAAGGTTGCTCTATGGTACTGGCCGACTGGATAGGACAATAGATGGGCGAGAGTATTGGAAAATATAAGGGTGGCAAGTTGAGTAAATAAAGAGCTGACAAACTCTCTAAAATACCCAGAATCAAATTCTAATTCAAGAGATTCAACTTTTTGTTTACAGCAGCTTCGATTCTTGAATTAAATCTCAACAATTTAAATAACCTTCGTCACCTTTTATTCGGTATAGTTGCCAGTAGAAAAAATTAATATATTGTATTGTGCTTACCCCGCACACTCTAACACCTAACCAATTAAAAACAAATACCCTATGCACTTTCAACTCTGGAAGAAAATAATTTAACAGAATAGTGCATTTAAGTTACATTGAAAATTTTGGAATAAGTGACTGCTGGAAAATTGACCATTCTTTTCAGGATCAGATTAAAAATGTTGCCTCCAG
>ENA-ORXM01000117-ORXM01000117.1-marine-metagenome-genome-assembly--contig:-NODE-117-length-151156-cov-19.393536_pt1 | contig 151156 bp, 115 predicted proteins | sample MGYA00237867_ERZ511480 | MGnify/ENA primary metagenome ERZ511480 (study PRJEB26309, sample SAMN06266103) | marine metagenome | isolation source: Algal blade | place: United Kingdom:Sidmouth, United...
ATGGACAGTTACCAAGTCGACCTTAAAGATATACAGCAGAAAATGAAACGCGATACCGCCGCCTGCCTAAACTTTTTCATATCAGACAAAGCCCTCTACCGCCTCTACGTATCCCCCGACACCATAGACGTACTGTTCATAGAAGACGACGCCCGTATCAGATCACTAAAACTAACGGAGCAACTTTCAACCATGGTAGAAAGCGGCAAATCCGCCGCTAAGCTGGAGGAGGCCAGTCGGGAGCTATACGGTCATCTCTTCGCGGGTATCGAAGACAATCTCCCCCCGAATTTGCACCTGATCGTAAACGGTGCACTACTCAACGTTCCCTTCTCCGTCTTGCAAAAAGATAAGGCCGGTGAAAATCCCCGCTATCTCGGTGTTGAGCACGCCATCAGTCGTCAGTTTTCGCTCGGCACGATGCAGCTGCTGGAGGAAACGGAACTAAGCCCTCGCTACGCCCAGCCGCTGGCTATGGCGCCGAATTTCGCCAACGAGCTGCTACAGGCGGGTGAACTTCGGCAGGCCGGCTTTCAGCTTCCGCCCCTGGTTTACAACGGGGAGGAACTGCGTAATATGCAATCCCGTGGCAGCGGCGATTACCTCTATGACGAAAAAGCTACGCTGGCGCGTTACCAAGACCGCGCCGCCGACTACGGCATCATCCACCTGGCCACCCACGCAATATCCAGCGAAATAGACGGCCTCCGCAGCCGCGTTTACCTCCTGGACGACGTAGGAAAGCCTATCGGTTTGTACGCCGGCGACATCGGCAATCAAACCCTGAACAGTGAGTTGGTCGTACTCAGCGCCTGCGAAACCGGCGGCGGAGGAACCCACTACGTAGAAGGTCGCATAGGCCTGACCAAAGCCTACCTGGCCGCCGGAGCCCGCTCCGTAGTGGCCTCCAACTGGGCGGTAGACGACCACGCCACGGCCGAGCAGATGAAAACCTTCTACGACGGCATCGAGGCGGGCCGGCCCCCGCACGTTGCGCTGCAGGGAGCCCGGAAAGCCTACCTGGAGGCACACCCCGACGCAGCACCGTATAAGTGGGTAGCGTTTGAGGCGTATGGGGGGATGCGGCCGGTGCGATGGGACAAGGATGCGGGAACGGGCAACTGGTGGTGGCTGGCCTTACCCGTACTGGGCGTTGGGGCTGTCGTAGCCTGGAACAGAAAACAGCGTGCTAGCCGTGCGGCCTGATATGAGAGAAAATGATTCTACCTTTTTTAATGGCCACGGTAAGCTACTGCTTACCGGTGAGTACTTCGTACTTGACGGTGTTCCTGCCCTGGCGGTACCCACGAAAGCAGGTCAGCGTTTTGAGTTCCACTACACCCGGGGGACCAGCCTGACGTGGCGGGCCTACGACCACGAAGGCGGATTGTGGTTCCAATCGGACCTATCTTCCCCCGACATGGGCGGCAGGCCACGGCCAGACGACGATTCTTTTACAGCGCGGCTTTGGGAAATCCTGCTGGCGGCGGATGAACTGAACCCGGGCACACTGCACCGCGCCACCTACGGGCGGGCCGTAACCAGTCACCTTGAGTTCGACCGCCAGTGGGGCTTAGGCTCCAGCTCGACCCTCATCGCTGCCGTGGCCCATTTCCTGGAGGTTAACCCTTATGAACTCCTCGAACGCACCTTCGGCGGCAGCGGCTACGACCTGGCCTGCGCCATCGCCACGGGGCCGATCATCTACGAACGGAACGGAAGTACCCCAAAGGTCACCGCACTCAACTGGCATCCGGAGTGGGTTAAAAATACCCACTTCGTGTACCGTAACCAGAAGCAGAACAGCCGGGAGGGCATCCGGGCGTACCGGGAGAAAACGATCAACCACGGCATCATGCAAGAGATCGGGGAGCTTACCCAAGCCCTCATCGAGCCTTCCCTGCACCTGCGCGCCGCCGCCCAAATACTGAAGCGGCACGAAACGCTGGTGTCGGAGACGCTGGGGATACCAACCGTACGGGAAGAACTTTTTCCCGACTTTCCCGGTCAGCTGAAAAGCCTGGGGGCCTGGGGCGGTGATTTTATCTGGGCGGTCAGCGAAGAAAGTGACGATAAAGTGCGGAGGTATTTCAACGCGCGGGGGTTTGGGACGGTTATTAGGTATGGAGAGATGGTATTGTAGGGGTGCTACTCGTATATATACGAGTTGACTCGTAAATGTCCATATGTCCACATGTCGGTATTTAAAAGCCACAACCACCCACCCCAATGCCAAAATGGAACCCCGCCAAGATCACCCGCATCACCCAGTTGTCCCCCACCGTCCGCAGCTTCCGTCTCGAACTCCCTCACCACGATGCCCTTATATTTAAACCCGGCCAGTTCCTGACCCTCGACCTCCCCATAGGCGAAACCCGCCGCGACGGCTGGCGCAGCTACTCCATCGCCGCCGCTCCCGACGGCTCCAACCAGGCCGAGCTTTGCGTTGTCCGGCTCCCCCACGGCAAGGGCACCGGCTTCCTGTTCGACGAAGCAGAAGTAGGCACCGAGTTCCCCACCAAAGATCCCGCCGGCGTTTTCACCCTCCCCGCCGGTCCGCTTACCCACGACGTGGTCATGATCTGTACCGGCACCGGCGTGGCGCCTTTCCGGGCCATGCTGCAGCAGCGCCTCGCTACGGAAGACGTTCACTTTCACCTCATTTTCGGCTGCCGCACGGCGGAAGACCTCCTGTACCGGAAAGAGTTCGAGGGCATGGCCCGCGAATACCCCAACTTCACCTACGCCGCCGCCGTGAGCAGAGAAGACCTCCCCACCTCCAGGAACCTGACCACCTCGCGCGGCTACGTCCACCCCGTTTACGAAGCCGCTTACGCCAACGTTCGCGAAGACGTCCGCTTCTACATCTGCGGCTGGGCCGTGATGGTGGATGAGGCCAAGGCGCGACTGCTGGCCCTCGGCTACCAATCCAACCAGATCATCGAAGAGCTTTACGGCTAGGACCATCCTCCTTTACTCCCCACTCCCTTACTCCATACGCTCATTAATATGAAAGCTCCCCGCCGTTTCCAACGTTCCCAGGCCCGCAACGCCGGCACCCCGCCCGGCCGCGACCGCTCCGCCGCAAGCATCATCGGCATGCGGCTCAATAAATACCTCGCCCACTCCGGCGTGGCCAGCCGGCGGCAGTGCGGCGACATGGTGAAGGCGGGAAAGATCAAGGTCAACGGGGAGACCGAAGCCAACCCCGCTTACCAGGTCAAAGCGGGCGACGAGGTCAGCTACAAAGGCCAGGTCGTCAGCCCCGACGCGCAGTTCGTCTACGTCCTGCTCAACAAACCTAAAAACGTCATCACCACCACCTCCGACGAGCACGACCGCACCACCGTCATGGACCTGCTCGACGAGCCCGCCCTGAAAAATTACCGCCTTTTTCCCGTCGGCCGGCTGGACCGCATGACCACCGGCCTGCTCCTCATCACCAACGACGGCGACGCCGCCAAGCGCCTCACCCACCCCAGCCACGAGGTCAGCAAGATCTACCACGCCACCCTCGATAAGCCCTTCAGCAAAATGGACCTCGCCAGGATGGAGATCGGCTACGACCTCGAAGACGGCCCGATGGCGGTCGACTGGGTTCGCTACGCCAAGGAGCACGATCCGCTGACGGTCGCCCTCCAGATCCACATCGGCCGCAACCGCATCGTACGGCGCGCCTTCGAGCACCTGGGCTATACCGTCGAAAAACTGGACCGGGTCTACCTCGCCGGGCTGACAAAGAAAGATTTGCCGCGGGGCTTCTATCGGTATTTATCGGAAGAGGAAGTACGGATGATCCGTCATTTTTCTTAGTCAAACAACTACTCCACCGGCACGTAAAGCTCTCCCTTCAGTACCCCCCGCGAGATCACGATCTTCTGCACCTCGCTCGTCCCTTCGTAGATCTGGGTGATCTTGGCGTCGCGCATCAGCCGCTCCACGTGGTATTCTTTCACAAAGCCGTAGCCGCCATGTACCTGTACGGCCTCCACGCTGTGCTTCATGGCCACGGAGCTGGCGAATAGTTTGGCCATCGCTCCGGCCTGGCTGTAATCCATTTCATTGTCTTTCAGCCAGGCGGCGCGATACACCAGCATCTTGGCCGCTTCGATGTCGGTGGCCATATCGGCCAGTTTAAAGGCGATGGCCTGGTGCTGGCTGATCGGCTTGCCGAACGCTTCCCGTTCCTTACTATAGGCGGTGGAGAGTTCGTAAGCACCCCCGGCGATGCCGAGGGCCTGGGCGGCGATCCCGATCCGGCCACCGGCCAGGGTCTTCATCGCAAACTTGAAGCCAAATCCTTCCTCACCGATGCGATTCTCTTTCGGCACCTTCACGTCGGAGTACATGATGGTGTGGGTATCCGAACTGCGGATGCCGAGCTTATCCTCCTTCGCCCCGATACTGACCCCTTCCCAGTTGGCCTCCACGATCAGGCAGTTGATGCCCCGGTGCCCCTTTTCGGCGTCGGTCTGGGCCATCACCAGATGCAGGCTGCTAGTGCCACCGTTGGTGATCCAGTTCTTGGTGCCGTTCAGCAGGTAATGGTCGCCCATATCCACGGCGGTGGTGCGCTGGCTCGTGGCGTCGGAGCCGGCTTCGGGCTCGCTGAGGCAGAAGGCACCGATCCATTCACCGGTAGCGAGCTTGCGCAGGTACTTATCTTTCTGCTCGTCGGTGCCGTAGGCTTCAATGCCGTAACAAACCAGGCTGTTGTTGACCGACATGATGACCGAGCAGCTGTTGTCCACCTTCGAGATCTCCTCGATCGCAATCACGTAGCTGAGCGCATCCATGCCGCCGCCGCCGTAGTCCGGGCTCACCATCATGCCCATGAAGCCGAGTTCGGCCATCTCCCTCACCTCGTCGGTGGGGTAGGTCATGTGCTTATCGCGCTCGATTACGCCGGGCTTAAGGACGCGTTGAGCGAAATCCCGCGCGGCTTCCTGTACGGCTAATTGTTCTTCGCTAAGGGTAAAATTCATGGCTTATCGACTTTGGGACAAAAATAGCGAAAATTCGCTCTTGCCATGTCCATTGTGTGTAATTCCGGCACGTTTTTGGGCGCGGCCGCGGGTGCAAAGGACGGTTAAAAAGCAAGGACTCCGACAAAACCCCTCCCCTTGCTTACCGCTTTAACCGTATTTTGTGGCCCGACACCCTCCCCTGCTCCCTTCTGACGTCAATCCCCTTTTATGCGATTTGCTCTTCCGTTCACCCTCTGTTTTCTGCTGCTGCCGGTTATACTTACCGCGCAGACCGTCCGGATCGGCGAGCACCAGTTTGGCATCGACGAGGCGGAAAAGACCGTTTTGTGCCGCGCGCCGCTGGCGCGCCTGAACGCCGCTGCCTCCGTTTCCTTTAGCGGGGTAGAACTCAATGGTATCCGCTTCAACTTCATCACCCCGGTCCGTACGCTTAGGTATGGAGTCCCCTACGGCGTCCGAAAAGGAGGGGCGGCAGTCTATGAGCTTCAGTTCACCGAATTGCCCCTGGTCCACCTCGATCCGTATATCTGGATTCCCCCCGACGACAAACTTCCGGCGGATTTCGTTTATGCCGACGACGACCAGTTGCTGAAATCCGTCATCGGCATCGAAACGAGGGGTGGGTTCACCTCCGGCCTGCCCAAAAAAACGTACGACCTGGAGTTTTGGACGGACACCACGGGTACCGAGAAAGTCGACGTCTCCTTCGGCGGCCTGCGCAGCGACGACGACTGGATTCTCGATGCCGTTTACAACGAGCCGCTCCGCGTTAACGCCTTTGTAGCCCATCAGCTCTGGCTCGACCTTTACCGGCTTCCCTACGCTGCCGATCAACCCGAGGCTAAACCCGGAGCCGACGTGCGCTGGTGCGAAGTATTCCGCAACGGAAAGTATGACGGGGTCTACTTTCTCTCCGAACAGGTAGACCGTAAACAACTTAAACTGAAAAAATTTCGGGAAGCCGACAACCGCCTGCGCGGCGAACTTTACAAAACCTTTGGCAACAGCGCGGCAACGGATTTTTTGTTCCTGCCCGCCCCACCCGCCGACGGGGTCCCCGCCTGGCGAGGCTTCGAGGCTAAATATCCTGACCGCGACGGTAGTCGCTGGGGTACCCTTTATGACCTCCTTGATTTTTCCATTAACGCAAACGATGCGGACTTCAACTCCGAGCTTACCCGCAACTTTGACCTTGACAATCTCGTAGATTATTTCCTGTACATCAACCTGACGTCCGCCGAAGATAATGCCCGCAAAAATGTTTTCTATGCCCGCTACGACGATGATGAACCCTACCTGCTCATCCCCTGGGACCTGGACGGAACTTTCGGCAACAAATGGAACGGGCTGGAAGCAGACTACCCCGTCGACAGCATCATCGGCAACCGGCTCTACGACCGCATCATTCGCCTGAATACCGATGGCTTCAATGACCAGCTCTGCCGCCGTTATGCCGACCTCGACGGTGCCGGATTTTATAACCCGGACGATCTAAACGCGCGTATTAAAGCGGAATATGACTACCTGAATGAAAATGGCGTTTACCAACGCGAAGAGCGGCGCTGGCCCGAATCCGTTAAATCCTCCGCCGAGCATCTCGACTATACTTTCGACTGGAACGAAGACCGTGCCTCGTTTCTCAAAGCCTGGACCTGCGACATGACCGTACCCGTCACTGCACCCGCGGCCGCGCCCCGATTTATCCTCTCCCCCAACCCCTCCCGGGGGGAGTTACGATTAAGCCCCTATCCTATCCGACCTACCGAATGGAGTTTGTTTGACCTGACCGGCCGACAGCTAAAACATGGTCGGCTTAGCGCCGGAGAAAATCGCCTGGAACTTCCCGAAAGTCCTCCCGGAATGTACCTGCTCAAGCTGGGCATGAAGTTCCATAAGATCACTATTCTTTAGAATAAATTATTTTCCTTAGGTAAATCAATCCAACCGATCATGTACCGCGACCTCAAATACCTCCTCGCCTACCTCCTGCCCCTCGCCGGCTACCTCGGCCTTTATTTCGGCGGCATCTGGTCCTTTGGCAGCATTTACGTCGCTTTCGTGGCGCTGCCGCTGCTCGAACTCGTGCTGCCCGGCACCGTTGAAAACCACCTCCCGGCCGAGGAACCGGAACGCGGTGCCCGCCCGCTTTTCGATTACCTGCTGTATCTCAACCTGCCCATCCTGGCCGGGGCGATTGTGTATCTGCTGCACGTTGTCTCTACCCGTGACCTGGCGACCTACGAACTGACGGGAATGATCCTCAACGTTGGGCTGCTCATCGGCACCATCGGCATCAACGTCGGACACGAACTCGGCCACCGCAGCAACAAACGGGAACAATGGACGGCGCAGGCACTGCTGATGTTCGGGCTGTACATGCACTTCTTCATCGAGCACAACCGGGGCCATCACCGTCACGTCGCCACGCCCCTCGACCCCGCCACGAGCCGCAAGGGACAGACGATCTACGCTTTCTGGCTCCGCAGTACGGCCCTCAGCTGGTGGGATGCCTGGAAGCTGGAAGCGGAACGCCTGGGTAAAAATCAGGTCTCCCCCCTCAGTTTACGGAACCAGATGCTGCAGTTTCAACTAATTCAACTGGCGTACCTGACCGCCGTCTTTTTCGCCTTCGGGTTCACCGGGCTGTGGGTAGCGGTGGCTACCGCCGTTTTCGGTTTCCTGATGCTGGAGACCGTGAACTATATTGAGCACTACGGCCTGTTGCGCCGCCGGAATGAGGCCGGGCGCTACGAGCCGGTGCTGCCCATCCACAGCTGGAACAGTAACCATGAGCTGGGTCGCATCTTTCTTTACGAACTTACCCGGCACAGCGATCATCACTACCGGGCGTCGCGCAAGTACCAGATCCTGCGGGCGCACGAGGAGTCGCCGCAGCTGCCGGCGGGCTACCCGGCGTGTATGCTGCTGGCCCTGGTGCCACCGCTCTGGTTCGGGGTGATGGACGGGCGGGTGGACCGGTTCCGGAAAGTGCTCGGCGTTGCGGCGTAATGCCAGGTACCCCTGATAAATTTTTATTCGCTTTGTGCTTAAGCGAATGATGGTATTGCACCATTTTGACCCGGTTACCCCGGCCACTCCCGACCTTTGCGCCATGCAAAGACTACTCACCAGTTCTCTCGGCCGGCTCCGCATTTTCGGCTTCGTGGAAGGCATTTCTTTTCTGCTCATCCTCTTCGTCACCATGCCGTTGAAGTACTTCTTCGATCAGCCGGGCCCCAACAAAGTCATCGGGATGGCGCACGGGCTGCTGTTCATCAGTTACTGCCTGCTGGTGCTCTACGTCGGGTCGGAAAAAGGGTGGACCTGGAAAGTGACCGGTCTGGCGCTGTTGGCTTCCATCGTGCCGTTCGGGACCTTCTGGGCGGACCAAAAGTTCTTTCGTACCCAGCCCTCTGGCCCCCGGTGATCAGTGCCCGTGTCCGCTGTGATTCAACTGCTGCTTTTCCAGCCGTTCCAGAAAATCATCCATACCGATGCGCTCCCGGAGCCGGCCGCCAAGCGTAGTTCCCACGCTCAGCGTACGCTCGTAAGCCACCAGCCCGAGCCCCTTGGCGTAAATTTCGTATCCGGTGAACTGGGGGCTGATGTCACCGAGCTCAGTATCCCGTTCACTTACTTCTCCGGCGAGGTCGAAGACGATAGCGGGGTGGCTTTCTCCCAAAACACTGATCGTGGTATCTCCGCGGTAGGTACGGTTCAGCGAAACAAAGATGGTCGTGGTCTCGTTCGCAGGGTCGGTGAAACTGAGCCGGTAGCCGTTGGGCGCCCGGTCGGCATCATCGTTCAGGTAAAAGGGGAAGGTCCGGTCGTAGATCACTTCCGTCGATACCGGTGTAGCCACTCCGGCGCTGTCCGATTGCAACAGCATCAGGTCGCGGATGAATACCCCATCGTTCCTGATCTGCTGACTGGTTTGCTGACGGGGACTGAAGTTGCCGTCGTACTGCGTCACGCTCAGAAACAGGGCCGTATCCTGGTCAACACCGAGGTAGTAGACGAATTCTAGTTCCGGGCCGGGCAGGGTCCCGGTATTGTCGTAGATATAAACCAGGCCCATCTTGGCCAACTCGCGAGCGGGGAAGTAAAAGTCACGGACGTCGCGCGGCCGGGGTTCGCAGGAGAAGCAGACGGCAAAAAGGAGAATCAGGGCGGGGACGCCGGTGCAATGCATGGCCCGTTGGAAAAAGCAATGGAAGGTCATACCGTAAAGATAGCGGGGCGTCGTCGGTTACAAGAGACTTCTTCAAGGGGGCCTCACCATGGTCGTCGGGAATTCCTCAAAACGGCTGCGGCGGCATTTCAATTTTCATTCGGCATAGACTTCTACCGCAGGCATTACCGAGCCAAGACTCAACCTGCTTTAAAAGCCCGTCCGTATAGTCCCCGTTAGTTGGCTACCTCCGACAAAAACTTGATCCGTACCAGCTTGATCTCCTCAATGGTGACGTCCTCCTCCTTCAGCGTCTGAAAGGCGATGTCGGGATCGTCGGTTTCGGCCTGCATGAAGTAATCGGTGGTTTCGTCGAGGCTGAACTCATCGACATTGTCTTCGATGTAGTAATCGATGTTGAGCTTGGTACCGGAATGAACGATGGAGACCATCTCTTCCATCAACTCGTCCATATTCAACTGATTGCCGCTGGCGATGTCCTCAAGGGGTATCTTGCGGTCGACCGACTGGATGATGTTGACCTTTTTCTTCGATTTATTGGCCACTTGCTTGACGACAAAGTCGCTGGGGCGGGAAATATCGTTGTCCTCCACGTACTGCTCGATCAGCATCAGGAAGGGCGTGGCGTAGCGCTTCGCCTTACCGATGGAGACGCCGTTGATGTTTTTCATCTCCTCCAGCGTGATCGGGTAGCGGGTCGCCATCTCGTGCAGGGAGGGATCCTGAAAGATGACGAAGGGCGGAAGATCGAGGCGCTTCGATTCCTTCTTACGCAGGTCTTTGAGGGCCAGCAGGAGTGCTTTGTCGAGCACCACGGCCCGGGCGTCGTCGGCGGCACCCTGGAGGTCGGCGGCGAGTTCCTTTTCAAAATCGTGGTCGATCGGAATCTTGAAACTGCGGGGCTTCTTGATGAAGGCCCTGCCCGCTTCGGTGATCTTGATGGTACCGTAAGACTCGATGTCTTTACGCACCAGGTTATTGAGCAATGCCTGACGGAATACCGAGCTCCAGAGCACTTCCTCTTCCCCCTTACCGACGCCGAAGCCTTCCCGCTTGGTGAAGCCGTAGTCCTTCATCTGTTTGGTTTCCTTGCCGAGTACGAACTCGATGAGGGTTTTCAGGGGATAGTTTTCGTCGAGTTGCACGGTGGCCTTCAGGGCGGCGACGATCTTGTCTTTGGCCTCAACGCGTTCCTTGGGGCGGCGGCAGTTGTCGCACCGCTTACCGCAGTTCTTTTCGTCGTACTCTTCGCCGAAGTAGTGGAGCAGGAAGCGGCGGCGGCAGGCGGTGGTTTCCGAGTAGGCCATCACCTCCTGCATCAGCTGGGCGCCCATTTCGCGCTCCATCAGGGGTTTGTCGCGCAGGAATTTTTCCAGCTTCAGGATGTCTTTGTAGGCGTAAAAGGCGATACAGTTGCCGCCAAGGCCATCACGGCCGGCACGACCGGTCTCCTGGTAGTAGTTCTCGATCGACTTGGGAATGTCGTAGTGGATCACGAAGCGGACATCGGGCTTATCGATGCCCATCCCGAAGGCAATGGTTGCGCAGATCACGTCAACGTCTTCCATCAGGAACTGATCCTGGGTACGCGAGCGGGTCTTGGGGTCGAGGCCGGCGTGATAGGGTGCAGCTTTCACGCCGTTGACGCGCAGGGTCTCGGCGATCTCCTCGGCGGACTTCCGGCTCTGGACGTATACGATGCCGCTCTCGCCGGGCATCGTCTGTACCACCTTGATGATCTGCTTGAAGGTGTATTCTTTTTTTCCCTTGGGGCGTACCTCGTAGTACAGGTTCTCGCGGTTGAAGCTGGAAACGAAGGTGGCGTGATCTTCGCCCATCCGCAGGTTCTTCACGATGTCGCTCTGCACCTTTGGCGTAGCCGTTGCGGTGAGGGCAATGATCGGGATCTGGTGGCCGATCTCATCGAGCATCTCCCGGATACGGCGGTACTCGGGTCGGAAGTCGTGCCCCCATTCCGAAATGCAGTGGGCCTCGTCGATGGCGACGAAGGAGATGTTGGAGGCACGGAAGAACTCGATGTTCTCTTCCTTGGTCAGTGTTTCGGGGGCGACGAAGAGCAGTTTCGTCTGGCCACTGGTAATGTCTTCCTTCACCTGCCGCATTTGCGTTTTGGAAAGCGACGAGTTCAGAAAGTGGGCCACGGCGTCGTTGGTGCCGTAAGAGCGGATACTGTCTACCTGGTTCTTCATCAGTGCGATGAGGGGGGAGATGACCAGTGCGCAGCCATCCATCATCAAGCCCGGCAACTGATAACAAAGACTTTTACCTCCGCCGGTGGGCATGATGACAAAAGTGTCCCTTCCTTCAAAAAGGGCTTCGATGATGGCTTTCTGGTTTCCTTTAAAAGTATCGAACCCGAAGTGATCGTATAGAGCTTCTTCGAGGTGATTTACAACTGGTTTCGCGGTCATTTTTAGATTCGCTTTGCTCCGAATGTTTGGTTTAATTTTGCCGGGGGACTATTCAAACGGATCGCTCCGCCAATACGGCATCGGAAGGTTCTGTAACTCAGGGTGCGGTCAGGTGATACCGTACCCGGTGAAATGGTTAATGAAAAAAATGTGTGGGCAAAGATTTTAGCCTTGTATTGGAGGGATCCTGAACAAAACCGTGTTAAAATAGGGGATTAAACTGATATTACTTCTATGCAGACTGCGAAAATTCGCTTCGGTCATCAACAATTAAGCACTTGACCATCGCTAACAGCGCTCAAAAATACACTTTTACGTGAAAAATGCAAGCCTGATCATCCGAGTTGCCCGGAATACGCTTCAAATTGAAGCCCAAACACTGCGTGGGCTGGTGGATACCATCGACAATAATTTTGTATCCTGTATCTCTAAAATTCACCACGCGCCGGGCCGGCTGGTGGTAGCAGGGATTGGGAAAACAGCATTAGTGGCCAAAAAGATTGTAGCTACATTGAACTCTACCGGGACCCCGGCGATATTTTTACACGCAGCAGACGCCATTCACGGAGATATCGGCATGGTGTCTGCCGACGACATCGTGATGTGCCTGAGTAAAAGCGGGGAGACGGCCGAGATAAAAATGTTGGCCATGCTGGTGCGCCAGTCCGGCAACACCCTGGTGGCCATGGTATGCCGCACCGAGTGCAGCCTGGCCCGGCTGGCCGATCACGTACTGCTTACGCCGGTCGACCGTGAGGCCGACCCCAACGATCTGGCCCCCACCGCCAGTACCACCGCCCAGATGGCTATGGGGGACGCCATGGCAACGGCCCTGCTGGCCCTGCGTGGGTTCAGCCCCGGAGACTTTGCCCGTTTCCATCCCGGCGGCTCGCTGGGCAAGCAGTTGTATTTGCGCGTCTCCGACCTGTACCTCCACAACCAGGTCCCGGCGGTCTTTCCGGACAGTCCGCTGCGGGAGATCATCGAGGAAATGACCAGTAAGCGACTCGGCGCAACGGCCGTCCTTTTTCCCGGATCGCGGTTGCTGGCCGGCATCATCACCGACGGCGATTTGCGGCGTATGCTCACCGGCAACCCCCACCTCGAAACCCTCACGGCCGCGGAGATCATGAGTACCGACCCGGTCACCATCGGGGAAGACACCCTGGCCATCAAAGCGTTCGAGGCCCTGCGCTCGCGCAACATCAGTCAGCTCGTAGTGACCGGGCGGGCGGGAGAATATCTGGGATTCCTGCACCTGCACGACCTGGTGCGGGAGGGCCTGGTGTAGTACCGTTCTCCGTGCTTCGACGAAACTTTTCGGGCGCGAACGCATGAATGCAGAGAGAGGACCCTGAGAGAGCAATGCGCTAAAGCGAAGGAGAGGTTGCCCGCCAGGACGAGGGGAAGCCTGTTTCGTCAGATTACCCCGGCGGCGGAGCTGAGCGGCGAAAACCTTTTCCGGCAGGAGAAATAAATTCTACTCCTTCTTCACCCGCTGGGTATGGATCACGCCGCCCGAATTGTCCGTCAACTGCACGAGGTACATCCCCCGGGGCAGATTGCCGATGTTGTAGGAGCTGTCCGCGGCGTAGTTGAAGTTGCGTACTTCCCGACCGACCATATTGATCACGCTCACCTTATCGACGCGCTCACTGTAGCCGATCTGAAAGGTAGTGGAGACGGGGTTGGGAAAGATTCGCAGATCTTCGGTCACAGACTGCGCGGTAAGGCCGAGGCCGAGTAACATAAAAGCAAAAAGGAGTAGAGCGTTCTTCATGGTAGGTTGTTTTCAAAAGGAGTGATAAAGCGTCAGTTGCTTCAATCCACCCGCGCGGAGCGAATGGCTTTGCCGGCTCTAACTGGCTTTGGAAAATCAGGTGCACGGAAATTTGAAGAAAAATGAAATAAACTTCAAAAGAGGCTGATTTTGGCGAAATGCAGTCAAATCACTGCTAAACGGATGAAAACGCTTCGCCTGAAACTTTCTTTGCACCTGCGCCCGCGCCCGAAATGACTAAATATCATACCAGCGCTTTTTGGTCGATCCGCAAGTGGTTTCCCCGTAACCGATAAACCGACAGCTCGTTGGAGGAGTGGACGAAGCTCCCCGCCCGGGCGTTATAGCATGCAAAGGCTAATTCGTACATTCACCTTTCCGAAAAACAAGTCCCATGGCGGAAGTACTGGAAACCACGATTGAGGAACAGACCGGCATTCGTAAAGCTTACGAAGCGATGCTCACCGCGCTGCACAAAGAGCCCCTCCCGAACGACCGGGGTCAGATCGACCGTGCGATGGAACTGGCCAACTACAGCCACCGCTACCAGCGCCGCAAATCGGGCGAGCCGTACATCTACCACCCCATCGCCGTGGCCCGCATCTGTGCAGAAGAGATCGGCCTCGGCCCCACGGCCATCTGCGCGGCGCTGCTGCACGACGTGGTGGAGGACACCCCGGTGACGCTCGATGATATCCGCTCCGACTTCGGCGACCGCATCGCCCAGATGGTCGGTGGCCTCACCAAACTCGACAGCGCCTACAGCAACGAGAGCCAGCAGGCGGCTAACTTCAAGAAAGTACTCAGCACGCTGATCGTGGACGTGCGCATCGTGCTCATCAAGATGGCCGACCGCCTGCACAACATGCGGACGATCAAGAGCATGCCCGAGCACAAGCAGTTCAAGATCGCCGCCGAGACGAGTTACATCTACGCGCCGCTGGCCCACCGGCTGGGGCTCTACAACTTCCGCTCTGAATTTCTCGACCTGTGCATGAAGGTGCTCGAACGTGACGAGTACATCGCCGTGGCCCGGAAGCTGCGGGAAACCAAAGCGGCCCGCGAAGGATACATCGACCGTTTCATCGAACCCCTGCGCGAGGGTCTCGACGAGCTGGGGTATGCCTACCGTATCTTCGGCCGCCCGAAATCGATCTACAGCATCGCCAACAAGATCAAGAAGAAGCAGGTGCCTTTCGAGCAGATCTACGACCTGTTCGCGGTGCGCATCATCGTAGACGTACCGGTGAAGAAGGAAAAGCTCGCCTGCTGGGGCGCGTACAGCGTGGTGACCGACGCCTACCAGGCCGTGCCGGAGCGGCTGAAAGACTGGGTGACCATCCCGAAATCGAACGGCTACGAAAGCCTGCACACCACCGTGGCCGGCCCCGAGGCCCGCTTCGTGGAGGTACAGATCCGCAGCGAACGGATGAACGAGATCGCCGAGCGCGGCTTCGCCGCCCACTGGAAGTATAAGGGCGTGAGCGGCCAGCCCGACATCTACGAGCAGTGGTTCGACTCGGTGCGCGACATTCTCGACGATCCGAACTCCGACACGGTCCAGTTCCTCGGCGACTTCCGCGACAACGCCTTCTTCAACGAGGAAGTGTACGTGTGGACGCCCGACGGCGACATGAAATCGTTGCCGAAGGGGGCCACGGCGCTCGACTTCGCCTTCAGCGTACACACCGAAGTGGGTTATCACTGTCAGAGCGTAATCGTTGACGAGCGCATCGTCCCCCTGAGCTATAAACTCCAGAACGGGGACCGCCTGAAGGTGGTGACCAACAAGCAACAAAAACCGAACGAGGGCTGGCTGCAACTCGTCACCACCGGCAAGGCCAAGGCGAAGATCCGCCAGGCGATGAAGGCCGAGCGTAAGGAGCAGGGCGAACTCGGCAAGGAAGCCCTGCTGCGCAAGCTAAAGAACCTGCACATTGCCGACGTACCCGCCACGATCGATCAGCTGAGCAAATACCACACCAATAACAGCCACATCGACCTGTTCTTCAACATCGCCCAGGAGATCACGTCCGTAGCGCAGGTACTGAGCCCCTTCATCGTAGAGAACGGCAAGCTGGTACCGAAGGCGGCCGAACTACCCGGCGACGAGGGTAAAGATCACGGTGCCGCCCGTAAACGCAACCCCGCCAACAAAGAAAAAGGACACTCCCGCCTGCTGATCAACGGTGAGCCGGGCGACCAGTTCGAGTACGCGATGGCCACCTGTTGCAATCCCGTGCAGGGCGACCAGGTGTTCGCTTACCTGACGGCCAACGCCGGACTGAAGATCCACCGCAGTAAGTGCCCCAACGCCCAGAACTTGATGGCCAACTACGGTTACCGGGTAATGAAAGCGCAGTGGGTGAGTACGAGCGAGAGCAGCTTCGTCGTTACCCTGCGCATGACCGGCCTGGACAGCGGCACCGGTGTGATCGAACGCATCAGCCACGAGATCACCGAAATGGACCTCAGCATCCGCAGTTTCAGCATCAGCGGTACTGACGGATACTTCGAGGCCAAGATCAGCCTTTTGGTAAAAAATACCGACCAGCTCTATCTGGCAATGCAGGGGTTAAAAAACTTAGAGCATATCTCAACCGTTTCCCGGGTAGAAGAGTGACATACCGGGTGTCGGTTATCAGTTGCCCCGCCCGATACGCGCCCACCCGACAACCGATAACCGCCACCGACAACCGGAAAAAATGCAAACCAACCCCACCGCCGACATCGACATCGTCAAAGACATCTTCAGCGCCCACCTGAAGGAGCGCAAGGCCCGCCGTACGCCCGAGCGCTACGCGATCCTGGAGGAAATCTATAACCGCGACGATCACTTCGATGCCGAATCGTTGTACATCCACATGAAAACCAACAACTACCGGGTGTCGCGCGCCACGGTCTACAATACCCTGGAGCTGCTGGTGAGTTGCGACCTGGTGAAGAAGCACCAGTTCGGCGAAAACCTGGCCAAGTACGAAAAGAGCTACGGCTACAAACAGCACGACCACCTGATTTGCAACGACTGCGGCAAGGTGCTGGAGTTCTGCGACCCACGGGTACAGCAGATCAAGAATATGATGGGGGAGATCCTGAACTTTGAGGTTACTTCACACTCGCTCAACCTCTACGGAAACTGTGCGGGGGGTTGTGAGAAGACGGCTTCACGCCCGGACTAAGCGGCTTCCGGCCGCTCCGCACGCGTTGTTGGCATGCTCCCGGTTTCTTAAAACTTTGCGGCGTACCGTTCACCGCTATGACTAACGATCGTCCGGATGACCTCTCGCCAATTACTTTTCAAAGGCATCGGTATTGGTATCAACGCAGTGTCTTTCGTGAGCCCCGAAATTGCCGGAAAGCTTGCTTTCAGGTTATTCGCCACTCCGCCAAAACCCCGAATTCGCCCCAAGGAGCAGGCCCTTTTGGATATTGCTTCCCGGATCGACGTCGTCTGCGACGACAAGTGCATTCCCGTCTACAGTTGGGGCCCGCCGGCCGGTAAGGTGGTGTTTTGCGCCTACGGCTGGGGTTACAACGCCGGGCGGTGGCGGCACTATGTACCGGCACTGATCAAAGCCGGCTACCGCGTAGTGGCCTTTGATCCGCCCGGTCACGGGCTGGCGCCGAAGGGCATACTCGACTACCCCGGGCTGGTCGAAATCATGGCCACCATTCTCCGCCACGTCGGCGGCTGCGAACTCGTGCTTTGCCATTCCTTCGGCGGCGGCTGCCTGATCGAAGTCCTGGCCAATCTGCCCGTGGAACTACGCCCAAAACGCGCCGTGGTGATGGCCGTGTTCTCGGAGGTGAAGTGGATATTTCAGGTATTTGTCCGGAGCCTGGGTCTGCGTCCGGTCATCTTTACCGAGATGCAAAACATCATCCGAAATAAGACGGGGCGAAACCTCGATGCGTTCGACGTTGCCCTGAACGCCCGGCGGTTATCCGGCATCGAAACATTGCTCATTCACGACCCCGAAGATAAAGTAACCGCTTTCCGCAACGCCCGGCGCAACCACAGCCACTGGAAAGGGAGCGCGCTTTATGCGCCGGCAGGTGCGGGTCATCACCTGGGTACGACCGCAATAACGCGAACAATCCTTTCATTCTTAGCCGCCGGTAATTTACCGGAAGACGTCAGCATCAATCGGGGAGAGATGGAGCCGTTGCCCGCGATGGATGCGGCCGCGGACCTGGCGGGTAGCGGTGGAGTGTCGGATTATTATGCATGAACGCAGCGTCCCGTTTTTACTATCGTCGGGTCACCGTACCTTAGCCCCATGCCCACCAACCAAGGCCAACACCTCGCGGCCCTGCCCCGCCACTTCCATGACCTGCGCGGCCCCTTCCTTAAGTGGGCGGCTCCGTACAACCAGGATAGTGAGGTCGTGCTGGGGCATTTGCGGCGGGCACTGATCGGTTGGTACGAAGCGCGGATCAAAACCGAAGAACCCTACCTGGGACCGGTGGGTACGTACGTGCAAAAGGTGGCCGGAGTTTACTTTTCGGGTAAAATGAACGAGGCCGTTGCGGCGGCCGAGCGAATGCCCGTGGCCGAACTGGGCGTGGATAAAGGGCAGCATCCGCACAATCACCTCCCCCGTCCCATCCGTCTGAATACCACCCAGCAGTTGATGCTCACCCAGTTCAAAGAACTTGGTAAAAACTGCCGCGACCTGCTCCTGATGTTCGACTATCACCGCCTGAGCACCGAACGAATTGCGGAGGTGATCGAACTGGAAGGACAGATCGAGCAAACGGAAGACCGGCACCAGAAATGTCAGCTCATGGTCCGGGAAGCATGGAAAGCGGGCGGCATCACCGATCCGGTACACATCCCCAGCCCGGTGGACGAAGAACTGATCGATCGGTACTACGCCGGCCAGCTCGGTGTTGCCGAACGATGGGACGTGGAAGCGCGGCGGCCGGTTGATTCGGTATTCCGCCGGGCGATGGAACTGCAGGAAGACTGGTCGGAGGTCGTAGCGGTCGCAGGCCGGCAGGACCTGATGGAAACCCTGCTCCGGGAAGAAGCGAAGTACGCTGAAAAGGCCATCCCCGCACCTGCGGCCGCGCCCGACGTAAAGCTTTCCCCGCGTAGAAAAGGCGGCATCCAGATCGGAAAATTCGAGTTGCCGAGCCTGCAAACGATCGTCGCCGCCGGTTTGGCCATCGCCTTCGCCTGGCTTGCCTGGACCACCTTCGGCCCCGCCGCCGCCGAGCGAAAATCAGTGGCCAACTTCGAACCATTCCCCAACATTTTCGATCGGGTTGCGCCACGGGATGAGTTTGAAAGAGATCTGAAGCGCATCCTCTATTATTACGACCGCAAAGACTACGCGACGGCTTACGACGAGCTTTTGCCCGTCGCTGGGGCCTACCCCGCTGCGCCGCTTTATCTCGGCGTTTCCGCCCTCGCACTCGAACAACCCGGCCGGGCGCTCGACTGGTTCGAGCAAATTCCCGCCGGCGACTATTACCATCCATTTGCCGAGTGGTACGAAGCACTGGCTTATTTAGCGCAGGGAAATTCGATGGCCGCAGAGACGGTTTTAATGGGTATTACTGAAACAAGGGATCACCCTTACCGGGGGCAGGCGGGAGCGCTGTTGGGGGAGATATAGATTGATAAGGGATAAGGGATTGGCTGCCGCAACAGAGAGAACATTGCCGGAGCGGAGATATAGATTGATAAGGGATAAGCGATTGGCGATAAGGGATAAGCGATTTGGCTGCCGCAACAGAGAGAACATCGCCGGAGCGGAGATTACTTGATAAGGGATAAGCGATTGGCGATAAGGGATAAGCGATTGGCGATTTGGCTGCCGCAACAGAGAGAACATCGCCGGAGCGGAGATTACTTGATAGTCGCTTGTCAACCCTTTACTACTTATCGTTTCTACTTCCTTTTACCGTTCTGGCGGTAACTACCATGATACTTATGAGTTGGTTATTCTCGTCAAGAACATCCACGAGTTTGCTGGCTGGAATAAATCCTTTTCGGATAATTATTTTGAGGTTGATGAAGGTCTCGCGCAGTTCTTTGAGCGCCATACTGATTTTGTGGTAGAAATCGCTTTTCGATTCCGCTCCTCTTGCTTCTCCATAAATCAATGCCGGAGCGCTTCCGGAGCGAATAATCTGCTTGCAAAAGTATTGAGCGGAGTACTTGGCAGGAAGTTCATCCGCTACGTTAAGAACCCGGACGGCAAAGTCAATTAGGCGGTTTTCAAATTGCTCTGCCTTTTTGTTGGGTGTCATGATGCTGTATTTGGTTTAGTCAAATGTAAGGCAAAACGACTATAAACACAAATTGTTATTTATTATTATTTCACCAACACTTCTCGTACTTGCTTCAAATTCAACACCTTGCTACCGTCTCCCCGTGCGATTGCCAAATCTCATATCCCTTATCACATATCCCTTATTCCTTATCATTATCTTCGCAAAATGAAGCCCAGCATCCCCAAAGGAACAAGAGATTTCCTACCCGCCGAAGTACGCCGCCGCGACTACATCTTCAGCATCATCAGGAAGCATTTCCGCCGCTTCGGTTACCAGCCCATCGAGACGCCGGTGATGGAGGATCTGGCAACGCTGACGGGTAAGTACGGCGAGGAAGGCGACAAGCTGCTCTTCAAGGTGCTCAACAACGGAGATTTTCTAAAAAAAGCCGACGCCAACGCGCTGACGGCGAAGGACAGCGACAAAGTTCTTTCCTCCATCAGCAAACGCGGCTTGCGGTACGACCTGACCGTGCCCTTTGCCCGCTACGTGGTGATGCACCAGAACGACCTGGCCTTTCCCTTCAAGCGCTACGCCATCATGCCCGTCTGGCGGGCGGACCGGCCGCAAAAGGGGCGCTATCAGGAGTTTTACCAGTGTGATGCGGATGTGGTGGGTTCCGACAGTTTGCTGTGCGAGGCGGAGCTGACGCAGTTGCTCGACGGCGTGTTCGCCGAGCTGGGGCTTAAGGCGGTGATTCGGCTCAACAACCGTAAAATCCTGGCCGGCCTGGCCGAGATCGCCGGCATGGCCGATAATATGATGGACATGACCATCGCCATCGATAAGCTCGACAAGATCGGGTGGGACAAGGTAGCGGAAGAACTGACCAATAAGGGCGCGGCCGCAGGTGCAGTAGAGGTTATAAAACGCTTCCTCGACGCAAAGTCGCTGGAATCCGTAGCGCCGCTCCTCGCCGACAGCGAAATCGGCAAGCAAGGCATCGCGGAGCTACAGGAAGTCTTCGACCTGGTCGCTGCCACGTCTGCCCTCTCCGCCGGAGAGGGGCCGGGGGAGAGGTTTAACAAGGTCGAATTCGACGTCACCCTCGCCCGCGGCCTCAACTACTATACCGGCGCCATCTGGGAAGTTGCCGTCGACACCGACGCGTCCGGACAGGAAAACATCAAAATGGGCTCCATCGCCGGCGGTGGCCGCTACGCCGACCTGACCTCCATCTTCGGGATGAAGGACATGCCCGGCGTTGGCATCAGCTTCGGCGCCGAGCGGATCTACGATGTACTGGAAGAGCTTGACGCCTTCCCGGCCGATGCTTCCGAAGATTTGCAATACCTCATTCTTTGCCTCGATAAAGACATCCTGACGCACGGCTTCGGGCTTGTCTCGCGCCTTAGGGCGCGGGGCATCCATGCCGACCTTTACCCTAAATCGACTAAGCTTCAGAAGATGATGAAGTATGCGGATCAGCGGGGGGTGCCTAAGGTGGTTATTATTGGTAGCCGGGAGGCGGAGAGTGGGGAGTATTCGGTGAAAGTAATGGAGACGGGGAAGCAAGACCTTTTGAAAGAGGACGATTTGTAGTGGAAATATCGCTTACGGGTACTACTTTTGTTCAACTTTTTAAGAGTCTGCTTTTTAGGTTGCCAATGGTTGAGTTATTAACGTAAAGTTATCATGGCAATTCAGATTTATCCTTTGACCATCACTCTAATGAGTCTAGTGCCTATCCTCTTGAATTTTTACAACCCCTATTGATTTATGCGTATCTTAGTCATTATACTTTTATCTCTTTCCCTGACCTCGTGTGCCGCCATCTTCGGTAGTAAATACCAACAGATCGAAATTAAATCTGGCCGCGGAGGTAAAGTTCTTGTTGACGGAGAAGTTCCCGAAAAAAAGAACGGAAAATACCTCGTACGGAGAAACAAAGAAGCCAAGCAGATCACCATCGAACGGGAAGACTACCACGATGAGAACTACGTGATCATGCAGTACAAGCGCAACGCACTGGGTTACACTTCCAGTCCTTGGGTTCTCTTATTCTACGTTAATCCTGATAGTGGAGCGAAGGCTTTCAACTACCCTGACAAGGTTAAGACTGGCCGGGGCATAAAGCTTTTTGATTATGGCACCAAGGACAAAAAAAATCTGCGTATAAATAAAACCAGCGTAGACGTTAAAGCCGAAGACATACGTTCCCTCTATTTTCGATCATACGGCCAGTACTTACGTCGTGAGGGTGATAAGAAATCCGAAGCAGCGAATGACGCTGAAGACATCAATATCGATAATACGATTTTCTCCGAGACGCTCAATAAGATTCTCGTTGACCGCGGTTTCATTGACACCACGGGAAGGGCAATAACGGCCAACTACCTGAACGATATGTACGTTAATGCATCGGTAAAGTCCGTAACGATCAATGGGGTAGGCAACCGTTTTAGCGGCAACTGGGGCATGGTATACATCGGCATGGAGATCGACTGGAAGATTCTTGATTTCTATCGAAAACCCATCACAGAGTTTAGCACTAAAACCACTTCTGGCCAGTTTAAGGCTCGGTCTTACGCCGATGCTTTCGTGAAATCCTCTAAGGATGCAATAGAGCGGGGGTTCATTGAGCTGATGAATAAAGATGAAGTTAGCAAATTGATCAGGATCGATAAAAACGTGCAGCCAGAAACGCTGCCTGACATCGCAATGTCGAAAGCCGAGGCGTACGTTTCCAGCCCCCAAGACGCCATCATCTCTTCGGTGACCATTAAGCACCGCCAGGGCCATGGAAGTGGATTCGTCATTGGTGCGGATGGTTATATTATCACCAACTACCACGTTATCTCCGAACTGGACGACAGCAAGGTAGTAATGGGGGACGGAACGGAATACTCCTTTGAGGTAGTCAGGGAAAACAAGGTATACGATCTAGCCCTGCTAAAGATCGATGCTCAGGGTCTGGTACCTTTTCGGATTCGTGAAGATAGGAACATTGAAATTGCGTCTGATATCTATGTTATCGGTACACCGACGGCCCAAGATCTTTCTCAGACCGTTTCCCGGGGTATCATTTCCGGTCTCCGTCCTTCGGTTAGGAACAGCAAACTCATACAAACCGATGCCAGCGTAAATGCTGGTAACAGTGGAGGAGCAATAATAAACAAGGATGGAGCGCTGATCGGTGTAGTTAGTTCCAAACTTCGAGGGTATGGAATCGAGGGTGTTGGATTCGGTATACCTGCCTATGAAATTATCGATCAACTTCGACTAAAGCAGGAATAATCTGCTTAATTGTCAGCGATAAATCTTAGACTTAGCCACCCCCCACTTATTCAAGCGGTGCATAACGCTGACCCGCAGCACCCCCATCCCGTACTTAGAGCTTCGCGCAAAGTTGATGCTACTGGCCTCCTCGAAGTACTTCGTCGGGCAGGTAACCTCAGCGATATCGAAGCCTTTATAGATGATCTGACTCAGCATCTCGTTATCGAACACAAAGTCGTCGTCGTTGGCGTTGAAGGCGATGCCTTCGAGGACCTCACGGCTGAAGGCGCGGTAGCCGGTGTGGTACTCGCTTAGTTTGTAACTGACGAGGAAGTTCTGAAACGCCGTCAGGAAGCGGTTGGCGATGTATTTGTAAAGGGGCATGCCACCCTTAAGCGCCCCCTTGCCCAGAATACGGCTGCCCAGTACCACCGGGTAGAGCCCTTCCCCGATGATGTTGCACATGGCGGGAATAAGCAGCGGGGTGTACTGATAATCGGGGTGGACCATGATGACGATGTCGGCCCCGACCTCGAGCGCTTTGTTGTAGAGCGACTTCTGGTTGCCGCCGTAGCCACGGTTGCGGGGATGGGTGATGACGTGGTCCACGCCGAGCTGGCGGGCGAGGGCGGAGGTTTCGTCCTTACTGGCGTCATCACAAAGGATTACTTCATCCACCAGGTCGCGCGGGACTTCGAGGTAAGTTTTCTCGAGCGTCAGGGCGGCGTTGTAGGCGGGCATGACGACGACGACTTTCTTGTCTTTATACATCGGTCGTAAAGGTAAGCAGGGCGTGAAAAATAGTCAGGGCACAGGACCGTATGATTTTAGCCGACCGTGGCTCACCCCTGCTTAATGCAAACAGGACTTTCCTTCCTTGCTTCTCCACCGTATCTTTGCACCCGCGTCCGCGCAAAGAAAGTAAGGTGTACTTCCGCGCGTTGAAGGCGGTAACGTGATCCCGCCGGGTGCGCTGTGGTAAAAATTTAATCGCGCGGCAGAAATGACGCTCCCGCCGCACCTGTAAAATGCGGAAGCCACGACCAAATTACTCTTCCATGACCCCCGGAACCGTCTCCTTCTACACCCTCGGCTGCAAGCTCAACTACTCCGAGACCAGCGCCATCGGCCGCCGGTTCACCGAGGCGGGCTACCAGGCCATCGACTTCGGCGACGGGGCCGACATCGTCGTCATCAACACCTGCTCGGTCACGGAATTCGCCGACCGCAAGTGTCGCAATATCGTCAGGCGGGCTTTGGGCGCGAACGCGGGTGCCAAGGTGGTTGTGGTAGGTTGTTACGCCCAGCTGAAGCCCCGGGAGATCGCCGACATCGAAGGCGTTGACCTGGTGCTCGGGGCGGCGGAAAAATTCCGGATCCTGGATTACATCGACGGCATCGGGCTGGGCTCAGGCAAGGGCATGGTCCGCGCCGGGGAGGTAACCGAGGCGGATACCTTCATCAGCTCGTTCAGCTTCGGCGACCGGACGCGCTCCTTCCTCAAGGTGCAGGACGGCTGCGACTACAAATGCACCTTCTGCACCATCCCCCTGGCGCGCGGCAAATCCCGCTCCGCCACCGTCGATCAGATCGTGGCCGACGCCCGGGCCATCGCGGCGAAAGGCGTCAAGGAGATCGTGCTCACCGGCGTCAACATCGGTGATTTCGGCAACGGCACCTCCGTCATCGAGGGTCAGCGGCCGCGCAAGGAAGCCCTGTTCAGCGACCTCGCCACCGCCCTCGACGAGGTGGAGGGCATCACCCGCTTCCGCATCTCCAGCATCGAGCCCAACCTGTGTACCGACGAGCTGATCGACTTCGTTGCGAACAGCCGCCGTTTCGCGCCCCACTTCCACATGCCGCTGCAATCGGGTAACAACAAGCAGCTCGCCCGGATGCGCCGCCGCTACAAGCGCGAGTTGTACGCCGAGCGCGTGGCCCACATCCGCCGCGTGATGCCGCACGCCTGCATCGGCGTCGATCTCATCGTCGGTTTCCCCGGCGAGACGGAGGAGGACTTCCTGGAAACCTACCGCTTCGTGCAGGAATTGGACGTGAGCTACTTCCACGTTTTCACCTACTCCGAGCGCGCCAACACCCCGGCCGCCGAGATGGACGGCGTGATCCCGCCGGCCGAGCGCAAGCGGCGCAACAAAATGCTCGGCATCCTGAGCGAGAAGAAGAAACGGGCGCACTACGAGCGGCACCTCGGGCAGGTGCGGCCCGTGCTGCTCGAAAAATCGAAGACCGACGGCCTGCTCCACGGCTTCACGGACAACTACGTGAAGGTGTCCTTTCCGGGCGATGACGCCTGGGTTAATCACCTGGTGGAGATGCGGCTGGGGGAGATTGGGGCGGATGGACTGGTGCAAGCGGAAGTAGCTTCGGCTTTAGCCGAGTAGCCGGCTCCTTGCGATGACCGGGAATCTTTGCTTCAAACGTTAGACGGGCCTTCACGCTCTCCTGTACTGCGTAACGCCAATTCACGAAAACCCGGGTGCCCGTGGATATAATCATCGACCTGTATGGCTAACTATTCAGGGTGCCGAGCCAGTCTTATATGGTCGGTGTCTCCTGGCAAGAACAGATGAACGAGTTCTTCCACGGGATCAGCAACTCGGTGGATAGCGGTGGCTACAAACGAACGGATCTTTATCAAATCCTGGCCCGCGGCCGTTCAAGCGAGGTGAGACTTTGATCGCTGACCACTAGCTATCAATAGCGTACCTTGTCGTCTGGTATTTTCCCTGACCAATTCAAAACCAACTCGATGCTCCCCCCCCCCTTGCGGTTACTGACGTTGCTGCTTTTACTGAGTGCCGGTGGCTTATACGGCCAGAGCGATACGCTGGGCCTGCCTTTGGACCGCCTCGGGTGGGAAGACGTTCGCAGGACCCTGGACGAGAAGCGCTACGATGTCGTCATCTCCGGCAACCGGCGGGAACGTAAGATCGCCAACTTGCCTTTTTCCATCTACGTCATCACCGCCGAGGACATCCTCGAGAATGGCTACCTCACCCTGGCCGATGCGCTGAAATCGGTACCTGGTATCCGCGTAAGCCAGCCCGGGTCCGGGCCCCAGGGGGAGTTGTTTTTGATGCGCGGATTAGTGGGGAATACTTACGCGAAAATCCTCATCAATGACGTGCCGGTCCGGCCGTTCGTTACCCTGGGTTTCCCCATCGGTGCGCAACTACCAATTAGCCAGGCCGAGCGCATCGAGGTTCTCTACGGGCCCGCCGCGACGCTCTATGGGGCCGACGCCTCCGCCGGTGTCATCAACATCATCTTACGCAAAAGTGACCTGCCGCAATACGTGCAGGCGGACTTCGACTCCGGTAATAACGGGCTGATTAATCTCAACGTCGGTGTGGGGGGAAGACTGGGGAAGGGCAAACGGACCCTGAGCTACCAGGTAATGGGGAGCCACACCAGCCGTAGCGATCTCAATATAAAATATGACCGGGATTCGTTGTACAACCCCAGCTTGTACGGTAATCGTGCGGGAATCGAGCCCGATGACCCGGCCATCCCCTTCTATACTGACTTTGACAATTACGAAGGGACGCTTACGGAAACCCCGCTTGGGCCCTACGGTCACCGCAGCGGCATGCTTGGGATCAGCCTGGCCTACGGTCCGGTATCCTTCAATGCTTTTCATATGAACCGGCAGGACCACGCCGCGCTTGGGCTCAACCCAATCTCCGTATCTCACGCACGCCCCTACAATACTTTTGGGGAGCGGATAACGATAGTGGGGGCTCAGTACAGCCGGCAATACGATAAATTCTCCTTTCGCCTGGCCCCGCGCTACCAACGGTACCGAACGATGGAGGATAATAATACCGCCTACGTACAGCCCGACCTGCTCAACTTAACTACGTCCCTATTAGAACTGGTTGCCTCCGAGGAGGAAATACCCGCACTTCGGCGGCGATTGGAGAGCAATTACTTTACGGGCAACCGGTTCAATTCCGCTAAATCCGATGAGGTGGCTCTTGACGGATTCGGCAATTACCAGTTTAGTGATGAGTTCACGCTGGCCGGTGGATTCAACGTATCTTATGGTGATGGACTTCCAATACAGAACTTCAGGAAGACCGCCCGCGACGAAGCGTTCAACCCGGAGAATGCCCCCATACTTGTCAACAGCGCTTTCTACATCGAACGGAGTGGCTTTCTGGAAGCTTCTCTGAACGTTAAGCGATTCAGCGCGGTCATTGGCGGCCAACTCCTGAAGCGAAACACCGGTTTGCTTACCAAAGCTACGGCCATATTTAATCCTCGTATCGGTCTTCAGTACAATATTCTACCACAGCTGAGTGCACGGTTATATTACGCCGAAGCGTTTCGGTTTCCTTCCCCGTTTTATGACAGTAATACACTTGAGATCGACCTGAACGATTTTGAAACCATACGTACCGGCGCGCCCGGGTTGAGCTCAGAAAAGACCCGCAGCGTGGAGTTCGGCCTCCGCTTCCAGGCTGAAAGCGGCTGGAACCTGGACGCGGCTTTGTTCTATTCGCGGACAAATGATTTCCTCAATTATCTTATCTCGATCGATGAGCTCTTCGAAAACGCGACATTTGTCGTTGGTTACAGAAACAACGAAAAAACTTCCGCCCGTAACAAAGGCGTCGAGCTTAGTTTACGCAAACAAGACTTGGTGCCGGCGCTTGGTTTAGACCTGATGCTTAACCTCAATTATAACCGCGGCAAAGAACGCGTGACCACGCTGGATGAATTTAACGACCTGCTCACGCTGGATGGAATTCGTTCCCTGCCGCCCCTCATCGGCCAAGCCCGTATCGGGTTGCGCCCGGTTGACCGACTAAAGATCACTTTCGACAACACGTTTGCGTCCCGTAGTCTGACGCGCAATATCTATGCTTTTCTCGATGACCTGTTTATTACCCCCCTACCCAAATACATCTCGGGTTACTACACGCTGGACGTAAATGCGCTGTACGACCTCAATGAAAAGAGTGCACTCTTTGCCCGCGTAGGCAATGTTTTCAACGCTGAGTACGGAGGCATCGATGTGGTAGAAGACTTGAACTCTCTATTTTATAACCCCCAACCGTTGCGTACCGTCCGGCTCGGCTACCGCTACCGCCTCAACTAAGCACCCCGTGAGAACGATTCTGCTCTTCTGGTTATGTCTGGCCTTCGCGTCCCTCTCCGCCCAGGAAGACGCCGTGGCACGGATGCTGCGGCAGGCGCGGGCCATGGAGCAGTATGGCCCCGACAGCCTGAGCGGGCAACTCTATTACTACCTCTCCGCCTATCGCCGGATGCAGCCCCGGCAGGACGAGCGCGCTTTAACCGCAGCCTTGCGAATCGGGGAGATTTACGAAAGCCGTGACCTGTTCGCCACCGCGCTGGAGTACTACCTGCCACTGACGGAAGCAACCTACTACGAACGCCTCCCCTGGTCCGGGCGCCGGACCGTGCTGGAAAGGATTGGCTCAGCGTACGCGAACGCCGGGCAACCCGAACGGGGGCTCCCTTATCTCGAGCAGGTGCTGGAGCGAAGCGACTATCCGGAGAACATTTCCGTATTGCGGCAGATCGTCCGGGCATTCTACGTTAACCGGGCCTACGATCGGGCTACCTTTTACAACGACCGGATCAAACAATTGCTAAAAGTAAACGGGGAAGGCGAGGCGCTCCTGGCCCGGATCGATAACAACCTGGGTTACAGCGAAGGCCTTGGCGGTGCCGGTGTCACCTCGCTCAAGTACCTGAAGCAAGCCGAGGCCCAGGCCGAAGCGAGCGGCGCCGACTGCGACGTTCGATTGCCCATCTACGTTAACCTCGGCATAACTTACTACAACGACGGGCGCTACGGAGTCAGCTCCCGGTACCTGGAACGCGCCCTGGAATGCGCCGATGACGACGCAACCCGGGCGGAGATCAATCAGATCCTCGGCACCACCGCCCACAACAGCGGGAAGCTTTACGAGGCCGTTTACTACCTTGATAACGCGCGTGATCAAGCGAGGGCGGCTGGCGACCAGGCGTTACTGAGCGACGTATTGCTCGCACTGGCTCGCGTGTATGGCGACCGGTTCGAACACGACCGGGCCCTGGACTATTATCGGGAGCATTTCACCTTAAGGGATTCTTTGTCCTTCACCTACGATCTTCGCCGGCGCGAACTCCAGCAATTCCAACAGCGACTGCGGCAAATCGGTACCGAACTGGACTCCCTGCAGAACCAGGGCAGACTGCAGGAATTACGGATCAGCCAACTCAGTTTGCGGGACAGCACCCGGCAGCTGGCGGTGGCCAACCTGAGGCTGGATAGTATTCGCCGCGAGGGGCAGCTTCTTCAGCTCCGGCAAGCCCAGTTGATCCAGGAGTCAACCATTCGTAATCAACAACTGGAGGCCGTTCGCAGCGAACAAGCCTTGCGGCTGGCGAACCAACAACTGCTCGCTACGGAGCGGGAGCGGGAAGTCAGCCGCATCCAAATAGCCCGCGAGCGTCAGCAACTTGTATTGGAACGGCAGGAAGCCATGCTCGGGGAGGAGCGGGCGCAGAAGGGCCTGCTGGAGAAAGACGCGGCGCTCTCCGCCTTGGAGCTTGAAAAGCAAAACCGCTATCGCAATAACATTTTGGCGGCGCTCGCCCTTGTGCTGTCACTGTTGGCCATGTTGATCTACTTTTACCGGAATAAAAGGAGGGATCATGCCGAACTACAATCCACCTACGGGAAACTCGAAACGGCCCAACAAGAACTGGTAGCCGCCGACGTACGCATCAAATCCCTGCTAAGTCAGCAGGTATCCGCACCCATCGCTTCCGCGCTGATGCAGGGCGTAACGGTGGGCAAGGTGGAGCAACGTTTCGTGGCCATCATGTTCCTGGACATCCGCAATTTCACCGTCTACGCCGAGGTGCGGGAGCCGGAGGAGATCATCGACTACCAGAACAAGGTCTTCGGTTTTATGATGGAGATCGTGGAACAGAACCACGGGGTTGTCAACCAATTGATGGGCGACGGATTCATGGCCACCTTCGGTGCGCCGGTGAGCACCGGTAATGACTGCGCCAACGCGTACCGGTCGGCCATTGAAATACTGGACCAACTCGACGAACGGGTCGCCAAAGAGGAATTTTTCCCGACACGAATAGGTATAGGTTTGCACGCGGGATACGTCGTCACGGGGAACGTAGGGAATAATCAGCGAATGCAATATTCCATCACCGGAAACCCGGTGATCATGACCGCCCGGCTGGAATCACTCAATAAGGAACTAAACAGTACCCTGGTATTCAGCAGGTTCCTGTACGATCAATTGCCGGAGGAGTTGCACAATGAAAAGATCACTTTTCAGGATGTGATGGTGAAGGGACGGTCCGAGCCCATATCGGTCGCCGCGCCGCGGTAATTAACCACCGAATTGGTAAGCGGGTCATTACCCGGATCGTAACCACCGTCGGAGCCCCCGGCACGGATGGCGTGGTGACGAACGTATCCGGATGGTAAGGGGTAAAATAAGATAAGATCGCCGCCCTGACCGTGTACTTCGATACGTTTGGAATGCGGTAAGGGGTCGCGGATTAATAAGTTATTCTGGTGAAAATGAGTGATCGTGGTTCTGACTGAATTCGAGACGGTACAGGCATAGCCGTAGTTATGGTTGTGACGGCTCGAATTCAGTCAGGGCCGCGAGCGCCATTTTTTAAACGGATAACTTATTGTTCCGCGACCCCTAAGCTACTCCAACGACTCCCCGATCACCCCGAACAAGCTATACCAACCCCCATCCCACTTCCTTCCCTGTCGCACGATCACCAGTTCCTTATCCGGGTCAACGTAGATGAACTGGTTGAGAATGCCCTTAGCGTGAAAAGCACGGCTTGCCGACCTCACGTAGAACTTCCCGGGATACTGTTGTGAAGGGCGAGCGGAGACATAAGCCGCCGTCATTGTATCCGCCGCCGCGACGGCGGCCATGGAGTCGGGGAAGTAGCGGGTCTTGTTTTCTTCGTCCAGCAGGATCTCCGTGTTGCTGTACCACTGGTACTGGTAGCCGTCATTTCCCATATCCGGCGTAACGGAGGCTTTGACCCATTCCGCGGAAACGATTTGTTGACCGCGCCACTTCCCACCGTCGGCGTAGAGCTGGCCGATCTTGGCCAGGTCGCGGGCCGTGGCGTTGACGCCGGAGTAGCCCTTGGCCGAGCGGTGCTTCTTATCGTCGAGGCTGAAACTGGCGGGAAACTCCATGCCCATCGGTTGCCAGACCTTGGCCTCCAGGTACTGGCCGAGGTCCATCCCGACGGCGCGTTCCACGGCGATACCGAGAATGGCGGTGGTGCCCGACTGGTAATTCTTGTAGGTGCCGGGCGCTTGGTTGAAGCTGAGCTTACTCAGTTGTTTCAGCTGGTTACGGCCATAGTACAGCCTGGCCATGTTCGCAAAGGGGTTGGTGTAGGATTCTTTATAGTCGAGCCCGGAGCGCATATCGAGTAGGTGACGGATGGTCAGCTTTTGAAACAGCGGGTCGCCCTCCAGCAGTTCGGGGATGTATTTCGTCACCGGGTCATTAACGCTTTCGATCTTGCCTTCGTCTACCGCAATACCGGTGAGCAGGGAGGTGATGGATTTGGAGACGGAGAAAACCGTGGCGATATCACTCGGCCGGTGGCCCTCGAAGTACCGCTCATAGATGATGCTGTCGCGGTGGATGACGAGAAAAGCCTTGGTGGACGTTTCCTTGTCCAGGTAATTCGTCAGGCCGGTGCGTTCGCCGTTAACCCGTATGGTCAGTGTATCCAGTGAAGCGTTTGCGCTGACGGGAAAGCGGAAGGTCTCCCCGTCGCCGGGGTCGACCTCGGTAGCGGGGAAGATCTTATGGTCGGTGATGTTCGCGAAGTTATAGACGAAGAACCGGCCGACGTGGCAGGAAGTACATAGCAATAAGAGCAGGAAAATTCCAATGAGATACTTGAACATTCGTCGGATTTAGGTTAGGTCAGGCGCTTGTTCGAAAATGATTTTTCCGGACGAGCTCCAGGAGCTTGACAAGCTACTGAAAAAAAATGACATCGTGACATAGCCCTCCAACCTTCCCTGCATCCCGCGCGCCGCCGCCCTGAAATACTTCCTTATCCTAACGGACCATTCAGAAAATGATCTTACCCCAAAAGGATCGACAGACCAAGGGTAAACCCGAAAAACAGACCCGTACATACGCAGACGACCAACGTGGCCGGAGATATTTTCAGGGCGGCGCGGACGCTTTTAGCACACACTAGGCTGAGACCGCCAAGGCAAAGCAGGTAATAAAATAATTCGATCGAAAAATCACCGAAAAATGCTCCCGGGTCCAGCAAGCCGAAACCCGTTTTTCCCAGCAAGTAGTAATTAAGACAAGTATAGGTACCCGTAACAACCGCCAGCGGGAGCGCAGCCATCACCCAACCGATTTTTTTCTTACTTTTCATCAGGAACAGGGAAAGAAGGGAGGAAACCGCCAGCCCAAGCGCAAAGAAGGCCGCATTCATCTCAAAATTATACCGTACCGCACTGCCTAAAAGAACCTTGCCGGCGTGGACCGCGGATAAAAGCGACAGCAGAGCAAGCAGCGCCCATACGGCCGGCAGTTGCCAGCTTTGGGCGGGTGATCGCTCCGTTTCGGGAAATGGCTCACCCAACAGCAGTTGGCCGGAAGCCGGCGTGGGAACTCGGAAAGGCAGGTCTTGATATTCTTTCATTGCTGATCATTTATCCGATTGACGGAATGGGAGATGATAGTGTACCCAAGAGGTACGCGTTAAGAACTGATTCCTCCGCAGGAGATTTTATCGCCCGGATATTTTAAAGCCTATGGGGCAGGATGCATAACCCCGTGTTCGGGAAGGGGGGGGAGAGATTAAGGACTCGATTAGGGAACATATTTCCGTAACGGAGTGGCAAGCGGATGTATTAAGAGTTGTATTACCAAAAACTATACCCTACATTGTAGGTGTTTGTGAAACACTTTTAGATAACTTAATAACCGCTTAACCGGTAAAAAAATCCATTTGCTATGAAAAACTTATTACGCGTATTTGCCTTCACCCTTTGCCTCTTCCTTGTTTTCCAGACAGAAGCCGTAGCGCAAGATTTCAAGTCGGCCGCCGGTCTGCGGCTCGGGTACCCGTGGGCGGTCAGTTATAAAACCTTTATTTCGGAATCCAATGCCATCGAGGGATACGTGGGTTACCGGGGCTGGGCCGGCTACAACGCCATATCGATCAACGGAGCTTACCAGATTCACAAGGATATCGAATCCATAGACGGACTGCAGTGGTACTTCGGCGGTGGTGGTGGTGTTGACTTTTACAGCTACGCCGCTTTCGAGGAAAGCAATACCATCTTTAAGGTGAGCGGTTACCTCGGCCTGCAGTACACCTTTGCCGATGCGCCGATCAGCATTACGGCCGACTGGGTGCCTACATTCGGATTTGGCGACAGCCTTTTCGGGTTCAGCACCAGTGGCTTCCGGGTTGGATACGGCGGCCTGGGCGTTCGGTACGTGCTGGGGCGGTAAGCGGCCTGCTAACGCAAGGCTTTTACCCCCATATCGAAAAGCGTGGTTTCCTGTCGGAAACCACGCTTTTTATATTTAGGGAAAGGTCACTCCGCCGAAAAAAAGTCACCGATACGAGGTATTACAAACCGGCTTTTGCGCTAATCTCCAACATTCGGTCGATACTGGCCACTCCCTGCTTAATCACCCACTCGGGCAGGTGAATTTCGGGCAATTCGTGCTTCATGCACAGGTAGAGTTTCTCCATCGTGTTGCGCTTCATGTGCGGGCATTCGTTGCAGGCGCAGGAGTTGTTGGGCGGAGCGGGGATGAACGTTTTGTCCGGGCTCTCTTTGATCATCTGGTGGATGATACCGGGTTCGGTGGCGACGATGATCTCCTGGTACTCACTTTCGCGGGTGAAGCGCAGTAGGCTGGAGGTGGAGCCGACGTGATCGGCAATGTCCAGAATGTGGGCTTCACATTCGGGGTGAGCGATGAAGGCGGCATCGGGGTGCTTGATGCGCAGCTTGGTAATTTTCTCGTGGCTGAATATTTCGTGCACCATGCAGGAGCCGTTCCAGAGCACCATATCGCGGCCGGTTTCCTTCACGAGCCAGCGGCCGAGGTTCACATCCGGAGCGAAAATGATCTTCTGCTCCGGCGGGAAAGAGTCGATGATATGTTTGGCGTTGGTGCTGGTGCAGCAAACGTCGGTGAGGGTTTTCAGCTCGGCGGTGCAGTTGATGTAGCTCACGACCTTGTGGTCGGGGTATTTCTCCTTGAACTTGCGGAAAACGGGGGCGGGGCAGCTGTCGGCTAGGGAACAGCCGGCCTTCAGATCGGGCAACAGAACCTTTTTGGAGGGGCTGAGCATTTTGGCGGTTTCGGCCATGAAGTGAACGCCGGCAAAAACGATGATGTCGGCATTGGTGGCGGCGGCTTGCTGGCTCAGGCCGAGGCTATCACCGATGTAGTCGGCGATGTCCTGAATCTCGGATTCTTGGTAGTAATGCGCCAGAATGACGGCATTGCGTTCTTTTTTCAGTTTATTGATCTCGGCTGCGAGGTCGAGGGTGGGGTCTACATCGAGGTCGAGGTAGCCCATTTTGTTCAGGTTCTTGGTGGCGAGGTTGATTTCAGCGGACATCGGTTTTAATTTTTAGGACGACAAGATAACACGTAGGTTACGGTTTTAGTTTGTTTGTTTTTAAAGCTAACAATTTGGGCGGGTACGCGGGTGCGGGGGGAGGTTTTTAGATGGCATGGTTTTATGCGGGTTATTACAGTTTTATGGGGGATAGACGGATATTTCCCACGAACCACTCCGCAAGCTGAATAACCACAGGCGGGGATAGACGGATATTTCCCACACACCACTCCGCAAGCTGAATAAACACAGGCGGGGATAGACGGATATTTCCCACGAACCACTCCGCAAGCTGAATAACCACAGGTGGGGATAGACGGATATTTCCCACGAACCACTCCACAGGCTGAATAAACACGGGTGGGATAGACGGATATTTCCCACGAACCACTCCACAAGCTGAATAAACACAGGCGGGGATAGACGGATATTTCCCACGAACCACTCCACAAGCTGAATAAACACAGGCGGGGATAGACGGATATTTCTCACGAACCACTCCACAGGCTGAATAACCACGGGTGGGATAGATGGATATTTCCCACGAACCACTCCGCAAGCTGAATAAACACAGGCGGGGATAGACGGATATTTCCCACGAACCACTCCGCAAGCTGAATAAACACAGGCGGGGATAGACGGATATTTCCTACGAACCACTCCACAGGCTGAATAAACACGGGTGGGATAGATGGATATTTCCCACGAACCACAAACCACACCTCCGCACTGCACATCCCGATAAGCCGTCAACCCGGGCACACCCCCACCATGCCTTTCAAAGCATCCATCTTTGCATCCTGCGCACCGGCGCCCTCTGAATCCCTCGCCTCACCCGCCCCTCAAATTCCCTACTTTTGCCACCACCGCCACCAGATGCATTTCAATTCCTTCGATTTCGCCGTCTTTCTCCCCGTAGTGTTCCTGCTCTACTGGTTTTTGGTGAATCGCAACCTCGGCTGGCAAAACGCCCTGATCGTCATCGCTAGTTACGTTTTCTACGGCTGGTGGGACCACCGCTTTCTGGCCCTGATCGCCTTCAGTACCGTAGTCGACTACACCATCGCGCTGCTGATGGACGCCGGTACCGAACGCCGGCGTAAATGTCTGCTCTGGCTCAGCGTTATTGTAAATCTTGGCCTACTCGGCGTCTTTAAATACTACAACTTTTTTCTGGAAAGTTTCGTCGACGCTTTTGCCCTCTTCGGCAAACACATCAACACTAATACCCTCAACGTCATCCTGCCCGTCGGCATCAGTTTCTACACTTTTCAGACGCTTAGCTACAGCATCGACGTCTACCGCCGCCGGCTAAAACCCTGCCGTGACTTCATCGCTTACTCCGCTTACGTTTGTTTTTTTCCACAGCTGGTGGCCGGCCCCATCGAACGTGCTTCGCACCTTCTGCCCCAGTTCCTTGCCACCAGGCGTTTCGATTACAGCCGTGCCGTCGACGGTCTGCGACAAATTCTTTGGGGCCTTTTTAAAAAGATGGTCATCGCCGATAATTGCGCCCGCTACGCTACCGAAGCGTTTGACAATCATGAAGCCATGACGGGAAGCTCCCTGGCTCTGGGCTCCTTGGCTTTCGCTTTTCAGATCTACGGCGATTTTAGCGGCTATTCCGACATCGCCATCGGCACGGCGCGCCTTTTCGGTTTCGACCTGAAGCGCAATTTCGCCTTCCCTTATTTCTCGCGCGACATCGCCGAGTTCTGGCGGCGCTGGCACATCTCACTCTCTACCTGGTTCCGCGACTATCTATACATTCCGCTGGGCGGCAGCCGGGGACCGAAGTGGATGCAGGTACGCAACGTTTTCATCATCTTCCTGGTGAGTGGTTTTTGGCACGGGGCCAACTGGACGTTCATCATCTGGGGCGGCCTGCACGCGCTGTTCTTCCTGCCGCTACTATTGTTGGGGCGTAACCGTAACCACCTGGAGATCGTAGCCAACGGAAAGACCTTCCCGACACTGCGGGAGCTACTCTCCATGCTGCTTACCTTCAGTCTGGTTACCCTGGCGTGGGTATTCTTCCGGGCCGAGAGCGTCGGACAGGCCACGGCCATCATCGGAGAAATCTTCTCCCCTACCCTGTTCAAAGAATCAAAACTCATTCCAGAAAGCCTGAGCATCATAGTGGGCGTCTTCCTGCTCGTTGAGTGGAGCGGACGGCAGGGCGCGTACGGCATCGCGCGCACGGGCCTTAGCTGGCCAAAAACGCTACGCTGGGTGTTCTACCTATTAATTGTCTCTACCATCGTCCTGTACAGCGGTGAAGAAAAGGAATTCATTTATTTTCAGTTTTAGTGGTTTGTCAGGGGAGGATGATCTCTCCCCGAGAATAAATATTTTTGTATCCATTTTTAGCAGGCGCAAAAGGGCCGTGGGCAGCTTGAAAACAGGTTTACCGACAATGAATAAAACACGATCGCAAAAAAATCCTACCTTCTACCTCCACGCAACGCATCATGAGAAAATTTTTACTTCAGTTGGCGGCTTTCTGTGCCCTGCTCCTCATTCTCCTGACGTGTCTGGTCTTCCGCGCCGGCGGAAATACCGACGATTATTACAATAAGTTTGCCTCCGCACCTCCGGAGAATCTTATTCTCGGCACCTCTAAAGCATCGCAGGGATTGCGACCCGAGTTCTTCGAGGAAGTGCTGGGTAAGAAATTCTTCAACTATGCCTTCACCCTCGAACACAGCCCCTACGGGCCGGTCTACCTCGAGAGCATCAAGCAAAAGGTCAAGCCGGGTACCACCAACGGTATCTTTATTCTGACGGTCGACCCCTGGGCCATCTCCACCGTCAGCCGGACCCCCAACGACCCTAATAAATTCTACGAATTCCAGCACTGTCTGGTGGATATGAAACACGTCAACCTCCACCCTAATATTTTTTACCTTTGGAAACATTATCCCTTTCAGTGGTACAAACTTGCCTTCGGCCGGGAGACAAACAGATACATCCACCAGGACGGCTGGATGGAGGTAACAATTGAGATGAACCCCGAAGCAGTAGCATGGCGCCTCCGGCGAAAAATCATCGACTACTCCGAGAAAAAACGCCCCCTCTACAATTACTCTTCGCTACGGTACGCGTACCTGAAGGAAACCATCGGGTGGCTCAACGAACGGGGGGACGTGTACCTCGTACGGCTTCCCGAACACGATCAGGTTTACCGGATCGGAGACAATCTCGTACCACGGTTCGACAGCCTGATGAACGCACTCGGCCCGCTGACAAAAGGATATTATAACATGACCCCGGACAGTACCAGCTACCAGTACGTCGATGGTAATCACCTCTACCGGGAATCCGCCGAACATGCCTCGCGGCGCGTAGCGGAATTCGTCAAACGCGCAACGCGGAAAATGGAAAAGCAGTAAGGCGCGGTGCCCTACTGCTTTTCTTTGCTAAAATGAAATCAAGAAACCTGGTTTCCTGAACAAGTTTTTAGTTGACGTTGTGCATGTGCACATCCTGCTGCGGGAAGGGAATGCTGATACCGTCGCGGTCGAAAGCCTTCTTTACGTTCTCCTGCATGTAGAAGAAAACGTCCCAGTAGTGCTCGCTCTTGCAGAACGGGCGGGTAGCGAGATTAACGGAGCTTTCGCCGTGCTCGGCTACGACGACTCCCTGTGCGGGGTCGTCCAGAATCCAGGGGCAGGCTTTGCCGACGGCAAGAATGGCTTCGCGGGCCTTATCGATACTGTCGTTGTAGCCGATGCCGTAGGTCAGTTCCACGCCAATGACACCCTGGCCGCTGATGTTGGTGATGATGTTGCTGGCAACGGTACCGTTCGGAATGATGATGCGCTTGTTATCCAGGGTAGCCAAAACGGTATTGAAGATGGCAAGTTCCTCCACCGTACCGGTTTGTCCGCCACCGACCGTGACGAGATCGCCAACGTTGTAAGGACGGAAGAAAAGGAGCATTACGCCGGAGGCGAAGTGCGCAAGAGTTCCCTGCATGGCAAAGCCGATGGCAAAACTCAAGGCGGCAAAAATGGCGACGAAGCTGGCCGTCTCGATGCCCACCATTCCGGCGGCTGCAAGAACAACCATTATCTTGATACCTGTACCGATAAGCGTTTTGAAAAATGGCGTAATGGTCTCATCAACATTGTTTTTACGCATCCGTTTGCCAATTATATTGACAATCTTGTTGGCGATCCAGAAACCAATGATAATGACGATGATGGCACCTATCAGTTTCGTGCCGTAAGAGATGATGAGATCCATCCGATCATCCGTAATAAAATTCAAATCCACGAGTAAATTATGTTATGTGAAAAAATCAAGTGTGTTTCGAAAAGATGTTTAAGAGCCACTACAAACCGTTATAAACCGGATTAAATGGGGTTCGGAAAATCATTTCGATAGTAGAGACGACATGTTCCTGAAAAAGACACATCCCCATTCCCGTATCTTTAGCGGGAGCAGCCAAAATCACGCGGCTACTATTATAGACACGGTGAAATAACAGCTTTCAGATTTCTCACCACTCCCTAATTTGCACAATCGTTTGCGCAAATAAAATTCCATTCGTTTAATATTTTGTATGTTTGCCGGACAATAGCCACAAATTGTTCGCAAAGCAAAAAAAGATAGTTTATACCCACGAGCAGGCCCTCGATGCTCTCCAGGATTACTGTGCCTACCAGGATCGTTGCCACAAGGAAACCCGGCAAAAGCTGCGCGAACTCGGGTACTACGGTGACCCCGCCGAGGAGGTCATTTGCGACCTGATCAAAGAGAAGTACCTCGATGAAGAGCGTTTCGCCCGCTCCTTCGCTCGGGGAAAATTTAAGATCAAACGCTGGGGACGTCAGAAGATCACCCGCGAACTCAAATTCAGGGAAATTTCCGCTTACTGCATTAAAAAAGGCCTTACCGAAATTGAGGACGAAGAGTACGAGCAGGTGCTTGAGAATGAGTTGCTGCGTCGCAACCGGCTGGAGAAAAAAGGACTTCATCCTTATCTTCGCCGCCGCAAACTTGCCGACTACATGTTCACCCGGGGATACGAATCTCACCTGACCTGGGAAGCCATCAACCGGCTGGAGCTCTAAACCTACCCGCCCCATGTCTTCACTCCCCTTCCTCTACATTGCGCCGGATGCTTACGGCGGCAGGGGAGTTTTTACCAGCGCACCGATACCGGAAGGAACCACCATCGAGCTCGCCGAAGTCATCCTGATATCCGCCGCAGAGCGAACCGTGATCCATAAGACCAGTCTGCACGACTATTATTTCCAGTGGGATGGAGACCGCGCCGCCATCGCCCTCGGCTACGGATCACTCTACAACCACGCCGACAAACCCAACGCCTGCTTCGAGATCGACTACGCCTTTTCCCAGATTCGTTTCGTAGCCCTCCGCGATATTATCGGTGGCGAGGAGATTACCACCGACTATCGCGTCGGTGACCCCGGAATGGCTCTGTGGTTTTAGTACGCGTTAGGTGACAACTGAGCCTGACTTCTAAAATCCGCTCCCGCTGCTTGACAACTAAGTGAGTGTACAATGAGGCAAACAATCACCCAAACCAACACACCCCTTCATTCGTATAATCATAAAAAATATGTATAATATTGTTAGGTGTTCCGGCGAAGAAGGGCCTACATTGTAACGAATAATTTAAATAACCGCATTGTAACACCTTATTGACTACACTCAATTTACATTTATTATGATTTACGGAACCCGTGCTTCCCACCTCAGGAGCTTCCAGGTCAAAGACATTCCCTGCCCCTACTGCGAGCATACGGAGAATCAGAACGTGTCCATCTTCGGACGTTACGCCCACGTACTCTGGATCCCCTTCTTTCCGGTTGGTAAAACCCAGGTAGCCGAATGCACGCGCTGCAAGCGCACTTACGACAAATCCGATTTTTCTGAAAAGATGCGCCTCATCAGTAAAGAGCTGAAAGGCAGGGTCAGTTCCCCGAAGTGGATGTGGTCGGGGCTCGGTATCGTCGGGCTTCTGTTTCTGGCCAGCAGCCTGATCGCGGCCTTCAAAACCGTTGATCCGCGCGAAGCCATGCTCAACGCCGACCTCGACGTGATGACCGAGAACACCAGTGAAAAAATCGACTCGATCTCCTACGGCATGGATCAGATGATGACCATGTTCGTAAATGATGAACTACACCCGGAAAACTTCCGCTATATCAGCAAGGTGCGCGGCGATAAAGCCCTCATACTGCTCGCCATTCCCGATCTCGACGATCTCGTGCCCACTGAGCGTCCCCAGATTCTGGAACTGATGGAAACCATCGCCGGCAACCAGCAGGACCTCGCCGGCAAACAAATCTATTACGGCATCATGAACCATGCGGCCAGTTTCAAGCTCACCAAAACGCCTGAAAACGGACTGAAAGACGGTAGCTTTGATAAACGCGCCAACCTGTTCGATTTTTACGGCCCTCCCCCGGCGGATTAATTTTGCTTACGCTCTACCTGAATTTCAATGGCCGCCCGAAATCTTCGGGTGGCCATTGATTTTTTCCAGCACGCTCATTCGGGGCGCGGCCGCGGGTGCAAAGCAGGATATTTAAAGAGTGATGGATAACGCGTCGGAATTACTCCCCCCCTTCCTTAGCACCTGCGTTCGCGCCATTTTCCTGATCGGGTTCGGCATCCCCATAATAAGCCCGGGATCGGCCCTTTAGCATTTTATCAACCGATCTGTACCAAACAGGAAACCAATAATGAAATTGAACGGTAAAAACCCTTTTTATTAAATGATTCATATTAATTCATTCATTTTAGTAAAAATACTTGCACGTTTAGTTCCAAACGTTGCATCTTTGCCAATGCAAGAACGACACAACGGTGTTGTTGTCAGGTTATAAATTTCGGGTGACGCTTTCTCCTGTACGCAGGGGTGACGTCAGAACATCCTGAAATCTATCAACCATAAAATGTGAGGTGATGAAATTGGCAGCCATGCCCGCTTGTCTCGCGGGTGGGGAATCCGAAACAAACCAATAAACTGATGCTCCGTAAGGGGCTTGCCTCTTCGGAGCAACGGTTTTCTGGCTAATCGCCCCGTGTAGGTTCGAATCCTACCCTCACAGCCATTACTGGAAACCAGGCTCGTCACCCATGTGAAGCATGTAAACCGAGCCTGGTTCCATAACCTTGTAGGGTGACGAAATTGGCAGCCGTGCCCGCTTGTCTCGCGGGTGAGGGTTAGGGGACAAACCAGGTAGCTTTGCTACAGGGCTAACTCCCTCTTGGAGGTTCGAATCCTTCTCCTACAGCAACAGCTCATCCATTGAGTTACAAGCTCGTTCCCATCCCGGGGACGGGCTTTTTTTACGCTCCATATTCGGAGTGCCTGAATAAGAAACAGGCTGAAGACAACAATCCTTTTTCGGTGGTATCAAAATTTTTCACGTAAGTTGCGAAACCGGTTTGTCGCTTATGACGAACCCGGATTGCTCTCAATGTACCTGTTCTCTCAAGTGTAATCTTAATAATTTTTAAATCGGGGTTGCCGCATGTGCCGCATAAGGTACGGTAATGTTTCGTATGACAACGTCCGTTTTATCTATCCGTATTCACAAAATCAATCATTTTATGAAAAAGCTTTTACTCTTGGCCGTAGGTCTCCTGCTTACGGTTTGTAGCCTTATGGCCCAGCGGCAGATCTCCGGCACGGTTTCGGACGAGGGCGGTGATCCGCTCATCGGGGCCTACGTCACCGTTAAGGGCCAGAGCCTCGGTACCGTGACGGATTTTGACGGCAACTACGACATCAGCCTGCCCGCCGGAGCCAACACCCTCGTTTTCTCCTTCCTGGGCTTTGGCACCCAGGAGCTGGCCATCGGCGACTCCGACCAGCTCGACGTCGTTCTCACCGAAGGCAATGACCTCGACGAGATCGTCCTGATCGGTAGTCGTTCAGCCGGGCGCACCAAACTGACCACGCCGGTTCCCGTCGACATCGTCAACGTAAAGGAACTGGTTTCCGCCTCGGCACAGACCAACGTCAACCAGCTGCTCAACTTCGTAGCGCCCAGCTTCAGCTCTAATACCCAGACGATCTCCGACGGTACGGACCACATCGACCCCGCATCCCTGCGTGGCCTGGGGCCCGACCAGGTACTGGTGCTCATCAACGGCAAACGGCGGCACAATACCTCGCTGGTCAACGTCAACGGCACCTTCGGACGGGGCAACGTGGGTACCGACCTCAACTCCATCCCGGTTGCCGCCATCGAGCGCATCGAGATCCTGCGCGACGGTGCCTCGGCGCAGTATGGCTCCGACGCCATCGCGGGGGTGATCAACATCATCCTCAAGGACGATAAGGGGCTGACCTTTACCGCCGAGACGGGCGCTTACCTCAGCGGTGAAATTCCGGAGCAGGACGGCAGCATTGACGGAGAATTCAACCAACTCAGCGCCAACTACGGCCTGCCCGTCGGTGATCAGGGTGGATTCATCAACCTCACCGGCACGTTCGACAACCGGGAGTATACGAATCGCATGAAAGAATGGCGGGGTTCCATCTTTAGCGGTTACAACAACCCCGATGCGGGCGTCGCTCCGGGAGATGACATCACCGATATGGAGCTTCAGCGCCGGGGCCTTCAGCGCAGCGACTTCAATATGCGCGTCGGCCAGTCCGCCATCCGCAACGGCGGCTTGATGATGAACTTCAGTTTACCCGTTGCCGACCAGGCCGAGGTTTACGCCTTTGGCGGCCTTAATTACCGCCGGGGCAACGCCGCCGGTTTTTACCGTCTGCCCAACCAGAGCCGAACGGTTACCGACATATACCCTAACGGCTTCCTGCCCGAGATCAACTCCAACATCAACGATGCCAGCATGGGCCTCGGCATCAAGGGCCAGTACGAAGGCTGGGACGTCGACTTCAGCAACGTCTACGGCACCAACGGCTTCGACTACCTGATCACCAACACCCTCAACGCCAGCCTGGAATCGGCTTCCCCGACTTCCTTTAACGCCGGTGGTTTCAGCTTCGCGCAAAACACCTCCAACCTCGACGTGCGCCGCTACTTCGGCGACATCTTTGCCGGTCTTAACGTCGCCTTTGGCGGCGAGTACCGCCTGGAGAACTTTCGCATCAACGCCGGAGAGGAGGCCAGCTACACCAACTATGGCCTGGCCACCGAGTTCGAGACCAACGGGGGCGATACCATCCTGATCCGTGACGGACAGGGACCGATCAGCACCGTATTCGACCAGCTCGGCCGCTCGCGCCCCGGTGGCTCGCAGGTTTTTCCGGGTTTTAGCCCCGACAATGAGGTAAATGCCTTCCGCAACAGCGTCGGCTTCTACGGCGACCTTGAAGCCGACCTGACCGATAAGTTCCTGCTCGGCGTAGCCGCGCGTTTCGAAAATTACAGCGACTTCGGCTCCACCGTGAACGGAAAACTGACCACCCGCTATAAAATTTCCAACGACTGGACTTTCCGCGCCGCCGCCAGCACCGGTTTCCGTGCGCCGTCGTTACACCAGCTCAATTTCAACTCCACCTCCACGGTCTTCGTCGACGGGGAAGCTTTCGAGGTGGGGGTATTCAACAACGACAGTCGGCCGGCCCAGCTGCTCGGTATTCCCCAGCTCAAGCAGGAAGAGAGTACCAATTTCAGTGGTGGTTTCACCGGCCGCATTCCCGGTGCCAACCTCACGATCACCATCGACGGATACATCATCGACATCAAGGACCGGGTGGTCCTGACCGGCCAGTTCCGGGGAGGTGACGATACGCCCCAGCAGCAGGAGATCAGCCGGTTGCTGCAGCAGGCCAACGCCAATCGGGCAGCCTTTTTCGCCAACGCCATTGACTCGCGTACCAGCGGCCTCGACGTCGTCGTAACGCACAACGCCAAGCTTGGCAAGGGCCGCCTCAACACGAGCCTGGCCGCTACCTTTGCCCAGACCACGCTGCAGGAAGTCAACACCAGCTCCGTACTGGAAGGCCTCGAAGACACCTACTTCGACCGCACCAGCCAGGTGTTCCTGGAAAGTGCCGTACCTCGGACCAAGATCAACCTGACGCTCAACTACAAGCTGAACAAGCTCACGGTGTTCTTCCGCAACGTCTACTTCGGTGCCGTGGACGAGGCAACCAACAACGTCGACAACGACCAGGAGTTTGCCGGCAAAACGGTGACCGACCTCAGCCTCGGCTATGAGATCAGTAAGCGCCTCGGCTTCACCATTGGTGCGAACAACCTGCTCGACGTTTATCCCGACCTCAACATCGAGGCCAACCAGTCGAACGGCCGCTTTCTCTACAGTCGCCGTTCGCAGCAGTTCGGTGCCAACGGGCGTTATGCCTTTGCGCGTCTGCGGTTTACGCTTTAGCGTTTAGTTATCGGGCTGACGCACCAAAAGATCGCAAATAATGACTGGCAGGGGCCGTCTTTCTTTCGGGAAGGCGGCCCTTTTTTAGTGGCGCAAACGCAGGTGCAGGGGGAAGATGTTAAAACAATGTTTTTTACCCGCGCCATCGTTAATCATACGGGGAAACGTAGCGTCCTCCGAAAGCCTGAAAGTCTCATCCTGGATTTTCACTCCTCGTCGAAAACCGGTCTTTTTCACCTGTTTTACTTTTCATAAAACAGCCACCTGCCAGCTAATCGCCTCTTTTTCAGAACATCAGCAGCCTGACAAGCGGCGTTTTGCTAATTTCAGAAAATCTAATCAAGCCCATAATTTCGATCACCGCTATCCGCCCCTGACCGTCCGACTTATACCGATCCTGCGTAATGTGAAGTTCGTGGAAGTAGATAAGTGTTCGTACCATTTCATGGCGGTTGGAGGAGTTTTGCCAGGCACGATTTTTTGAACGACCTTTGTACTAAATGCAAATCTGACCAACGGGCCATAAACCTGAGCCAAAGAGGTGCGTTTACCCCTCAACGAGTCGTTTAAAAAATCTTGCCCCGCTATGAGCATCGTCGAAATGAAAGTCCCCGTCATCGGGGAATCCGTAACCGAAGTAACCCTGTCTGAATGGCTGATCGGTGACGGGGAGTACATCGAGCGCGACGAGCCGATCTGCGAATTTGAATCCGATAAGGCAACCCTCGAGTTTCCCGCCGAGGTCTCCGGCAAGGTGACCTACGTAGCCGCCGAGGGCGATGATCTGGAGATCGGGGCCCTCGTGATTACGATCGATACCAGCGCCGCCGCACCTGCCGGAGGCGATGATGCGCCGGCAGCCGAAACCGCACCAAAAGAAGAAACCAAAGCCGCTGAGCCGGCACCCGCTCCGGCGACTACCGCAAATTATGCCACCGGAACGCCCAGCCCCGCCGCCGGTAAGATCCTCCGCGAGGCGGGCATCGATGCCGGAGCGTTGAACGGTACCGGCCGCGACGGGCGAATTACGAAGGATGATGCTCAGCAAGCGGCCAAAGCTCCCGCGCCGTCCCCCGCTCCCAAAGATACTTCTTCCGCACCCGCGGCCGCGCCCAAACCCGCCGCTCCCGCCGCCTTCAGCCGCGAGCAGCGCACTGAAAAGATGAGCCGCATGCGCCGCACCATCGCCAGCCGCCTGGTGAGTGCCAAGAACGAAACGGCCATGCTCACCACCTTCAACGAAGTGGACCTGAGCGCCGTGATGGCCCTGCGGAAAAAAGTACAGGAACGCTTCGTGGAGAAGCACGGCGTGAAGCTCGGCTTCATGTCCATCTTTGCCAAAGCCTGCGCCCAGGTACTGATGGAAATGCCCGACGTGAACGCCTACATCGGCGACGATGAAAAGAGCCTGATCTTCCATGATTACGTCGACATCAGCTTCGCCGTTTCCACGCCTACCGGCCTCGTGGTACCTCCGATCCACAACATCGAAAGCCGCCACTTCGCCGATATCGAAAAGAACCTGAAGGACCTCGCCAGCCGTGCCCGCGACAACAAACTCAGCATCGAGGAGATGCAGGGCGGCACCTTCACGATCACCAACGGCGGCGTTTTCGGCTCTATGCTCAGCACGCCGATCATTAACCGCCCGCAGAGCGCCATTCTGGGTATGCACAACATCATTCAGCGGCCCGTTGCCGTGGATGGGGAGGTCGTCATCCGCCCCATGATGTACCTGGCGCTCAGCTACGATCACCGCGTGATCGACGGCTCCAGCTCGGTTACTTTCCTCGTAAAACTGATCAAGTTACTGGAAGATCCAACGCTGTTGTTGCTCGGCCTCTAAGCCGGTAAGCAAAGCCCTGGCTCCCGATTGCCCATTAGAATCCTCCACTAACCAGCACCCGAAAAGCCATTTGGTCCTGCTCCGCAAAAGCGTCCAATAAATACGCTATTTCGAAGCCAACCGTGATGGGCTGGGTATTTACCCAGACGTTGTCGAAAAAAAATTGCCCGCCGGCCGAGCGTTGTAAAGGCCGGGTGAGATTCCGTTCGTCGATGGAGCGGCGGCTTACGTCGTAGAAGGCGTTGAGGCGAATACGCTGAAAGTAAGTGATGCCGGCAATGCCGAACTCCGGATACAATATTGGTAATTGGTAGTTGAACCCAATTCGGGAGATGCGGTCACTGAGCACCGCGCCATAACCCCGGGCGTTCTGAAAGAAATTGGGATACTGATAAAGATTGCCGGACTTTTGGGCCTGATAGTTCATGTCTATACGTACGCCGTGAGTGGCGTGCAGACCGGGCAAGAAGACGGAGCCCCGGGCCAGGAAGCGCTGCGCGGTCGCCGTTCCGAGCCCCCGATCGAGGCTCAGCGACAGTGTTCCACCGAGCCGTGATTGCACCTGCTGCCGAGCCCGTCTTTGTAAAATACTCCCGCTCAGAGCAACGCTCAGCTCGTTGAAATTCTCCAGCTCATCGGCAAAGCCTCGCTCGCCCAACCGAATAATCCCGTACGCTACGGAAGGCGTAAGCGCCGAACGAAACTCCCCGCTCACCCAGCGCCACGGCACCCGCGCGCCAACGCTGAAGCGCTGCTGACTGAAGCCGAAGTTGCGCAAAATGACCGTATCCCGCGCTGGGTTCAGCCAGGTATAGTTGCGCTCCCGTACTTCTCCGGCGAGGCTGATAAGCGGATAAAAACCGCCGTAGTCGACCGAAAAGCCGGCGGAAGTACGCTGCTCGTTGAGGTTATAAGCGGCGTTGGCTACCAGGCGAACGGTATTCAGGGCGTTGGTCGCCTCCACGGTAACACCGGGGTTAAGGTAGCTGCCGTTGTAAGACCAGCTGTGTAGTCTGATGCCCCCCAGGTCGTCGTTAAAATCAGAAACCGCGTACTCCTTCGTTGACGTCAGTGCCGTCACGTCAAAAGCTTCGTCGGCATAGCCGGCGGGGCGCTCGAAAATTGAAGGACCGGCCTTGGCCGTACGCACCTTCCGGGCATCGTCCGTCTTCACCTCAAGCCGCCGCAGGCGGTTGCCTCGCGGCGTAGCCTCGGTATACAACAGATTACCGGCTTCGGTCAGGTGCGGCTGGCCGGCTCCGATCGCCACGTTGGTCAGCTGCCGGGTAGCACCGGTAACCGGGTCGGTTTCGTACACGTTATCGATGCCGCTGATGCCGTTGGTGTACAGCAGATCTCCCGCCGGGCCAACCCGCAGATAGTCCATTGGCTCCGCCGCCCGTGGGCGGACGATGCGGGTTTTTTCGCTCTCCCGGCCCAGGGCCATGATGGCAACGCCCCGGTGGTCGATGTCCAGGTAATAGATCGTTTGCCCGTCCGGCGAAAAGCGGGGGAAGGACACCGACGTTGCGTTTGTCTGAAAGCGTTGGATCTCCTCGCCGGTATTCGACGCCCGAATGATCAGTGCGGGAGCGCCCCGGGTCGGGTCGTGCCGAACGTGCACCACTTCCCGACGGTCAAAACTGAGTGCGGGAGAAAAGTCCTTGTTCTTTTTACTGAGCCGGGTTTTCCGGCCGCTGCGCATATCGTAGAGGCAGACCTCGGAGTACCGTTCGTTGGTATAGCGCGGGTGTTGGCGGTTCTCCATCCACACCACCAGATTATCGCGGACGTGGAGGTAGGGCTCCCGCTGAATACCGATCGGCGTGATCTCCGCATCTTTACGTCCTTCATCGCCGACATAGACCAGCGCCGGTGTCACCTGGAAACCCGAGCGCAGGGCCAGCACCCGGTCGGCATCGTCGGTGAACGGAAACCGGTAGTTGGTTACCGGTCCGTAATCGTAGCCAATCGGCACTCCTTCCACCAGCGGGCCGATGGTGGTCAGGGCACTGTCCTGCCGGGCCTTCAGGTCGGCCATGGTGGTTTCGTACAGGGCTTTCGTGGTGTAGCCGGTTTTATTTTTCAGGGCGTTGCTGAAAGGATAAAAGAGCCCTTTGTAGGCAGCGGCGTCGTGGAGGACGGTACGCCAAACGTCGTTGCCGAAACGTTCGCGGGCGTAAGTGAGCATACCGTAACCGTAGCGGTAGTGGTCCGGCACCAGATCACGAAAACTGTTGTTGCGTGCCTTGGGGTAGGAATAGACGACGTCATTCTTCAGGAGGGCACGCAGCCCGGTGCTGAAAGCCGGGGTACGTCCGCGTCCGAGTTTGCTCATCGCCGTTTCGTAGATCACCGCATCGCCCTCGCTGAACCAGTTCGGCGTGGCGATCGAGCTCAGCACCGCCCAGCCGTACTGCCCCTGCAGCAGGGATGCGACCCTGGTCAGTCCCCGCCGCTCGTTGCTGTTTTGCTGCACGTGGCGGTATTCATGGATGGTGAGCAGATCCACCCAGTCGGACCCGCTCAGCAGGTTGAGCTGCTGGGGCGGCGTGGTGTAAAACTCGGAACGGAACGGCGCCAGCCCCACGTAGCCGTTGATCTCGGTGGTGGCGGTTTGCAGCACCAGGTCGATGGGGTAGATCTTTTCGCCGATACTGCGGGTGTATCCGGCCTGCAGGGTGTCGATGATGGCGGCCACGCGGCGGGCGCGGGCCTCGTAACCCTTCGGGAAAATGACGCGGGTATGGTTGGCCCGGAGCTGCTGAAAGTCGATCCGGTTGGGGTGCAGACCGATCTGGGCGCGGCCGCAGGTGCAAAAAAAAGTTAGCAGCAGCAGGGTTAGAACGGCGAAGCGGTGCTCCTTGCGGAGGGGGAAGGCAGATGTGACCATAGGGCAAATATAGACAGTTGTCGGTTGTCGGGGCTCTTTTGGCAGGTACGACACCGACAACTGCTAAACGACAACCATCAACCGTCGCTACCCCACCACCGCCTTAATCGCTTTTGCCAATCGCGTTTTGTCGTCTTCCAGGTCAGCCAGCCAGGCGTTGGTGGCCGGGTGGAGACGGAAGGAGTTCAGCGCTTCCACGACGGCGCGGCGACCGAAGCCTCCCTGCACCTCGATGGTTTCGTACACGTTTTCAAGCAAGCGGATCGGCGTTTTATTTTGCTCGAAGAGGTGAAAACAGATCTTACCGGTAACTTCAAGGTACTTGAGCCAGGCGGTCTTGTTCGTTCCCGCTGGAATCCTGATTTTAGCGGCCATCAGTTTGTGGGCAGCCCGGGTTTGCGGTCCCCATAATCCGTCCATCACTACTTCGAGATTATAGATGTGGGCGAGGGTCATTTGCAGGTACAACACCTTTGAACGGGAACGGGTGGAAAAATTGACGGTAACGCTGTTGTCAATATGCCAGTGGTCTTCGTGGGCGCGGTTGTATTTGTAGTTCAGCACGATCCCGAAGTGGCGCCGCAAATACGACTCTATGCCCAGGTACAATTCAAAGTCGGTCGGGAAACTCGTTGCCACCAGGGTATAGTTCTTCCAAAAAGCCCCGTCGAAATCGAACGCGGTACCCCGGCCGTGACTGCCCGGTTTGTTTACGAAAGCTCCGGCGGTCGTGATTACCTCGGGCTTCCCCAACGGGCAGTTTCTGAAGGTTTCCCTGAAAGCGGCTTCGAGTTGCTTGAGGAATTTAGCTTCCAGCCAGAAGTTGGTCTTTACGCCCCGGGTGCCGTAAGGATGGGCGGAGGTACGCGCGTAGTGCAGGGCGGAGCCGTTAATCTTATTGGTTTTTTTCAATGCCATCTTATGGATCTTGCTTGGTAATTAAAAAAAATCATGCGCTTGCATTGGTAATACTGAGCACTGATTTCTTTACGATTTATGGTTCAGGCCGGGCAAAAAAATTCTTTCGCATAGGTCATGAAAGCATTTTATTACGACAACAGGTTCGTACCGCGTAGGGGGGGGAATCACGCAGCAAAATCCCCAAAAAGGCGCAAATGCTCCGACGCTGAGGGAACGACAGTAAATATTTTTCCACATCAAATAAGTTACGCCCAAGTTGATAAAGCAGGTGCTTATTCCCGCCCTGGTAAAGCTAGCAAATTCCCGACACAGTGAGGTTATAGGCGAAAGCGTACGCCAGCAATGAATTGATCAGTACGGTGCGCGTAATGCCGTATCCTGGGGTGCTCTTCCTACTGACTGCAACCGTAAAGAAAACGCCTTAGCTTTAGTGCTTACCGCCGGCAGTACAGCACCCACGCCGGGGGCAGATTGGCCCACACGCGCCGTGCCTCCACCTGCCCGAAGGCTTCTTCGTAGTAGCTCTTCGTCTTCAGGCTGTAATGAACCTGATTGTAGCAACCACCCGGCCGCAGCGTGTCTTTGGCGGCCTGCACGATCGCCCTTCCGAGTGCTTTAGGCAGGGCGGCGAAGGGGATGGCGGAGACGACGTGGTCGGCTTGGTCGGCACCGACCTTATCGAGCCAGTTCCGGATGTTCTCCGCGCTGTCTTCGGCCACCACCAGACGGGAGTCCCCGATGGCGCGCATGTCGGCGCACAGCTCGGGGCTCACCTCAAACGCGATCACTTTGCCGTCCGGATGGAGGTGTTTAAGGATGTGCTCGGTGATGACGCCGTCGCCGGCTCCAAGCTCTACGATGACGCGGGCGGTGCCGAAGTCGATGCGGTCGATCGCCGCCTCGCAAAGGGCGGTGCTGCTGCGCGTAAGGGTGCCGGTAGTGCGGAGGTTACGAAGGCCTTCGAGAAGGAAAGAGAAAGTGGACAATTGACGGGAATTAAAGGTGAGTGATTGGATGTCGGGCCGGTGGACGGAGGCGGTGTCGGCAGGAAAACTGAGCGTTGCCCCGGCGAGTTCAGCGTCTTTGCTCTTCAGGGGTTCCCTTTGCAACCTGCGCGCCGTCGCCCTGATTCACGTAAGAGTAAGCGGCGTTTCGAAAGCCTACTTCCCCCGCATCTCCTCCCGCGGTTCAACGTAGTAGACCACGTAGATGTCCCGTTTGCCCAGGCCCTCCTTACGGTCGCTGCAGAGGAAACCCGAAAAAGTATCGTTCGCCAGGCGGAAGTGGGTATCGTCGCCGGCCGAGTTGAGCGGCATGCCGGCGTTGACGGGCGCGGTGAAACGACCGGACGTACCGAGCACGCGGAAGGTACTCACCACGTCGAAGCCGCCGACGCTGTAGGCGGGATCGTTGGTGCTGAAATACACGGTGCGGCCGTCGCGGGCCACGAAGGGGCAGATCTCGTCGTAGGGCCCGTTCACGTTAGGTCCCAGGTTGATGGGCGGCCCGTACTGGCCACCGGGGAGGCGCTGCATACGGTAGAGATCGAGGCCACCGTAGCCCCCGGGGCGTTTGCTGGCGAAGTACACATCGTCGACCGCGCCGAAGTAGGGGGTTACGTCGTTCACGCTCGAGATCGGTACGCCGGTATCGAAAGTAGCCATCTGATCGTCGTCTTCACGGTAGGTATCCATCAGATAGCGGCCATCGGTTGCTGATTTGCCCCGGTAGTAAAACAACTGCTGGCCGTCGGGGCTGATATCGATCAGGCTTTCCTGGGCACTGGTATTGATGAAGGCGTTGAGGGAGGCGGGCGCCCCCCACCCCGCGGCGTTGTTGTTGCTCACCACGATGTCGCTCTGCACCCGCCCGGTGGCGATCTCGGGCCGTACCAGGCTGAAGTAAAGACGCCCGTTGCCCGACGGGCTGGGCACGGGGCCGAACTCGTCGTGCTCGGAGTTGATCCCCGGGCCCAGGTTTTCGGTTACCATCTGATCGGTGACGAAGCCGGCGCGGATGCCGTTGTCGACGTTGCGCAGCAGGTTGACGACCGTCTTGCGCTCCGGCCCGTCGTTGTTGAGGGTACGCAAATAGCGCTTGTACTCCACGGCGGCGCGTACGAAACGGTGCTGGGTGTGATAGATGCGGCCGAGGTAGAACCACGCCAGCGGAAAATCATCCTTCTCCCGCTCCGCCAGTGCCTGCATACCGGCCTCGGCGCTGAGCAGATCGTTGGCGTGGAATTGGCTGACCCCGAGCAGAAAACTCGCCTCGGCGTCGCCGGCCAGCCCCCGGACCGACTGGAGGGTGCGGATGGCACCGGGGTAGTCTCCGGCGGCAAACTCGCGGTTGGCGCGGTCCAGTTTTTCCTTGCGCTGGGCGGGGAGGAGGAGCGGGAGGAGGATAAGTAGAAAACAGAGCCAACCTCGGTACAAAACTAATGAGTTATTTTCCACTTAAAAGGTAGCTTAGATGGGTGTAATAAGGCGAAGAAAGTACTTTTTTCAGCTTTTCACTTGGGTAGTCTACTTTCCCGACCATCTTGACGAGTACCTGCTTGAGAGGCTCTAGATAGTTCTGTATCACATCATGCGTTATATCAGGACTTATACTACGATAGTCGTGGGCGATACTATTTCGCATCCCCGCGATCAGCTTCCAAGGTATTTCCTGATGCTCGTTCCTTAGTAAGGTGTCTGTCTTTTTTGATTCTTCCCCAATTACCATCAACGGAGTTTGACAAGCATTGAATACTAACTGATCGTCTTTGGCCAACAGTTTCTCAGCTGTATCTAATCCAGCAGTATAAATTCTAATCTTTTCGATAGCCTCCAACATCGTCAACAGGTAGACAATATTCTTCGAGTTATACATAGATTAAAGAATCTTCAATATCTAGCTTTATAATTGGATTAATGAACTTCCCGTTCACGAGGTCCCCCCTTTCGATGTTGAATAGTTTCGTAAAATATTCTTGCAGATCGATAGTCTCCTTCAATTCAAAAGATGCACCTTCCAGAGGTTGAAAAAGAATATCAATATCTGAATCTTCGTGCTGTTGCCCTTTAAAATAGCTCCCAAAGAGTGCCAAACGAGCAATGGGAAAACGGTCCTCCAACCCTGCCTTGGCGGAGCTTAATTTACTCAGAATATCTTCTCTTGTGCGCATAGCTAGAGTCTTTAATCTATACATAAACGGTCGGAACTCTTATGAGGTTGCATTGTAAACGCCACGCCCGCCCTCAACTGAACTACACATCAGTCCGCTCAACATCAAAAGCTTCCAAATAATCCCCAATCCTGCGCAGGAAGTAACCTCCCATCATCCCGTCCACCACCCGGTGATCGTAGCTGAGGGACAGGAACATCAGCTGCCGTACGGCGATCAGGTCGCCGTACGGCGTCTCCACCACGGCGGGCTTTTTGCGGATGGCGCCGACGGCCAGGATGGCGACCTGTGGCTGGTTGATGATCGGGGTACCCATCACGTTGCCGAAGGTACCGACGTTGGTGAGCGTGAAGGTGCCGCCCTGGATCTCCTCCGGTTTCAGCTTGTTTTCGCGGGCGCGGCCGGCCAGGTCGTTCACCGCCCTGGTGATGCCCAGCAGGTTGAGTTGGTCGGCGTTTTTGATGACGGGTACGATCAGGTTACCCGTGGGCAGGGCGGCGGCCATGCCGATGTTGATGTTGCCCCGCCGGATGATCTTGTCGCCATCGACCGAAACGTTGACGCCGGGAAAATCGCGGATGGCCTTCGCTACCGCCTCGATGAAAATCGGCGTAAAGGTGATGTTCTGGCCGTGCTGCTGCTTGAAGGGACCTTTGATTTTATTGCGCCAGTTGACGATGTCGGTCACGTCTACCTCGATGAAGCTCGTCACGTGCGGGCTGGTCGCCTTACTCCGCACCATGTGGTCGGCGATGAGCTTGCGCATGCGGCCCATCTCTACAATCTCGTCGGTACCGGACGGGGAGGGAGAAATCCTCTCCCCCGGCCCCTCTCCACGGGAGAGGGGAGAGGAGACGGATGCTGGAGGTGCGGCGGGTGTTCCGCCGGTACCGTTCAGGAAGCCGTTGTCGCGGCGCTTCAGGTAGGCGAGCATGTCGGCTTTATTCACGCGGCCATTCTTGCCGGAGCCGGGGATGCCGTCGAGCTCGGCCTGACCGATGTGCTCGGCTTTGGCGATGGTGCGCACGAGCGGGCTGTAGAAACGCCCTTCAGAGCTGGCGACCGTTGCCGTAGCGGGTACTTTTTTGGGCGCGGCCGCAGGTGCGGGGGAAGGCTTTGAGGGAGCGGAGGCCGGAGCCGTCGGTTCGGGGTTAACCTCTTCCGGCGGGGCGGATGCTCCCGTTGCGGGACTGGCCTGCACTTCAGCACCGGCCTCCGTTTCGATCAGGGCGATCACTTGCCCCACGGCAACGGTCGCGTCTACCTCGAAGAGGATCTTGCTGATCTTACCTTCCACTGGGGAGGGTACTTCGCTGTCGACCTTGTCGGTGGCAATTTCCAGAACGGTATCGTCTACCTCGACGGCGTCGCCCACCTGCTTCACCCAGTTGAGGATGGTCGCTTCAATGATGGATTCGCCCATCTTGGGCATGATTAACTCTACTAAGGCCATGTTTATGTTTTGGTTCGGCTGGTTGGGCCGGGAGTTTGGGTTGGGTGGGGTGAAATTACGATTTTATCGGGTGGTGCGGCGTACCCCGACGGGGACGACGGTTGTAAATGAACAGAGAATCGTTGCCTTCTCGTGCTTAGTCGCCTGCGCGAACACGAACACCGCTACGGCAGTCAGCGCCACGCAATTTTAAATTACGGGCAGAACCGCCCCCCTGATCAATCAGAGAAAACCTTCGACAAAAGGGAAAAACACAAAATTTTCTATTGTACTTTGCGAATCCCCGCAAAGCATCCAGGGTACTCTAAGCCGCGAAAAAGACGATTGTTTCGTTACCCTACCGAGTCGTTTTACGGCAACCTGAAAATTCACCCACACAGTAAATCATACTTCATGACTTTCTCCTTTAGAAGAATCGGCTTTATGCTGGTTCTTTGCCTGCTCACCCAAGCCGGGCTGATGGCCCAGTACACCGTTAGTGGTACCGTAACCGATGAAGACCAGGTGACCTTGATCGGCGTTTCGGTCCTTGTCGTCGGCACCACTACGGGTACCGTCACTGACATTGACGGCAACTATTCGATCAACGTCCCCGCCGGAGCCGAGCAGTTACAGTTCAGCTACACCGGTTTTGCCACCCAGGACGTATCGATTTCCGGTACGAATACCGCCCTTAACGTAACGATGACCGAAGACGTTACCAGCCTCGACGAGATCGTCGTTACCGGCCTGGCCTCTTCCATCAAGCGCTCCAACCTGGCCAACGCCGTTTCTACCGTCAGCTCGGAAGAACTCACCGGTGCCACCAGCCAGCAAACGGTAGACGGAGCACTTTACGGTAAGCTCACCGGCGTGAACATCACCCAAACCACCGGTGCTCCGGGTGGAGGATACGCCGTGCGCCTGCGGGGCATCTCGTCGCTTTCCGGCAACAACCAGCCGCTGATCATCGTCGATGGCGTGTACATCTCCAATGTGGAGATCCCCAGCGGATCGCGCAATGCTTCAGGAGCCAACGGCGGCTCCGAAGAAGGGGCCTCCAACCGCCTGGCGGACATCAACCCCGACGATATCGAGAGCATGGAAGTCCTGAAAGGTGCTTCCGCCGCCGCCATCTACGGTACGCGGGCCAACGCCGGGGTGATCATCATCACCACCAAGAAAGGCACCACGGGCCGTACCGACATCAGTTTCAACCAGGATCTCGGTTTTAACACCATCATCAAGAAGGTGGGTCGCCGCCAGTTTACTCCCCAACAGGTCGAAGACGAGTTTAACGCCGACGAGCGCCAGCGCTTCGAAGCCGCCCGGGCCGCCGGTCAGCTTTTCGATTACGAAGACGAGATCTACGGCGAGCAGGGCTTCATCTCCGACAGCCGCCTGCGCATCAGCGGCGGTAGCGAGAAGACCAACTTCTTCCTCAGCGGCAGCTACCGCGACGAGGCGGGCATCATCAAGGGAACCGGTTACGAGCGGCTGACGACGCGGCTCAACATCACCCATAAATTCAGCGACCGGCTCAAGATCCAGTCGAACACCAACTACGTTCGTTCCAACTCCAGCCGGGGCTTCTCCGGCAACGAGAACGAGGGGGGGCTCAGCTACGGCTACACCCTCGCCTTTACCCGCGACTGGAACAACCTCTTCCCGGACGAGAACGGCGTCTACCCCGACAACCCGACCTTCGCCGGCAACCCCCTCCAGACGCGTGACGAAACCCGTAATACGGAAAACATTGACCGCGTCCTCCAGGGCGTCAACCTCCAGTTCAGCGCCCTGCAGACGGACAACCAGAACCTGAAGTTCGTCCTTAACGGTGGCGTGGATTTCTTCCTCAACCAGACCGAGGTCTACGTACCGGAAACCTTTCAGAGCCAGCGGGGCCAGCAGAACGGCTTCATCGGCGTGGGTAAAAACAACGTCTTCAACTTCAACTACAGCGCCATTGCCGTGCACGATTACTACACCGACAACGGCATCAACTTCACCACCCAGGCCGGTATCACCTACCTGAATTTCGAGAACGACTTTGTTTACAACCAAACCACTCAGCTGATTCCACTGCAGCAGAACCTTACGCAGGGTGGCGCTCAGTCCACTTCTCAGACCCTGAGTACCACCGAGGAGTTCGGCTTCCTGGCCCAGGAGGAGATCAACTACCAGGACAAGATCATCGGTACCGTCGGCATCCGCTTCGACAAATCGAGCCTCAACGGTGACCCGAATAAGTACTTCGCCTTTCCCCGGGCCAGCCTGGCGCTGAACCTGACCAACTTCGATTTCTGGGGCAACGACTTCATCACGCAGTTCAAGCCGCGCATCGCTTACGGTCAGACGGGTAACAGTGCTTCCTTCGGCCGCTTGTTCACTTCCCTCTCTCCGGTCAACGTAGGTGGCCAGTCCGGCTTTTCCGTCACCGGTGCTCAGGGTAACAGCGAGCTGGAGCCCGAAACCAGTACGGAACTGGAGTTTGGCGTCGACGTCGGCCTGGCCGACAATAAGGTCACCCTCGCCGCCTCGTACTACATCCGCGACGTTGAAAACCTGCTCTACGACCGGTCCCTGCCTACTTCCTCCGGTTTCGGCAACGAAATTCGCAACGACCTCGACCTGCGCAATACCGGCGTCGAGCTGCAACTGGGCCTTAACCCCGTCCGGACGCCTACGTTCGACTACCGCACTACGCTCAACTTCTGGTTCAACAACAGTGAGATCACCCGCCTGGGCGTCCCCGACGGGGAAACCGGTGAAGACATCCCCAGCTTTGTACCTCCGGGCGTAGCCTTCGGCCTTGGCCTCGGTTCTTTCTACATCAACGAGGGCAGCCCCATCACCGGCCTCTGGAACAACGGCGAAACCGGCCCCGAGCAGACCGGCGACACCGAGCCCGACTTCCAGCTGGGTTGGAGCAATAACTTCACGATCGCCAAAAACCTCACCATCAGCGGCCTTTTCCACTGGCGCCAGGGCAGCGACATCCTGAACCTTACCCGCCTGCTGACCGACATTGGCCGCACTACTCCCCGTGCCGACGATGGCATCGAAGGTTTCATCGAAGACGGATCCTACTTCCGCCTGCGCGAGGCCTCCATTTACTACAACGTTCCCGTAACGGGCGACTTTATCCGTGGCGTCAAAGTGGGCATTTCCGGTCGCAACATCTTTACGCTGACCGACTACAGCTCGTACGACCCCGAAGTATCCACCAAGGGTGGTTCCGGTCTCTCTACCAACGTAGAGGTGACCCCCTTTCCGTCTTCGAAGCAGTTTTACTTTCACCTGGGCCTCAACTTCTAAATCAACCCCTCCTTCCCGTCGCGAGGGCTCCGGCTGCGCGGCGGAAAGTCAAAAAATAAAAAACATGAGATTTTCATCAGCCATACGCGCCTTTGTTCCGGCGTTCCTGCTGCTCCTGGTCTTCACCTCTTGCGAAATCGAAGAACAGATCGACCCCAACGGGCCAAGCATCAACAGTGTACTCAATGACGCTTCGATTACCGAACTTAATCTTTTGGTTACGGGCATCGAGGCCCGCATGCGCAACGGGTTCGACACCTACGTCACCGCCTCCGGCACCGTTGCCCGTGAGCTGTACCGCTTCGACGCCGACCCACGCAACACCTCTGATTTACTGGGCAAAGAGGATGCCGTCCTCGACGCCAACACCTTCTACCTCACCGCTCCTTTCGGTACCCGCTACCGGGTGATCAAGAACGCCAATACGCTGCTGGAGGCCCTCGACAATACCGATGCGGTATCGGCCACCGAAGCCGACGGATACCGCGGATTTGCCAACACCATCAAGGCCCTGATGCTCAGCCAGGTACTGGACCTGCTTAATGATAACGGCGTACGCGTCGACGTGGCCGACCCGGAAAACCTGGGTCCCTACCTGTCTAAAGACGCCGGTTACGATGCCATTCTGGCTCTGTTCGATGAAGCCCGGGGGCAGTTGAACGGTTCGTCTTTTCCCTTCGCACTTTCCAGCGGATTTGCCGGCTACGATACGCCGGCTACCTTCGCCCTGGTCAACCGTGCCCTCTCGGCCAGGGTAGCCACGCGCGCCGGCCGCTATGCCGAAGCACTGAGCCGGGTGGAGGACAGCTTCCTCGACCTCGACGGCGATCTGACCGCCGGCCCCGAACACGTTTACAGTACCGCCAGCGGTGACCTGCTCAATGGTCTCTTCAAAGCCCCCGGCCAGCCCGGTGACCAGATCGTCGTACACCCCCGCATCATTGAAGGCGCTACGGACGGCGACGCCCGGCGGGGCAAATTCCGCATGACACCCGCCCCCTACACCCTGGACGGGCTGACGGGTAACTTCGAGGCCGCCCTCTACGCCTCCGCCACCGCTCCCATCGACATTATCCGCAACGAAGAGTTAGTGTTGATCTGGGCCGAGGCCAATATCAATACCGGAGACCTGGACGATGGGGTGACGGGGATCAACATCGTCCGCAACGCGGCCGGTATCGGCGATTACGACGGTGACCAAACGGAGGCCGACCTCCTGAACGAACTGCTCTACCAGCGCACCTACTCCCTCTGGGGCGAAGGCCACCAAATGTTTGACCTGCGCCGTTACGGCCGGCTCAACAGCACCTTCCTGCCGCTGGACCGGGCGGGCGACGATGTGTTTACGCAGTTCCCGATTCCACTTTCCGAGGGGGAATAGTTCAGGGCTTAGCTTTTAGGCTGATCAGGTACGGGCACGTTTCCACTCAGGAGACGTGCCCGTTTTTTTGGCGCGAACGCGGGATGCAGGGGAAGTTGTTAAGCAGGGTTTGCCCTGCCAGGGACCTCATTTCATCCTAGTATATCAATTATGACTTGCGGATGTCGCCTTTCATGGTCGATGTCGACTACCGTTACGATTATCTCTTCTTCGTCGATAGTGAAGAGGGTTCGGTACGGTCTACTCGATATTCTGCGGACATCGTTCCCCGTTTGCTGATGGACGGTACAGGTGCATGACGGGTCGGCATGTCGGCAAGGCTATCAATAGCTTCGAGTATACCGTCTAAGGTACGTTCAGCTTTATCCGACGACTCCTTGTCTTGCCGATAATCAACGATTGTTTTGATCTGATCACGCGCCTCGGGAGTGACGATTACCCGGCAGGTGTTAGCCACGATCCTGCTTCTTTCTTAATGCTTCTACGGTTAGGTATTCTCCTTCTTTGACGCGCTCTAATCGACCTTCGCAGTCATCCAAAGTGGCTTCTGCCGTTTTGGGGTTCCCATAAAGGTCATACCCTACTACAGGGTCTTCCAGATGGTCATAAGTCTCTAACAAAGCATGCACCGCCGCTAAAAAACGCTCGTCGATTCGTTCCAGCATTTGCCGGCTTTCGGTTCGCATATCAATGCTACTCATGGCTATTGACATTAAGAGTTTATTGGGTCTTAAAAGTGACGATTTGATGCGTCATTCCGTTGCCCCGCGTGGGAGAAAAAGCTCTTAGGCAAGAGTCTCCCGCCGTTAACGGTGCCCTGAAAACATCCCTTGCACCCGCGTCCGCGCCCAAAAAAATAATTGCCACGCAAAAAAGCATTACGATAAGGCCCGTGAACATCCCCAACTTACATTTGTAGTACAGGAGGATTTACGCTCAACATATATTCTAATCAAATACCAATCATGCTAAGGTTATTATTCCTGCTGGCAATCATCGCCGGCTCCCCCCTCGTTTACGCTCAGGGCTCCGAGGACGACAAAACCGAAGAGAAAACCGACAAGGAGGAAGAAAAGAAGGATCCCTACGTGGAGATCCTGGAGGAAGCCGAGATTCAAAAAGGTCTCTTCGACCTGATCACCAAAGAGGACAAGCTTTTCTTTGAACTGCCCATCGCATTGCTGGAAGAAGAGATTCTCGTCGTCAGCCGCATCAAGGGTTTCGTGAAGGGGCTCAACTTCGGCGGCGCGGGTACGAAGAGCCGCCCGCAGCAGGTCGTCCGCTGGCAAAAGCACGGCAAGAAAATACTGCTGCGCAGCGTCAGCTACAATTCCGTAGCCAACCCGGACGAGCCCGTCTACGAATCGGTTAGGAACAACAACTTCGAGCCGCTCGTCGATGCCTTTGAAATTAAAGCCTACGGGAAGGACAGCCTCTCCGTCGTGATCGACGTCACCGGTTTATTCACCACCGACGTGGCCATGATCGGTGCCATGAGTGACGGCCAACGCAAGAACTTCGGCATCAAGGGTCTCGATAAGGACCGCAGCCTCATCACCTCCACCAAAGCTTTCCCCAGCAACGTGGAGGTCCGCCACCTGCTCACCTACACCGGCAGCAAACTGCCCGACAACCAGGTGACCGGCACCCTATCCGTAGAGATGAATCAGAGCTTCATCCTGCTGCCCGCCGATCCGATGCAGCCCCGTGTGTACGACCCCCGGGTAGGCTACTTCAGCATTCGCCAGACCAACTACAGCGCCGACGCGCAGCGCGCCGAGACCCAGCGTTTCATTACCCGCTGGCGCCTGGAGCCCGTCGATATGGCCGCCTGGGAGCGCGGCGAACTGGTGGACGTGAAAAAGCCCATCGTTTACTACATCGACCCCGCCACGCCAGAGCAGTGGGCCCCCTACATTGCGCAGGGCGTCGACGACTGGGCCAAGGCCTTCGAAGCCATCGGCCTGAAGAACGCCATCACGAGTAAGCGCGCGCCCACCAAGGCCGAAGACCCCGACTGGAGCCCCGAAGACGTCCGCTACTCCGTGATCCGCTACATCACCACTGATATTCAGAACGCGCAGGGGCCGCACGTTCACGACCCCCGCACGGGCGAGATCCTGGAATCCGACATCATGTGGTACCACAACGTGATGAACCTGCTGCGCAACTGGTACCTGATCCAGACCGCCGCCGTAAACCCCGAGGCCCGCACCCCGCAGTTTAAAACAGAGGTGATGGGCGAGCTGATCCGTTTCGTCTCGGCGCACGAGGTGGGCCACACCATCGGCCTGCCGCACAATATGGGCAGCTCCCCGGCCTACACCGTCAAGCAACTCCGCAGTCCCGGTTTCGTGCAGGAGAACGGAACGGCGCCCAGCATCATGGATTACGCCCGCTTCAATTACGTGGCCCAGCCCGAGGATAAGGGCGCCGGTCTGCATCCCAAAATCGGCCCCTACGATTTTCATGCCATCGAATACGGCTACAAACCCATCCCCGACGCCAGGAGCTGGGAGGCGGAAAAGCCCACCCTCAACGCCATGGTAAAGGCTAAGGCCGACGACCCGAAATACCGCTACGGTGCACAACGCCGCAACGGCCACGACCCCAGCGCGCAGACGGAAGACCTGAGCGGCGATGCCGTAGAGGCCAGCGAACTGGGCATCAAAAACCTGAAGCGTATCGTTCCGAAAATCAACGAATGGATGGCCGTTGACGGCAAATACTTCGACGATCAGGAGGAAGTGTACGACAACGTCATCGGCCAGCTGCGCCGTTATACCGGTCATGTAGCCAGCAACGTCGGCGGCGTTACCGAGTGGCAGCGTACGGCGGATGAAGGCAAACCGGTGTACACGGTGGTAGACATGGCAAAGCAGAAACGCTCCGTCGACTTCATCAACGCGCAGATCTTCACCACGCCGGAGTGGTTGCTGGACCGGGACATACTGAACCGCATTTCCCCCGGTGGCGTCAACGACAAGATCGCCAGTTTGCAGGGCAGTGCCCTGCGAACCCTGATGAATACCAGCCGGCTCAACCGCCTGGCCGAGCAGAAGGCGCTCGACGCCAAAAACTACGGCCTGATGGACCTGATGAATCAGACCCGCGCCGGCGTATTTAACGCGGCCAATACCAGCTCCACCATTGGCCGCAACCTGCAGGCCGCTTACGTGAAGGGGCTGGCCGGACTGCTGAAAAATGATGATGCGGCCACGGACGTGAAGGCAGCCGTACGGGCTACCCTGACGATGGTCCGGTCTTCCGTACGCGGCGGCGGCGACGGCCTCGTGGGCGGGCACAAACAGGAGCTGGCCCACCAGATCGACGTGGCGCTGAAGGGCGTGGAATCGCTGATGAAAGGGAAGTAGCGCAAACTCGGCGGGGTTGTGCGCAGTGGGAATCCGACCACCCGGGCTCAACGAATTTTTGAGTAGTCGCGCTATAGCTCTAGACATCAACTCATTGCGGGAAGTCAGCCTTTCGGGGCCGGCTTCCCGTTTTTTTAGTTCGGGCGCAGACGCGGGATGCAGGAAAAAACCGTTAAAAAGCAAGGTTGCGGCATCCGGCTGATGCTCCCGGAGGCCTACCGTTATTTCCCGAGGCGCGCGCAAAATAGCGGCAACACCCGGCCGGGGACGCAACCGACCGCCGGTTAGCGCGTTCCCTAAGCAAACCGTTTCTTTCCGCATGGTTGAACAAGGCGACCCCATCATACTCCCCGGCACTTCCGCCACGGCTGCCCGGCACCGTGCCGAGGCGCTGATCCCTACTACATACGGTGACTTCCGCATGATCGCGTACTCCGACGACGCCGATGCTTATGCTCCGCACATCGCCTTGGTACACCCGGAGATGGACCCCGGCTCGGAGGTCATCGTCCGCATTCATTCCGAATGCATCACGGGCGACCTTTTTGGTTCTAAACGCTGCGATTGTGGCGAGCAACTTAACCGGGCCATGCGCATTACGGCCGCGGGTAAGGGCATCGTCGTTTATCTGCGGCAGGAAGGAAGGGGCATCGGCATCATCAATAAACTGAAGGCGTACCAGCTGCAGGATACGGGTATGGACACGATCGAGGCCAACCTCCACCTCGGCTTCGAGATCGATGCGCGGCACTATGAGGTGGCGCAGGGCATTCTGGTGAATCTGGGCGTGCGTAAGATCCAACTACTGACCAACAACCCCGAAAAGGTGGAAGCGTTTGGCACGGGACCAATCGAGGTGGTGCGGCGGTTGCCGATCATCATCGACCCGGTGAAGGAGAACCGGGGGTACCTGGACACCAAAGCCTTTTCAATGGGGCACTGGTTGAAGCAGGATTAAGGGGACGTATAAGAATCAGGAACCAAGCAAAGGTAATCAGGGAAGCTCAGGGAAAAAGTCTTGGTTTATACACCTGGAGTAACGCCCGGGACCACACAAAATTCCACATCATTTCCCTAAACAGTTGCACATCTCCCCCCCGTTCGCGTTTTTACGGCAGCTTAAACGATCAACGAAGCAAAACTGCCTTATGAAGAAGACCTACCGTCGCGAGCCCCTTTGGTACAAAGATGCCATCATCTACGAACTGAACATCAAAGGCTTCTACGACAGCAACGGCGACGGCATCGGAGACTTCTCCGGCCTGGAGCAAAAACTCGATTACCTGGAAGAGCTGGGCATCACCGCCATCTGGCTACTACCTTTCTACCCCAGCCCCCTGCGCGACGATGGCTACGACATTCAGGACTACTACAGCGTCGCCGAGCGCTACGGCAACGTAGATGACTTCAAACGCTTTCTCGAAGCGGCTCACGATCGGGGTCTGAAGGTGATCACCGAACTGGTCATCAACCATACCTCCGATCAGCACGAGTGGTTTCAGCGCGCGCGCCACGCCGCACCCGGCACCCCGGAGCGCGACTACTACGTATGGAGCGACTCCGACGAAAAGTGGCCCGACGTTCGCATCATCTTTACCGATACCGAAACGAGCAACTGGACGTGGGACCCCGTGGCCAAACAGTTCTACTGGCACCGTTTCTTCAGTCACCAACCGGACCTGAATTACGACAGCGCCGACGTGCAGCGCGAGATCATCGAGATCCTCGACTTCTGGATGAACATGGGCATCGACGGTTTCCGGCTCGACGCCATCCCCTACCTCTTCGAGCGGGAGGGCACGAACGGCGAAAACCTGCCCGAAACCCACGCCTACCTGAAAAAGCTGCGCAAGCACGTCGACGAAAATTACGACAACGTCCTCTTTCTCGCCGAGGCCAATATGTGGCCCGAAGACAGCGCCAGCTACTTCGGCGATGACGACGAGTGCCACATGAACTACCACTTCCCCCTCATGCCCCGCCTCTACATGAGCGTGAAACTGGAAGACCGCCACCCGATCACCGATATCTTCGACCAGACGCCAGAGATCCCCGAAAACTGCCAGTGGGCCACCTTCCTGCGCAACCACGACGAGCTGACGCTGGAGATGGTGACCGAAGAGGAGCGTGACTTCATGAACAACGTGTACGCTGAGGACAAAACGGCCCGCATCAACGTCGGTATCCGCCGGCGCCTGGCCCCACTGATGGAAAACGACCTGGACAAGATCAAACTCCTCAACGTACTGCTGATGAGCCTGCCCGGTACGCCCGTACTTTACTACGGCGATGAGATCGGTATGGGCGACAACATCTACCTGAAGGATCGCGACGGCGTGCGTACCCCCATGCAGTGGAACGGCAACGAAAACGCCGGCTTTAGCGAGGCTAACCCGCACAGCCTTTACATGCCCGTCATCCGCGATACCGAATACAGCTACCGCTGGGTGAATGTGAAGCGGCAACAGCAGAACCCGAACAGCCTGCTGAACTGGACGAAACGCCTGCTGGCCAAGCGCAAGAGTTTTCAGGTTTTCGGCCGGGGAGACATCCGCTGGATCAAGCCGGAGAACGGTCGCATCCTGGCTTTTATACGGGAATTCGGCGAAGAGCGCGTTATTGTCGTCATCAACCTGAGCCGCCACCCACAGTCGGCCCAGCTCGACCTGAGTGAGTTCGAAGGTAGTAAAGTGCGGGAAGCTTTCGGCCGTACCTACTTCAACGAAGTGGGCCGGGACCTGTACCAGATCACCGTTGCGGGCCACGGGTATTACTGGCTGCAAATAGAGACCGCCGACCGCCGCCTGACGGATAAACGCAATCTGCAAACACCCATTCTGGTAGCGGAAACCCTGGAGAGTTTTTTCAGCAAAAACAACCTGCGCACCCTGGAGAAATCGGTCTTGCCCAATTACCTGCATTCCGCCAGCTGGGTTGGCGCCCGCGCCGAGCAACTGGAACAGGCAAAGATCATCGACTACCGGATGCAAACAAACGGCCACCGACACTTTGGCTGGCTTTTGCTGGAGTTGCACTATCTGGAAGGATTACCCGAACTGGTGCAGCTTCCCCTGGCGTTTCATAACTTCCGCGAAGAGACGGATTACGGTAATCGCGACGAGGTACTCGGCATGGTGGAAGTGGCCGAAAAAAAGATTGTCGTTCTCGACGCGCTTTACGACGAGGAGTACCGCCGGGGCCTCGTGGCCGGCCTCAAGGAATTTGGTGACGTGAAGGGCGTAAAATTTGTAGCCCACGACAGCATCATCAGTATCGGTGCACAAGATGCGAACCTGATGCATTCCGGCACCGAATACATGCTATTGCAGAGTAAGGACTACAACATTAAGTTCTACCGCCGCGTAGACGCCGAGATCGTTCCTGACCTGGAAGTAAAAAAATTGCTTACCAGCCGGGGATACGGCAACGCCCCGGAAGTGGTGGGCACCCTGCACTTCACCCCCCGCAAAAACATGCACGCTACCCTCGGTATTTTCGAAAAACGCTTCGAAAGCAACGGTAGCGCGTGGGACTATGTACAGAACAATATGCAACGATTTGCCGAGGACGTGATCAACCGGCTGCAGCAACCGCACCAATCCGCCCCGGACGCAAACCCCGAAGAAGTATCCGTGATCGATAAGGTGATGTACCGGGATATGCCGGAAACCATCCAGGACATTCTCGGTTCCCTCTTCATCACCAAACTGGCCGACCTCGGCCGTACGCTGGCCTCTTATCACCTGATGGTAAAAGACATTCCGGATAAAAACTTTAAAAAAGAGGCCCTCAGTCTGCATTACCAGCGCAGCGTTTACGCCGGCCTGAAGGGAGACGTACGCGCCACCCTGGACTTACTGAAACGACGCCTGCCGGAACTGGACGAAGAAGCCACCGGACTCGCCGAAGCCGTACTCGCCCAGGAGGAGCATATTCATAAGTTACTCAAAAGGGTGTACGCCCATAAGATCGAATCCGATAAAATTCGCATTCACGGTGACTTCACCCTGATGCAGGTAGCGATGGCCGACGAGATATTCATTATTCAGAATTTTGACGGGGATCCCGACCGCAGCTACAGCCAGCGCCGTCTGCGGCGCAGCCCGGCCAAGGACATCGCCAACCTGATGCGCAGTTTTGGTTACGCCTGCGGTCTGGTGTACGAAGACCTCGCCGGTGGAGTGCGTCAGGAAACCGCCGAGCATCTGGAAGACTGGCTGCGCACCGCCAACCGCTACCTCTCCGCGGAATTTCTCACCGCTTACCGCAAAGCTACCGCCGGTACCCGCCTCTTACCCGAGGATGAAGAAGATCTGGCGGTATTGATCGACACTTTCCGCATCGAAAAAGCCCTGCAGGAAATCCGTTATGATCTGCATTACCGCAGCGCCCAGATAAAAGTGCCGTTGCGCGGCGTTCTTGAGCTGCTGCTCGAGTAATCATAACTTGTTTGAGCAACCGCGTGATGCCATAGAGCAAAGCCAAACCCAAGCTTAAATGAGCCTTAACCCGACCGATATGTTAGGTTAAGGCTCTTATAAAATCGAGACCATTCTTCTTAAAGTTTTTTTCCCTGAAGTACCGGGCCAAGCGACTAAAAACTTAATGCTGGAAAGCAAATTATTGTCGTAACCAGGGGGAAATCTTAACATTACCGATCGCTTATTGATCGTTTCTTAACAATGCATCGTCCTATGAGACACGCTCGTCTGGTGACAACACGCTACCTTGTGCTCACCAAGGAGCCGCATCGCAACTGCTTGTCGTGTAGCTCCTATTAACCCCATTCTTTTTTTCACCTAAATACACAATATCATGCGTTCCTTATTCCTAACCTGCCTCCTGGCGGTACTTTCCTTCACTGCCTCTGCCCAGGTAGACGCTAAACTCAACGTCGGTTCCGCCATCTTTGGTGGCCTCGGCGTCGCCGCCGACTTCGCCCTCAGCGAAAAGTTATCTGTTTCTGCCGGCCTGGGTTATGCCCGTACGAAGGGCAGCGTCGCCTTTGGCAATAACAGTTCCGAATTCAAATACACCCGTTTTCGCATCATTCCCGAGTTCCGCTACTACCTCAACCCGCGCAACGGTGCCGATCGTTTCTTCGTGGGAAGCTACGGTAAGGTTTCTTTCGTAAACGCCTCCGATGGCGACAGCGCCAACGACGATAAGGCGACAATCGGTGCCCTCGGCGTTCTGGTTGGCAACAAATGGGTGACCGACGGTGGCTTCATGTTCGAGCTTAACTTCGGTATCGGCCGCAACGCCTCACTCGGTTCTAACGACGACAACGAAGTCGACGTTTTCGATAACGTACTCGGCATCGACATCCGGCTGGGCATCATCGCCGGTTACCGCTTTGGTAGCTAACCGATGATTCGCCCAAGACTGATGACGGCTCTCCTCCCTTTACCGGGGTGAGGGCCGTTGTTTGTTTGGCGCTACCCCGACAGCTTTCTGGGCGCGGATGCAGGTGCAAGGTAATTTTTAAATAGCCTGGAAACAGCTCCCCGCAGCCGTTCAGGAAAACGGCGGCAACCGTAACTTTGCCTAAAACAGTTCCACCATGAAGAAGAAAGCCATTGCCCGGGCCAAAGCCCGATCCGCCGACCGTCAGGCGTTCGTGCTCAACGTGCGCGACGAATACCTGGCGGGAAACCTGATGCCGCTGCGGGCAAACGGTGGCCTCGGCTTCGTCGTGCACGAGCGGGGCGAAGGTAAACCGGCCAGACGGGGAAAGGTAGCTGAGGTTCACTACGTCGGGGTACTGGCAAGCGACGGATTCGTGTTCGACGAGTCCTTCAGCGCGGGTCGGGCGATCAAATTTCAGCTGGGGCGGGGCGAGGTGATCGGAGGCTGGGACATCGGCATCGGCCTGCTTAATACGGGAGACAAGGCAACGCTGTTCCTCCCACCCGAACTCGGCTACGGTAAGGAGGGGGTGGAGGATATCCCGGGAGAAAGCGAGCTGATATTTTACGTTGAGTTACTCGGGGTGGGTTAAGGGATAGGGGGGTGATCTGATGTTCTTTGGTGGCTGAGCAAGCGCGAGCCGTCGTTTCTTCAGGTACTCGGCCCACCGGGCCAGGGCCTAATTGTTTACCAGCACCCGCCGGCTCCAGTTTGCCCGCCCGTCGGGGCCAGCGCCGGAAAGAAGGTAAATACCGGGTTGGAGGTTTTCGGGTAGTTGAAAGACTTGGGTGGGCTGACCCTCAGCGGTGGTTTGTTCAGTGATGACCGAGCCGAGCACGCTCCTTAAAATCAGCCTTTGCACCTGCGGCCCCGCCTCCAGATCCACCCTGATCATTTTTCCGGCAACGGCGGGGTTGGGATACACCCTTACGGCAGCCGCTTCGGATACCGGCTCCATCTGCTCCGCCAAACGGGCGGGTGGCGCAACGCGCCGGTCTTGCGGCACCTCTACGATTAATTTGTCGGAGGGCTCGCCGGCACCGGCCTTACCCGCCACCTGCGCCAAAACTTTGCGGGCGGAAGACCACCACGGCAGCAGGCGTACGGCGTAGTCTTCCACCTCGCCGTAAAAGCCGGTAGCGCAGGGGCCTTCGTAACCGCCGTAGCTCATCACCACCCGCAGGCGCGAGATGCCGTAGCGGCCGAAGTAAGTCGGTAGGCCGACCGTAGCGGAGTTGCCACCGCTGCCGTTCCATTGGTGGATCATTTCGCCGGCATCGGTCCAGTCGCCGTCGCGGTTCATATCCAGGTAGAAGCGCCAGTACTCGCGGTAGTTCCCGTTCACATATCCGGGAGCGTACGTAAGGGTGAGCGCATCGCCGCCCCGCAGGCGGTATTCACGGGTGAAGAATACCTGGCCACCGTTGTCGCCGGAGTTATAGATCCGGTTGCTGGTGGAAGAGTTGAAGCCCACCGACTGTATGTACTCGTAACCCGTATCCCCCGAGGCCAGGCATACGGCCCCCTGATAGTGTGGAGATTGCAGGTCCACGATCCCCCAACACGAATTCTCATTTCCGGAATCATCAACGACCGTAACGGTGTAAGAAGTGGAGCCGTAGTAAGTAAGACTGCCGACGGTAACGAAGCTTTCCGCGACGCCGCAATTGTCCGATATTCCAACGGTGACCTCATCGGCGAACAGGGCATCGGGGAGCGCAGTAGGGTCGTCCAGGGTCAGGGTGACCCGGGAGAAGCAGGCCACGTTCGGGGCGGTTTTGTCTTCTACCAAAACACTGGTGCGGCAGGTGCGGGTACGAAAACCGTTGTTGGCCACCAGGGTCACCTCGGAGGTGCCGAGGGGCAGCACCCTGGGTAGAACCGATAGTGAAAGCGTACCAAAAGTAGTATAGCTCCCTTCGTCGATCATGGCCGGCGTAACGTTTACCCGGCAGTCGTTGCCGACGGCCGCATTGATCTGCCCCCGACAGATCGCGGTCGGGTAAAGGTTGAAGTTGAACTGGGCGCTGAGCGTAGTAGCTAAAGCCAGCAAGGAAAACAGTAAGGTGTAACGGTTTTGCATTAGGGGAGGATTTCCCGTTTATGCACCATGAATTGAAACCGTTACCCCGGCACCGGTCTTTACTCGGATAAGAAAACCTTCAGCCCCAGCCGGCCGCGCACTTCCCGCTGCGCTTCGCCGGAGACGGGTGCGGCGTAGAGCACTTCAGCATCGAGGGCAACGTGGCTACTTAACGATAAGAGCGTTCCCGCACCCGCCTGGAGGTGTAAAGCGCTTTGCGTATCGATGATCTCCTGTCCGGCGTTCCCTCCAAACGACAGTGTGCTGCTCTGCTTGATATGACTGAATCGTGAGCGCGCCAAGAGGTAGGGCCGCAGACGGGAAATGAGGGCGGGAAAGAAACGCCCACCAATCATTGCGGTGATCCGTAGCTCATCGGAGTTGCTGTTGAAGCGTCTTTGAAAGTTATTGTCGGAGATGAACCGATCCGTATTCACCGAGATCCCCGCTTCCACCATCCAGCGATCGTGGAGGAAATAGCCACCGCTCACGTTCAGGTCGGCAATAAGGTTAAGCGTCTCATCACGGCCACGATGCCCTATCAGTATGTTTCCGATCGCGGGGTCGATCATGATGCTGCCCCGCACCAGCGCCCGCCCCGCCGACTTACCGGAACCACCGCCGATGAGGGCGTTGAGGCGGAGTTCGAGCTCGGTGTAATTAAGTCCTGATGCCTGGGCGTTGTAGCGCAACAGGGCGGAGGCGGCAACGTCGCCGGCCAGGCGGGTTTCCGCCCCACCCCCAAAATGAAAGTTGGTTTCATAGTTACTCCCGAAGCCATAGTCTCCGACGGTACCGAAGCCAAGCTGAGCGAAGAAGTTGATTTTCTTTCCCGGGCGATCGGTGACGTAGTAACGGACGAAAGGGTCCAGAAAGTAATTACTTTCATCCCACCCATCAAAGGATTTGGTGCCGACATAAAGATCGGTGCCGACCAGGAGCCGGTTGGTGATAAAATAACCGATGCGGGAAGACCGGGCTCGCCACGTGACACCACCCTCATCACCGCCGATGCGGTTGACTCCTGTACCCGTTAAGCGGCTAAAAGCATCGGTATCATCTGAGATGACACGCTCGGCGGAAAGGCTGGTGTTGCCCGACAGGTAAAAGTGACCTTTGCGGGACTGGGCGAACGCAGCAAGTGTGGTGAGAAAGAACAAGAGGGTAAGAGTGAAACGCATATTGCGGTGATTTTTAAGTGGAGATAAATGTAGGTCAAAGCAGGAGAAACTGATCATCAAAGACGGAAGTTTAAATAAAATGAACCGCGGGGTTCAGCCCGGTGACCAACTCCCCCGGCCGGACCGGTTTTTTACCTACGCTTACGTTTTTTACCAAGAATAACCCGCAACCCGAGATTACCGGACAACCCGCCAAAATTATTCGTAAAGTTTGGGCGTAGCCCGCGCTGAAATCAATCGCCAGGCGCTCGTTGAGTTGGTGCAGAAATCCCGCTTTGGCGTAGACGGAGAAGGCATCGTAACCCGAAGAGCGGTCGCCGACATCCGCTGAAGTTTCACGCCAGTGAACGTGCTCGTACCTGAGGCCCGCCCCCATGTAGGGCTTAAAGCGCCGGCCGGGTAAGAGGATATAACGTCCGCCGAGGGATGCCTCAAAGCTCCGGTCAGATAGTTACGCGGGATCGTGGAAGTGCCCAAATCCGGATAATTTCCTGAATAAGAGAGTATTCACTTCATGGCGATGCGCTCGGAGAGGTAATACGCCCCTTCCAGGTGTACATCACCCAGCAGGCTGGCGCCCTGGTTAAGACCGGCAAGGCCAATATTACCGATCCGCCCGTTTAGCAGCAGGGTACCCCGGCCATGCAGAAAATCATGGATACCTTCCGGCCGGTACTTCTCGCCGAAGATCACGTTAAGGCCGAGGCTCGCCCCAGCCGGTGCCCCACGAATTCGTGTTTTGAGGTATAAGCAAGCGCTCCGGTCAGCATGATACCCGCGGCCAGCTGGTACTCCGCCCCCACCGCGGCGGTCAGGGAAGGGGGAGCCCTACTGTATTTCGGCGGTCTTCAGTACCTGCACGAGTTCTTCCATCAGCTCCCGCTTCTTCCGCCCGGGTGCGAGTACGAAGCCATCGACAAGTACGAGCTGTTTGCCGGCTTCATCATTGATAAGGTAAGAAACGAAAGGGCCGGCGAGAAAATCATTCTCCATCTCCCAGATGCCCCGGCCTTCGAGGGCGTACTTACCGTTCACCTCGGTGGCCTCGACGAAGAGCGGCAGATCGTGGTCATTGATCTTCATGAAGGTACTGTCGAGGGTGGTGCCGAAGTACTCTTTGCCGACCTGGTCGCGAATCGCCTTCAGGCCCTCGCGGCTGAGCTGCGATTTGTCTTCGTAGGGTACCCGGGTGGCCATTATGTTGAGGCTGCCGCCCTTGGTCTGCTTGCGCAACCAGGCGAAGTCGTCGGAATCAACGGGGACGAGTTCATAGCCGCCGGGCACGTCGAGCATCGCACCGCTGCGGGCGCGCACTTTTTCACCCAGGGCACGGTTGACGCCCTGAAAGTAAGCGGTTACCTTGATGCGTTCATTTTCGAGTTCCGCAATTCGCTTCACTACGGCGGGATGGGCGGTACTCATGCCCGCCAGCAGTTCGGCGCGGTTCCTGCCCATCAGGTACACCAGTTGCTGACCGGTAGCCCATTTATTGCGGGCTACGGCGGTACCGAACCCTTCTTCCTTCACCTGCCGGATGCGGGCGTCGTTGAGGTCTTCGAGTACCATTTTGGTAGTGGGGCTTTCGGTATCGCTCAGGTCGGCCAGCACCACGTAATTGCGCAGTTCGGTCAGCGTAGGCTGCTCGCGCAGGTCTAGGGGTTCGAGGTGGCGTACGTCGAAAATGGGCTCGGGTTGGGGCAGCAGGATGTAAGGCGCCTCGAAAAAATAGGCGACCGAATCTTCCGCGCCGGCGAGCCAGAGGCTGCTGTCGGCCAGTATGTACAGACTGTTGATCTTCCCAAAGGCGGAGGGCCGGGGGTTCAGACCGGCCGTCATGTCACCACTGCAGGAAAAAATGCCCAGGCCGAGCAGGCCGGAAAGTAGTATGGTTAGGAGCCGGAGGGTCATACGATTTGGGTTCTGTTCTTTCACTTAGAACAGATGACGAAACGGGTAGTTGTGGTGGGTAAGGTGGTAATGTAGTTCGGTAGTTTTGTAGTAATCCGGTAGCTGCCGCGCGTTACCGGGCGCGGCTACGTGGCTTTTTTGTGCGAACGCGGGATGCAGTGAGGGGTTTCTTAAATCGCAAGGAGTCCCACTAAAAACCCCTTGAGTGCGTGTATTTCGGGAGCCGGGAATCTTCCTCTCCGGCTCCTCTTCCAGGGAAAGAGCAGACGTTTTAGCCGGCATACGGGTGCTATCATTCTGAAGCTGACACACCTCACCATTTAAGCCTTGCGGTAGGCCTTCGAGGCCCGCTACGACTTGCCGGCCTTGAAAATCTACCCGTAATTTAAGCATTGACAGGCTGCTAGAACAACGCTTCAATCACGTGCTCCTCCGTGATTCCCTCGGCCTCCGCCTTGTAGTTGCGGACGATGCGGTGACGGAGCACGTACTTGGCGATGGCCTGCACGTCTTCAATGTCGGGGCTGTACTTGCCGGAGATGGCGGCGTGGCACTTGGCCCCGAGTACGAGGTACTGGCTGGCGCGGGGGCCGGCTCCCCAGCTGATGTAGTCGTTCACGTTGGCGGTGGCGCGTTCGGTTTTGGGGCGGGTTTTGGAAACCAGGCCGACGGCATACTCCACCACGTTGTCGCTGACGGGAATTTTGCGGACCAACTGCTGGAAATACAGGATCTCCTCGCCGGTAAGAATGGTGTTGAGCGTCGCTTTGGTCGTGCCGGTGGTCCCCTTCACCACGGCGAGTTCCTGATCGTAGGTGGGATAATCGAGTGGGATGTTGAACATGAAGCGGTCGAGCTGGGCCTCGGGCAGCGGGTAGGTACCTTCCTGTTCAATGGGGTTCTGCGTGGCGAGCACGAAGAAGGGGGAGGGCAGCAAGTGACGGACGCCGTTGACGGTGACCGAGCGTTCCTGCATCGCCTCCAGCAGGGCCGCCTGCGTCTTGGGCGGGGTACGGTTGATCTCATCCGCCAGTACGATGTTGGCGAAAATAGGCCCCTGGGCGAAGTCGAACTTTTTGTTGTCATTGAGGATCTCCGAGCCGGTAATGTCGGTCGGCATCAGGTCGGGCGTGAACTGGATGCGCTTGAAGTCGAGGTCGAGCACTTCGGAGATCGTCGATACGAGCAGCGTCTTGGCCAGACCGGGTACGCCGACGAGCAGCGAGTGGCCGTTGGAAAACAAGGAGATGAGTACGTTCTTGACGACGTCTTCCTGACCGATGATGACCTTACCGATTTCGGCGCGAAGGTTCTGGTAAGCTTTGGCTAATGCATCGACGGCTTCTACGTCGGACTTGAAGTTGGGTACTGCCATGGGGTTATTTCAAATAAGAGTACAAAAGTCGTTAAAATGCGGGACAATGGCTAATTGTTGCTCTGGGAGTAGAAATGTAGTGATATAGTTTTATGGCAGTTTAGTCGCTACGGCACGTTTCGGATCGTTAGTGCCGGCGTTTCCGACAAAGCTGCCGGACTAATTACATTCCCAAACCCACGCACTCAACGCCGGGCGGGGCCCGCCGAAGTTGAAGTGCCACCACTCCGTCCGGATCGTTCCGAAGCCGTGTTTGCGCATGGCGGCCTGGAAGAAGGCGCGGTTTTCGAGCACTTGTTCGGGCAGGTTGGTGGTGGTCGTGTAGGCCGCCTCGCCGAAGAAGTCGTAGGGCGTGCCCATGTCGAGTTCTTCTCCGGTATCCAGGCGGATGAGGGTGAGGTCGGCGGCGGCACCCCGGCTGTGGAGGCTGCCGCGTTTGGGGTTGGCCACGTAGCGGGGATCAGGCAGGACGTCCCAGAGGCGTTGTTGGTAGGGGCCGGGGCGGTAGCAGTCGTACATCTTCAGGCCGAGGCCCCGGGGCTTCAGATCCTGATGGACCTTCAGCAGAGCGTCGGCCACCCGGGGGCGGTAGAAGCAGCGGGCGCAGTCGTAGATGACCTGCTTCATAAAATTGTCGGCCGTTGCGTAGCGGATGTCGAGGCGGATGGTGGAGTCGAGGCGAATGATCTCGGTCCACCGGGTGGTGTCGTAGTCGTAGACCGGGGCGGGCGGCGGCGGTGGCGGCACCTCAATGGGAAAGGCGGTACCGTAGTTGACGGCAGCGGGTTCGGGAGCGCGGCCGCAGGTGCAGAGGTGGAGCAGTAGCAGCAGGAAGAAAGGACGTGGCATGGGGTGAAGATAGGTTGTGAGCCACCACATTTTCCCGGCAGTTTCTCCAGCGTAGTTTCACCCGGCTGACCGCCGCAGGCAGCCCTTCAGCCGTCACAGCACCCGCGTTCGCGCCAACACCGTATCTTTCTCCCCACCCAACGGAACAATCATGCGCCACCTTCTCCCCTGCCTCCTCGCCCTCCTGCTTTTTGCCTGCGGCAACGACGCGCCGCCTCCGCCACCCGCCATGCCGCCCCTGAGCGACCTGCCGCTGGTGCCGCTGCCGGTGGAAATGTCGAATACGGAGGGCTACCTCTACGTTGATCCCGACGTGAGCCACGATCTTTCGGGCGCGGACGCAGGTGCAGTGGAATACCTGAAAAGCAAAAACGTGCCCGCCCTGCCGCTGACCACCACCATCGACCCGGAACTGACGCTGCCCCGGGGCGCTTATCTCTTGCAGATCACCCCCGCAGGGATCACCATCAACGCCGGCGACACGGCCGGCGTTTTCAACGGCACCACCACCCTGGAGCAGGTCGTGGCCTTCAGCCCCGACTCCGAACGAGGGCTGTTCCTGCCCGCCGGCACCATCACCGACATGCCCCGCTACGCCTACCGCAGCTACATGCTCGACGTGGCGCGGACCTTTTTCGGCGTCGATACGGTCAAGGCCGTCATCGACCGCATCGCGCCCTATAAGATCAACCACCTGCACCTGCACCTGAGCGACGATCAGGGCTGGCGCATCGAGATCAAATCGTGGCCCAAACTGACCGAGATCGGCGGCCGGTTCGAAGTCGACGGCACCCCCGGGGGGTTCTACACCCAGGAGGAATATAAGGAGATCGTCCGCTACGCCGCCAGCCGCAACGTCACCATCGTGCCCGAGATCGACATGCCCGGCCACACCAACGCCGCCCTGAGCGCCTACGCCGAACTGAACCTCGACGGCAAAGCCCGCGACCCCTACACCGGCACCGAAGTCGGCTTCAGTACCCTCGACGCCAATAAAGAAGTGACCTATCAGTTCGTCGACGACGTCGTGCGTGAACTGGCCGCCATCACTCCCGGCCCCTATATCCACCTGGGCGGTGACGAAAGCGCCGTGACCCCGCACGACGACTACGTCAAGTTCGTCCGCGAAGCCCAGCAGATCATTCTCAAACACGGCAAAAAAGCGATGGGCTGGGACGAGGTTGCCCTAGCCGGCCTTGCCGAAGGCACCGTCGCCCAGCTCTGGAACCACACCGAATACGCTCTGATGGCAAAACAACTCGGCAATAAAGTGCTCTTTAGCCCCGCCACCCGCACCTACCTCGACATGCAGTACGACTCCACCAGCCGCATCGGCCTGCACTGGGCCGCTTACATCGAGGTCGACTCCGCCTACCTCTGGGACCCCGAGGCGATGGTAGACGGCATCACCGACGCCGACATCATGGGCATCGAGGCACCGCTCTGGGGCGAGACCATCCGCAGCATCGAAGACATCGACTACCTCACCTTCCCCCGCCTGCTGGCCATCGCCGAGGTCGCCTGGACACCGCAGCCCAAGCGGAACTATGAAGACTTTTTGCGTCGGTTACGGGCGCAGCAGGGTTGGCTCAAGGAGCAGGGGCTCGAAACTTATGATACGCGGGTGTTGCGGTGATGCGCAGGGTCCGGGCGGTAAACGTTTCTCAAAGACCGCAGGTAAAGCCACCGATTCACCCGTACGGTAAGGAACACCCGTAGCCGCCTCAGAGACTGAAGGAGGGGACAACCAGCAGCGCGGAGCAGAGAACAGCAGATCAACCCGGCAGTTGCCACGGCGGGGGAGCGCCCACAAAAAATGCGCAAGTAAGTAGGTCCCTCGATGCAAAAGTGAAGGAAGGAGAAGCATCTTTGCGTAAATGATTTAAATGAAAAAGGGTATTTAATTTAGCCCGGCCGTTATGCTTTTTACGTCGTCCGCTTTCCTGGTACTGGTTGTGGTCACTTTTGTGATCTACTACGTCCTGCCCGGTAAACGCGCGCAGGTGGCTTTACTGATCGTGGCGAGCTTTATCTTTTATGCCTGGAGTTTTCCCGTTTTGCTGCTGCTGCTGCTGGGGTCGATCCTGATCAACTGGGCGGTGACTTATGGCATTCTTTCCACCACAGATCCCCGGCGAAGAAAACAACTGGCCGTCGTGGGGGTGGCGCTCAACCTCGGCATTCTCGCCTTTTTCAAATATTCGCCCCTGCTGGGGGCTACTTTTTTCCCGGATGCTTCCGCCGTGGGAGACTTTTTACTGGCCATCCCGTTGCCCATCGGCATTTCATTTTTCACCTTTCAGGGCATCAGTCTGGTGGTGGATACGTACCGTGAAGAAGAGTTGAAACTACCGGGTGCCGGGGCGCGGCCGGTCGGTCTGCTCGGTACGGTGGCCTTTTACATTGCCTTCTTCCCCCAGTTGATCGCCGGACCGATCGTGAAAGCACACGACTTTTTGCCCCAGGTGCAAAAAAAAATGTTTGGAGAGATCGACTGGACCACGGCGTTTCGCTTTTTGGTGACGGGATACTTCCTGAAAATGGTCGTTGCCGATAATCTCAAAGACTTCACCTACTGGATGAGCTACCCCTACTTCCAGAGTCTGGCGATCACCGATCTGGCGGGGCTCCTGTTCGGCTACTCCATTCAGATCTTCGCCGATTTCGCGGGGTACTCCCTGATCGCCATCGGCCTGGCCCGCCTCTTCGGTTACGTTTTGATGGATAATTTTTACTTTCCGTACATCTCCGCCGGCTTTTCCGAATTTTGGCGGCGCTGGCACATCTCCCTGTCTACTTTCCTCAAGGAATATCTGTACATCCCGCTGGGGGGTAATCAGCACGGGGCCTTCCGCACGTACCTCAACCTCATGATCACCATGGTGCTGGGCGGCCTTTGGCACGGAGCCGCCTGGAGTTACGCCGTATGGGGAACATACCATGGCCTAGCCCTCGCCCTGGAGCGTCTGGCCCGGGACGGAAACTTTCGTCCGCTGACCAGCGTCTGGCTGCGCCGCTTGTGGGTCTTCGGGGTGGTTACGGTGGGTTGGTTGCTGTTTCGGTTGCCGGAGTTCAGCCACGCCCTGCTTTACCTGCAAAAGATGGTCACCAACAAGCCCGTCGGCAACCTCGAACGGGTCGGTATGGTACTCACGTATGCTTCTCCCGTAGTGGTTTATCATTTGGCCCATTTGTACCTCGATCGGGAAGGGAAAGTATTTCACAACTATCTCCAACCCCTCGCCTACGGCACCATGATCTTTTTGCTGCTGACCAACGCCGGCTCTTCGGGAACGTTCATTTACTTTCAATTCTGAGCCATGAATATCTTCAGAGCATTACTGGTGGCGGCAGTCTTACTGATCGGTTGGTCGGTGGTCATCCGGCAACTGCCCGAAGACCTGGAAACGGCGCAGACGCTTTGGGGCGGGAACCTGATCTACGCCCAGGATTATTTGTACGAAGATGTTTTACCGGAGGACGTGGCGATCGTAGGGTCTTCCCTCTCCGAGAACCTGCTGCTGCGCGAGGTCGCCGGCCGGCGGGTACACCGGCTCGGACTGGCCGGGCAGGGGGTGTTCGACGGTCTGCACCTGGTAGCTGCCGCGCCCCGACGACCGGGTACGGTCTTCATAGAAATGAACGTCGTTTTGACGGGGGAAAACGCACGGTTCAGCGCTGCGGTCCATGATCCCGCCATGAATACGATTCGCTACCACCTGCCCGTTTTGCGGCAGCGCAACCAGCCGGTCGGGGTGATAAAGGGATGGCTGACTGCGCAAAGTGGGAAAGACGAAACCTCCCCCGGGGATCTGCAGGATCGCCCGATCAACAACATGAGCCTGAAAATCAAGCAGCGGGATTACGCCAGTTCCGTAGCTTCCGATACCCTGCTGATGGTACTAGGCGAGTTGCGACGGCGGGTGGAGACCCTGCGTGCGGAGGGGGTTCGCATCGTTTTCTTTGAAACGCCCGTCGATCCCTCGCTCTGCCGCGCCCCCAAAGCCCTCGCCATTCGTAAGGGCTTCGAGGAGACGTTCCCCCCCGGAGAATATGCCTACATTCGTCAGCCGCCCTGTGCGGATTATCAAACTACCGACGGCCACCACCTGGGCAAACGCTCCCTGGCCCGCTACTCCGGTTGGCTGGGCGAACAAATGGAAGAGTTGCTGAAAGAATCCGAGTTCAACCAATAACCAACGATGCCTTACACCCACATTTTTTCCTCCCACTCCATGCTCCAGGAGCAGCTAACGGACGCCATCATCCGCGAGGAAGGGCTAGCGCCGGAGAACGTACTGGTGATCCGGGCGCGGGGGAGTTTCCGGCCGGAAGAGCGGGCGGCTTACCGGATACTCGACGGGGGCCGCTTCGCTACGTCCGGCGGGTACAACATCGTTAAACACCGCCGCCGCAACCGGGCCGTGTACGAACTGTTTCAGCGGGAAGTGCTGAACGGGCTGGCGGAGGGTTTTCAGCTGTATTCAGCCATGTACACCTACTGGTATCTGTGGGCGCTGAAACGCCGGAGCGGAGCTTATCACATCATGGAAGACGGCTTTGGCAGTTACCAGACCCTGGCGGAGCAGCAGACTTTTTTCCGTACCATGAGCACTACTACCCTGGGACAGCGACTTGCCGTGCTGCGTAGACGCGCCGCCCAGTTGCCCGAACAGCGACCGGGAAAAACCGACTTCAACGCCCTACTGGCGGGGGCCGCTTCTTTTTGCGTCACGTCGGCGCAGTGCTTTCCGTGGGCTCTTCCGGAAAGAAAGCGGGTGGTAACGCAACCCTTTCTGCCCCGCTGGATAGGAGAATACGAGGGAGCGGTGGTGCTGGGAACCTCCTGTTTCGTAGAGTCGAAAGTTTTCCCGCTGGCGGAATATTTGCCGCTGCTGCGCGGCGTACTGCAAAAGATCGTCGGGCGGGGCATCGGTGAGTTGTTCGTCAAATTCCATCCCGCCCAGGCGGCGAACACGAGCAACGCGGCGGCGTACCGGGCTGTGCTGGCGGAGTTTGCCGACCGCATCCGCATCACGGAACTTCCCCAGGGTACCAGCATTGAATCACTCGCCGCCGGTAACCGGATCACTTTCATCACGGGGGTAAGTACGCTGGCGTTTCACGTGGAGGCAACCGGGGCAACGGTGCTTTCCTACCTGGAGGACGTGGAAAAGATCGGCCCGCATGCTACCGGTTACCTGGCCAAGGGCGGGATGGAGATCTTCCGCCGCATCACCCAACCGCTGTAAACATGGCCACCCTGTTCATCACCCAGCGATTTCCGCCGCATGCGGGCGCGGCGGCGCGGCGGCTCCGGCACCTGGCCCGGGAGTTTGCCGCCTCCGGCCCGCTCTTCGTTATTCGCCGGGGGGAAGCCGGGGTGGAAGCGGACGCGGTGAAAAAAACGATCAACATTCCGGCGCGGGACCTGCGGCGACTGGTCGGTACGCAGCAACTCACTTTTTCCGACTCCCGCAAGCAGGGCGCCCTGACCCGGCTGCTGCTGCGGATGCGCCAGGCTTATCCGTTCGTTTACCTCATCGACGACGGAGGGGTGGATTACCGGCACCGGGCCTTCACCGCGGCTTGCAAACTGATCGAACAGGAAGGCGTTACAACGATGTTTTCCTCCTTCCGGCCGTGGTCCGATCACCTGGTGGCAAACAAGCTGAAACGAAAATATCCCCGTTTGCGCTGGATTGCGGACTTTCGGGACCTGCCCGTCGACCCTGTCCGGAAGGATGTTTGGTGGCCGGCACTACAACGTAAATGGGGCCGGGGAGTAGTGGCCGAAGCCGATGAAGTCTGGGTGGTTTCAGATGGACAAAAGAAACAGTTCGCCGGATGGCATCCGCGGGTGCGAATACGGCGCAACGCCCTGCTCCGTCTGCCGCCGGTGCCTTCTTCGCCGCGCACGGAGCGCTTCACGATCACGTACACCGGCAGTTTGTACCCGGGCCTGCAGACGGTGCGGCCGCTGGTGAAGGCCCTCACTTCCTTACTGGCCGAAGAATCGATCGATCCGCACAAACTCTGCTTGCAATACCGGGGCAAGGATGCCGGCGTTTTCAGGAAATGGACGGAAGAGCTACCGGAGGAATGCCTCGATGTTCAACCTTCCATTGCACCTGCGGCCGCGCAAACAATGCAACGGAACGCCACCGTCCTGCTGCTGCTCAACTGGTCCGCGCCGGGTTATTACGGCGTACTGACGGCTAAGCTGTGGGATTATCTATCTACCGGTCGTCCCGTTCTTGCGCTGGTGAACGGGCCGGGTGACGAAGAGCTGGAAGGTATCATTGCGGGCGCGAACGCGGGTGCGGTGTTCCGTACGAAGGAGCAGGGTGAGGTAAAGGCCTGGCTCGCGGGCGCTTACCTAGCTTGGTTGCCGGCGGGAAGGCTGAAATGGGCTGCCGACCTGGAAACCCTCCGTATATATTTATCGTAAGTTTGCCGCATGCCCCCCAAAATTCTCATCGTTATTCCAGCACGCGGCGGCTCCAAGGGAATCCCCCGTAAAAACCTGCGCGCGCTGGGCGGTCAGCCTCTGCTGTATTACAGCATCCGGACGACCACCGCGAGCCGCCACGCCGCCGACGTCGTGGTGAGCTCTGAAGACGCGGAAATTCGCATGGTCGCCCGTAAACTGGGGGCCGCCGTCATCGCGCGCGACCCCGCCCTGAGTCAGGACGCGTCCACACTGGACGGCGTGATCTACGACGCCACCGTACGCGTCGAAGCGGAGACCGGTAAATCCTACGACCTGGTTATTACCGCTCAGGCAACCGCGCCCCTGCTGGAAACGGAAACCCTCGATGCGGCCATCGATAAGATGCTGGCCGACCCCGCCGTCGATACCCTCATCAGCGCCGTTGACGACCGCCATCTCTGCTGGGAGGAAACCGCCGGGCAACTCGTGCCCGCCTACACCGAGCGCCTCAACCGCCAGTACCTGCCCGTCCGGTACCGCGAAACCGGGGGCTTCTTCATCGCCCGTCGCCGGGTAGTGACGCCCACCTCCCGCTTCGGCCGCCGGGTGGAGGTCTGGCCCGTTTCCGCCCGCGAAAGCATCGACATCGATACCTACGCCGACTGGGCGCTGTGCGAGTACTACCTGAACCGCAAGCGGATCCTGCTGGTCACGAGTGGCTACTCCATCATCGGTCTGGGCCACGTTTATAACATGCTAGCCATCGCCGGGGGCATCCTCGGTCACGAGATCGTCTTCATTGTGGACCGCCAGAGCCAGCTGGCCTACGACACCATCGCTTCCTACAACTACCCGGTACTGATGGCCGAAGACGACGACCTGGCCGGTTTCGTCGTCCGCCAGGAACCCGGCATCATCATCAATGACCTGCTGGACACGACGGAGGCCTACGTGCTGCGCCTCAAGGCGCTCAACGTCCCGGTGATCAACTTCGAAGACCTTGGCCCCGGGGGCGCCCACGCCGATCTGGTGGTGAACGCCATGTACCCCGAACGGACGGTGCGGCCCAACCATTACTTCGGGCACCGCTACTTCTGTCTGCGCTCCGAGTTCCTGCTGACCCGCCAGGTGGTGACCATCCGGCCGGAGGTGAAAAACGTGCTGCTCACTTTTGGCGGCGTGGACCCCAACAATTTCACCCGCAGGGTGCTTTCCCTGATTATGCCGGAATGTCGGCGGCGGGGCATTGCCGTTCGGGCCATTCTGGGGCGGGGCTACCGGTCCGACGCGAGTCTGGAGGCGTTTGCCGACGCAGTGGACATCGTTCGGAACGTCGCAGATATGTCGGAGAAGATGCTCGCCGCCGACATTGCCTTCACGTCGGCGGGCCGCACCACCTTCGAAACCGCCAGCCTCGGTCTGCCCACCATCGTGCTGTGCCAGAACCAGCGCGAAACGACCCACTTTTTCGCCGGGGCCAACTACGGATTTCTCAACCTCGGCCCGGGCAATACCGTTACCGACGCGGAACTGCTGACCGCCTTCACCAACCTGCTGGACAACGAAAACCAACGCCGCTACATGGCCGAGCTGATGCTGGCCCGGGAGATAAAAGACGGCCGCGACAACGTATTACAACTCATCAAACAAACCATCGACCGGGCATGACCTTAGCCGATTACATCACTTCCTTTGAGGCCCACGCGCCCGTCATTCACCGCCCCTTCCTCATCGCCGAAGCCGGCGTGAACCACGAGGGTTCCATGGACCTGGCCAAACGACTGGTGGACGAGGCCGCCGCCGGCGGGGCCAACGCCATCAAGTTTCAGACGTACAAAGCGGACAAGATCGCCGCCCGTGAAAGCCCCGCCTACTGGGATTTGACCAAGGAACCGACCACCAGCCAACACGATCTCTTCAAGAAGTACGATAAGTTCTGGAAAAAGGAATTCGAAGCCTTGAAACGCTACTGCGACGAGGTCGGTATCGAATTCTTGTCTACCCCCTTCGATGTCGAAAGTGCCACTTTTCTCAACGACCTGATGGGGGTGTACAAGATCAGCTCATCGGACCTGACCAACCACCCCTTCATTGATTTTCTGTGCGACTTCGGTAAGCCGATCCTGCTTTCCACCGGCGCTTCCGATATGGACGAGGTCTTCGGCGCCGTGCAACGGATCGAGGCAAAGGGCAATCCGCTTTGCCTGCTCCACTGCATCCTGAACTACCCCACGCCGGAAGCGAACGCCAACCTCGGTATGATCCTCGATCTTCGTAACCGCTTCCCCGGGGCGGTACCCGGTTACAGCGACCATACCGTACCCGGAGATATGGGCGTACTGGAAGCCGCCGTTCTCCTCGGCGCCCCGGTACTGGAAAAGCACTTCACCCACGATAAAACCCTGCCCGGCAACGACCACTACCACGCCATGGACCAGCACGACCTGCGCCACTTCATCGGCCGCATGGATGTGCTCTTCGAGCGCCTTGGCTCGTTCCGGCGTCATGCCCTGCCGGCGGAGGCTCCCGCCCGCCGCAACGCCCGCCGTAGCCTCGTGTTGCAACGCGACGTGCCGGCCGGGCAGGCCATCACCCGCGCCGACCTGACCTGGAAAAGGCCGGCCTTCGGCATCTCCCCGCAGCACATTGAAGATGTACTCGGCAAGTCGGCCGTCAGCGACCTCAAGACAGACGATATTCTCTACTGGGACCAGCTGACGCGAAGTTAAACTCAGAAATCAGGAAACAGCGTTCAGTTTTCAGGACACGGTCGCTATCCGGAACGCTGAACGGTAAATTCCGGATTCGATTTTTCAACAAAAACGAATGAGTCACCCCTACTACATAACCCTGACCGGCTCCCGCAACAACGCCGGCGACTTTTTGATCCGCCACCGCGCGCACAATCTGCTGGGCGCCTTACGTCCGGACCGGACCCTGAAGGATCGTAACGCCTGGGAGCCCTTTACCGGGGAGCGGCTGGAAGAGGTAAACGGTGCGGCGGCCCTGATCCTGCTCGGCGGTCCGGCCCTGCGTAAGAACATGTATCCCGAAGTGTACCCCCTGTTGCCCGATCTGGACCGCATCAAGGTGCCAATCACCATCATGGGCGCGGGCTGGCATGCCCTGCCGGGCACTTGGGAGGACAGCCGGAACTACCACTTTACGCCACCGACCCAGGGGCTGCTGGAAAGGGTGGCGGCGGACGGCGCGGGGCTGAGTGTGCGGGACTACCGCAGCCTCAACGCGCTTGACCAGGCCGGAATCAGCGGTGGCCTGATGACGGGGTGCCCGGCCCTGTACGTGCCGGAAATGATCGGCCAACCACTCGGGGATTGGCCGGAGGGAGGGGTGAAAAACCTGGTGTTTTCACTCGGGGTGAATTTCATCGGCAGCACGGCGCTGGAGCGGCAGGCAAAAGAGGTGATTGCCGGCATGCGGGATGCTTTCCCCACCGCGAAGTTTACCGTGGCGTTCCATCATGCCATCGACTTCGAAGCGCTCGAAGCGTCCTATGGTGAGGGGCAAAAACTTTCGGCGCGGCGGCACCGGGAGATCGTGCGCTGGCTGGAAGGGGAAGAGATCGCTTACGTCGACATCAGCGGGGGCGTTGAAAAACTGATCGCGCTTTACGATGCGGCGGACTTTCACGTCGGGTACCGGGTACACGCCCATATTTTCATGAGCAGCCTGCGCAAGCCCAGCGTACTCCTTACCGAAGACGGCCGGGGTCGGGCCCTTAAGGACGTACTCGGTGGGGTAATCTTCGACAGCTGGGCACCGCGCAACCTGACGGTGAAGGAACGACTTCTCGCTAAAGCAGGCCGGCCGGTAGGCGAGCGCAGAATGGCCTTCAGCGGCATCGAACACGACGTGGCCGCCATCGTGGCCTACGAAACAAAACACGATTCTCCCCGCTTCGGGCAACCGGTGGAGCGAATCGACCGACACTACGGCCTGATGCAGCGTTACCTACGTGGCTTACCATAAGCCGAATCTTCCGGGCGCGGCCGCTGGTACAGAGAAGGAATTTTAAGGAGCAATGAAGCCAACGAGGCAATCGTTTTTTCAACGGGAACCCGTTGTGTCATTCAAGCGCTTGCCAAAAGCAGCTTTCTTCTAAGCTGTTCCGACGGTCGTTTACAAACCCAATCAGAACCCGGTTGGGGAATCGGATTCCGGACAAAGTTCAAGCAAATTTTATATCAGCCAGCCAGCCGTCACCATAGCCATCGTTGCGAATTCCGCCTGGAACCTCCACAATTTCCGGCTCGGCCTGATCCGTACGTTCCTGAAAGAAGGCTACCGGGTACTTCTCGTTGCGCCCGACGGACCGGAGCGTGCAAAGCTGGAGGCCACCGGGGGTACCTTCGTTCCGCTGATTCACCTTCGCCGGCGGGGAACGAACCCTTTGCGAGAGTTGGCCCTTCTGCGGGAGTTGCATAAGATCTACCGAACAAACCGGGTGAAAATCGCCCTGCATTTCACCATTAAACCGGTGATCTACGGTTCCCTTGCCGCCCGCTTGGCGGGTGTCGGGAACATCAGTACGCTGACGGGGCTGGGGTACCCTTTTTTAGCGGGCGGCGTCATCACGCTGATCACCCGCCGGCTGTACCGACTGGCCCTACGACGGGCGACAAAGGTTTTTTTCCACAATCCCGAAGATCGTAGATTGTTTCTTGACGGTGGTCTGGTGACCGAGGACCAGTCCGCCGTGGTCGGCGGTTCGGGGCTGCGGCTGGCGGATTATCCGTTGGCTTCCTACGGGGAGGCGGTGCCCGGCCGGTTTCTTTTTGTCGGGCGATTGTTGGTTCACAAAGGAATCCGGGAATTCGTAGCGGCCGCCCGGATCGTCAAAGCGGTAGATACCGCGCTGAGCTTTCACGTACTTGGCCCGCTGGACCCCGCTAATCCGGCGGGCATCAACGCGCAAGAACTGGCGGAATGGGTCGAGGAGGGTTGCATCGTTTACGATGGGGTCACTACGGATGTTCGTCCTCATTTGCGCCGGGCGGCGGTGGTGGTGTTGCCGTCTTACCGGGAGGGGTGCCCGCGGGTATTGCTGGAAGCGGGGGCCACCGGCCGCGCGCTCGTCGGAGCGGACGTGCCGGGGGTACGGCAGTTGATAGCAGCGAACAACGGAATACTCGTACCGCCCAAGGTTGTAGGGGAACTCGTTGCGGCAATGACGCAGTTAGCGCGGCCGGTCACTGACCTGGAAACCATGGGCCGGGCCAGCCGGGAGGTCATCGTGGAGCGATTTGCAGAAGAGATAGTGGCAAAAGCGTACTTGCTGGCGTTATCCGCCAAATGACGGCTCCGTACTTTTGTGCAGTTACCTTAGCAAGGACGAAGGACTGTGCCCCGGCATCAAGTTCAGAATACAAACCCTTGCTACATCCTCAATACATTACCGAAATGCGCAAATTAGTCCGTTCCCTACGTCGCAATCTCAAAGCCCGCAGCCTTGGCTACGAGCCGCTGGCCGAGCACCGCGCCGAGTGGTATGGCCACGCCAACGCCGGCTTCTTCGTTTGCCCTGACATGGTGCCGGAAAACGCCACGGTTTATTCCATCGGAACGGGTATGGACATCAGCTTCGACCGGGCGATGCTCAAACGACACGACTGTCAGGTATTTGCCTTTGATCCTACGCCAAAGTCTATCGATTGGGTCCGTCGGCGGGAACTTCCCGCCGGCTTTACCTTTACCCCCCTGGGAATCGGTGATAAGAATGAAACCGCTGCCTTTTTTCTCCCCGAAAATGAAGACTACGTCTCTGGTAGCGCTGTAGGGAATTCGAGCGTAGACAAATCTAAACGCATCGAGGTTGAATTACGGACGCTACGTACGCTTGCGGATGCAAAAGGGCACCTGCACATCGACGTGCTGAAGATGGACATCGAGGGCTCGGAGTATGCGGTGATCCCCGACATCCTGGCCACGGGCATCACCATCGGTCAGCTCTTGGTCGAGTTTCACCACCGGATGCTCGCCGGGGGCGACGCCAAGACCAAAGCGGCAGTGGCTATGCTGCGGGCGCACGGGTATGCTCCCTTTGCTTATTCGGAGCGGTTGGAGGAGGTTTCCTTTTGCCGGGTTTGATGTGAGCGGGGGCTTGCTCCGTAAACTTTCATTGCATCCCGCGGCCGCGCCCGTACCTGTTTATTGCTTCTTGTGCATCTCCGCATGCCGAACAGCGTTTACCCTTTATCCGGGACCCGTATCTTTACCCCTAATTTCAACCACCAGGCCCCAACCCAGGGCAAAGCCCATGGCAGTACAACAAAAAATACAGGACGGTCTGGCGAAGCTCGGCGTCTTCGTTCAGCTAAAACCTCCGCACGAGATCCGCCGCCGCATCGCGTTGCTGGGTCACCACGCGATCGACACCGTGCTCGACGTGGGAGCCAACGTAGGGCAGTATGCCGGCGAACTTAGGCACTTCGGCTACGGAGGAACGATTCACTCCTTCGAGCCGTTGTCCGACGCCTTCCGGATACTGAACGACGCCGCCCGGAGCGACGCACGCTGGCATACCCACCAAATGGCCCTGGGCTCCGCTCCCGGCGAAGGGGAGATCAACGTCTCCCGAAACAGTTACAGCAGTTCCCTGCGCGACCTGATGCCCGGGCACCTCGCCGGTGCGCCCGATAGTGCCTACGTACGCAAAGAGAAAATCACCATTTCCACCGTTGCCGATCAATTGGCTGCGCTTGCCGTAACGGGCAACGACGTTTGGCTCAAGATCGATACCCAGGGCTTCGAGCGGGAAGTACTGCTGGGAGCCGAACCGACGCTGGCCCAAATCAAAGTGATCCAGCTCGAAATCAGCCTGCAGCCGCTCTACGACCAGGGCATGGAACTGGAGGAAACCCTGGCTTACTTCGCCAAAAAGGGTTACGAGCTGGTGGGCATGGAGCCCGGCTTCTACAATAAGGAGACGGGGCACCAGCTGCAGGTCGACGGAATATTCGTACGCAAATGAAGCCGGTGATCGACGATAAACTGGCCCCGGTGATCCTTTTCGTGTACAACCGCCCGGAGACTACGGAGCGCACCCTGCAGGCGCTGCGGGCCAATGATCTGGCCGCGACGAGTCGCCTGTTCGTCTTCGCCGACGGGCCTAAGCCGGACGCCGGTTCCGCTACGTTGGAAGCGATCGCGGCCGTCCGCAAAGTCGTCCGCGCCGAAGCCTGGTGCGGCGAGGTTGAACTCGTCGAGAGGGAAGACAATCTGGGGCTGGCCGCGAGCGTCATCGCCGGTGTCACCGAAATCATCGGCCGCTACGAGCGGGTGATCGTGCTGGAGGACGACCTGATCACCGCGCCCGGCTTCCTGACCTTTATGAACGACGGCTTGCGCAAGTACGCCACCGAACCCAAAATCTTTGGTCTCACCGGCTTCAAAGCCCCGAGCAAACGCCCGAAAGGCTATAATACCTTCTTCCTCCCGGTGATGAGTTCCTGGAGCTGGGCCACCTGGCGGGATCGCTGGGAGACGGTCAGTTTCGACGGCCCCGCCCTGCTGCGGGAGGTGAAACGAAGCGGCCCCACGTCGCAACTCGACCTCAACGGCTACCCCTTCGGGGCGATGCTGGAAAACCAGGTGGCCGGCAGGATCAATTCCTGGGCGATCCGCTTTTACGCTTCGATGTATTTGCAGGAGCGGTGGTTTATGTACCCGAGCTGGTCTTTGGTGCGGAACATCGGTTTTGGAGGCGATGCCACGCATACGCGGAACAAACATTTTCTGGAGCGGGTGGGGGTTGAAGTCGATCACCTGCAGGTAGACTCGCCGCCGTTAACGATAAATAGGGTAGTTAAACGGAGCTTTCGGTTGGGGTATGGTTACCTTCGTGGTAAGGTTAATGGGGGGCGTAAACGTGTGACGCGTTTTCTTAATCGCTGGAAATAACTACCTAACAAGCCTAGTCAGCTTTGTAATCGAAAGAAGATATGAGCGTAAAACGGACTATCATTGATGCCCTGGAGAAAACCCCGGCTGGTCAGGATTGGCTGGGTTTATTAGACTTACGCAAGCGCTATCTCACACCCTTAGGGTGGACGCGTAGCAGCGCTTCTAAAACTCCTGTAGATGAGCAAGGGGTACCAATCCCCTGGTTCTCCTACGCGTCGATTTTCTTTCTGAAAGATCGCCTGACCAAAGATATGTCCGTATTTGAGTATGGTAGCGGTAACTCTACGCTTTGGTTTAGTCAGCGTGTCGGCAAAATCGTATCGTTGGAGCATGATATTGAGTGGTGCGAGCGAATGAAACCAGAACTCGCCAAACTTGAAGACGTTACTTACATTTATCGTGACCTCGCATCCGGAGAATATGCGGAAGAAGTCACAAAGCACAAAGCTGCCTTTGATATAATTATTGTTGATGGGCGTCAGCGGGTACTTTGCGCTAAAAACTCAGTAAATGCGCTCACCAAACGGGGGGTTATAATTTGGGATAATGCGGAACGAGAAGTTTATCAAGAAGGCTACGATCATTTGCTCAATCTTGGTTTCCGCCGGCTAGACTTCAATAGCCTGGGGCCGATCAACCGTTATGCTTCTACTACAGCTATTTTTTACAAGCAAGGAAATTGCCTTGGCATCTGATCCATGCTGGTCATGAAGTTGAAGAGATAAAGAGATATACAAGCTAATGATTGAACGCCTAAAGCTAATGTTTTCACAATGGAGCCATCTGTTTGGCATCATGAAAAATGCTGGTTGGCTTACGGTCGAGAGAGTTCTACGGCTGGGAGGTGCCTTTTTCATCGGTATTTGGGTGACGGTATCGTTTGAGCCGGAGGAATATGCCGTTTTTGCTTACGGCCTTACGTTTGTGGTTATTGCCCGCTCCATTACGGGTTTGGGGCTGCGGTCAATTTTTGTAAGGCAGTACGTAGCTGATCCGGAACGCAGGTTAAGTTATGCCGGCACCTCTTTTTTGCTTATTGCCATGGCGGGCCTTGCGGGGTATCTCTTGGCGGTAATTGTTTCGCTGCTTCTTGGCGGGGCAGCGGATGGAAGTACGCTCATAGTAGCTATTCTTGCCGGGCAGTTGCTATTGTTTCCCACGGAGGTGATCAACTATGTCTTCGAGGCGCGTTTGCGGAATAAACACACCGTAATTGCTCGGCTGATGGGTTACGGCGTCAGTCTTGGGCTGAAAATCGCCATAGTGCTTGCGGGAGGGACAATCGTTCATCTTGCGTTAACTTATCTTATCGACTGGATAGTGGTAGCGGTCTTATATCTCCTCGCAGCTAGAAGGCAAGGATTGAATCTGAATAGCTGGAAATGGGACAAGGAAGTTGCCAGGAGCCTTCTGCGTGACAGCATTTTCCTGATTTTGTCGGGAGTGATGGTGACTCTCTATATGCAAATCGATCAGCCAATGCTGTATAAATGGGCGGGTAAGGAAGAGTCCGGACTTTATAGCTTCGCCGTACAGCTTGCCGTTGCTTTCAACTTTATACCAATAGTTGTTCAACAAAGCGTATTTCCAAACATCGTGGCTAGTGGCAGGCGGAACGAACAAGAGTTCCTGGGCAAGATGGTCAAGCTGGTACGTATTCTATTTTATACCAGTATTGTGGTCTGCCTGGGGGTAACGCTGTTTAGCAACCTGGTCCTCCATTATTTCCCGGACTTCAAATATGCGGGGTCTTGGCCGATGTTGAAAATCGTTATCTGGGCGCTGCCGATGGTTAGCTTGGGGTTGGTGCAAGGCGTTTATCTGGTAAGCAAAAATTTGGTGCGATATAGCCTGTACCTGACCACAATCGGCGCTGTGGTCAATATTGCGCTTAATCTATGCCTAATGCCTCTTTACGGTGGAATAGGGGCGGCTGCCGCCACGGTGATCTCCTACTCTTGTTCAGGACTATGGGCGGGCGGTTTCTTTGTCGCTACCCGGCCATATACCAGCCTGGTATTACGTTCGATTTTCTTCCTCAAAACTAAGCCCACTCAACCCCGCTGAGCATGATCAGGTCCCTCATAATTAGCACCGTCTACGGCGGCGGCGGCGGCCGCGCCTGTATCCGCCTGCACGAAGGTTTGCTGGAGCACCCCGAAGTGGATTCCCGGGTACTCATTGGCCAGCCTCTTCCCAAAGGTGCCACCGTCAACGTCTCCCCGATTCACAACACAAAATTAGAACTCCTGCTCCGCCGCCGCTACACCAAACTCATCGCCGCCCGGACCCTGCGCGGCCGGCCGCCCACCGAAGAAACCTTTCTTAACCTGCGTACCGGCTACGCCATCCACCGCCACCCGTTGGTACAGCGGGCCGACGTCATTAACCTGCACTGGACCACCCGCTTTCTCGACTACGCCTCCTTCTTCGCCAACGTCAAAAAACCCATCGTCTGGACGTTGCACGACATGAACCCCTGGAGCGGTGGCTTCCCCTACGATAAAGACTTCCCCCTGGCGGCTTATCAGGAACTTGTCGATGAAAACCTTCGGGAGCTGGAACGAATCCTTCGGCCCGTGGACGACCTGACCATTGTGGCACCCAGCCAGTGGCTCGTTGACCTGAGTAAAGCCAGCGCCGTATTCGGGCGCTTTCGCCATGCGTGTATTCCCAACTGCTTAGACGTAGAACTATTCCGCCCACGGGACCAGGCACCCTTACGGAGCCGTCTTGGCTTGCCCGTGAATAAAAAAATAATCCTCTTTGTGGCCAATTATATCGGCCACAAACGCAAAGGTTATCAACACTTAGTGGCAGCACTTGAGGAGTTGGGGAAGCGGGTAGACCCCACGGAGATTTGCCTGGCCGTAGTGGGGAACGGCAACCTCGAAGCCTTACCCGCAGACTTTGAAACCATCGAACTAGGCCACATCGCTACGCAGCTGGGGATGGCGGAGGTATATGCCGCCGCCGATATGTTTGTGATACCTTCGGAACAAGACAATCTGCCCAACACCGTGTTAGAAAGCCTTTCCTGCGGCACGCCGGTCACGGGATTCGCCATCGGCGGAATCCCCGAGATGATCAACGATCCAAAACTGGGAAGATTGGCACCCACGATCAACGGTGGAGAGTTGGCGAACGCAATGGAGGAAATGTTGTCGACCTCATTCGACCGCGACTATATTCGCCAAAGCGCGGTACGTCGTTTCGCTCCGTCCGTACAGGCCGGGGCGTACCACGAACTGTTTGCTGACATGCTAAAGCGATAAACCATGCCCGAACCGCTCATCTCCATCATCACCGTAGTCTATAATCGCCACGGCACCCTGCCGCTGACGCTCGACTCCGTGGCCGGGCAGACCTACGACCGGATCGAGTACATCGTTATCGACGGCGGCAGCACCGATGGCACCATGGCCCTGCTGGAGGAGAGACAAGCCGAACTGGCCGTACTGGTCAGCGAACCGGACGGGGGCCTCTACGACGCCATGAACAAGGGCCTCGACCGGGCCACGGGCGATTTTTGCCTCTTCCTCAACGCGGGCGATGCCTTTTACGCACCCGAATCTCTGTCGCAATTGGTCGCCGCTATCAATGACCCCGATACCTACTATTACGGTACGGCGGTGATGACGGACGGTGAGCACATCTATCGCCTGAATCCCCAGACGCCGCCGCCGGCAGGCCAATATCCGGTTACGCAAGGACTGCCCAACCACCAGGCGAGCCTCTTTCCCCGCAGTTTCTACCACGCTGAACGCTACGACCTGGCGTTTGCGATCGCGGCGGACGACGACTATAAAATCAGGGCCCTCAAGAACCGTCCGGCCCGGCACGTAGACGTATGGACGGTAATCTTCGAGCTGGGGGGGCTTTCACGTGATCTTTCTCATTTTAAAGCCGTGCGGCGACGCAGGCGGGATGGAAACCGGATGATCGGGAAGCACTTTTCCGGGAATCATGAGCGGCGCTGGAGGGCGACGAAGTTCCAGGTAAAGTCATTTATGCTGTTCTGCATGCAGTCCGTCACCGGGTTTCACTGGCGTTATGAATATTACTTCAACAAATTCAACCGCATTCCCGAAGGAGACGCAGCAAAATTTAAGAGTGCTTTTTCGAAGTGAAAATATCGATGCCAAAAATTAGCGGAAGAGAAGCGCTTCGGATCAAAAAATGACCAACTCACCGGATTTTTCGGTGAAACACGTGTAAGAAGAATTGTACAACTCATTCGCGCGGGCTTTGCCCAGCAAGAGTTTCGCAAGTTTCGCTTTATTACTTAACACACTGGCAAGTACCCGTCGCTTAAGGCTCTTTTTTAAGTTCATATTCTGATACCAGTTGAACTCCAGGATTTCTTTTGGCGTGTTTGCGTGCAACTCCTCAATAACCTCATATCCTTCACTGTTTAAAAGAAATTTAAAAGTCGAAGGCGTAAAAATATTGATGTGGCCGTAAGCGAGAAAATGCGCTGTTTTCCGGCCAAGGGTCTTACCGTAATCGAGCGGAACCTCGAATACCTGGGCTTTACTTATTCGTTTGATCTCCCTTAATACAAGGCGGGGGTGTTCTACGTGCTCGATGACGTGCGAGCAATACAGGAGGTCGAATTCATTGTCCGCGTAAGGTGTTGTGTAACCGTCAAACTTTTTCACCTCGACCAGGGATTTGATGCCGCGCTTTTTGATTTGAGCAATTCCACTGTCCGATATTTCCACGGCGTACAAATGCCTGAAGGCTTCATGGCCGTCGAGTTGGCTCAGAATACTTCCTTCCCCCGCGCCGAAGTCGAGTACCTTGCTGAAGGTTCTTCCTTTGACAACGCTTATGATGTTGCGAGATTTATAGCTGGCCCCGAGCTCACGCCATTTCGTCATCCGATCGGTATACTGATCGTTGTATGCGTCCTGAACGTTTTTGGTTATTTCGACTTTTTTCATAAGCTATAAAGTGTTAGGAATAAGTTGATCTTATTCACAATGCAAGATTGATGGATTTTTTGGCGGAGGTGATTGTATGACGTTCTAAGGTAAGGAAGATTTCGGGGCGGGGCCGCAGGTGCAAAGATGAGATTTCAAGGAGCAATAACGTGCTGTTCGCATTGCTCTTAAGAAGACTTACATTTGTACCCGCGCCCGCGCCCAAAAAATGCTGGCGTTCATAACCCCCAATAAGCTTGTGCTAAACTCATTTATCGAATCGCCCCTGCTGCTCCTCTTCACCGTCATCGCCATTGGCTACGGGATAGGGGAGCTGAAGATCCGGGGTTTTAAGCTCGGTGTGGCGGCGGTCCTTTTCGTGGGGTTGGGCTTCGGCGCCCTTAGCCCGGAACTTACCGTGCCGCAGTTCATCATCTTTCTCGGGCTCGCTATTTTTGTTTATACGGTTGGGCTGAGTTCGGCGGCGGGCTTCTTCGCCAGCTTTCGGCGGCATGGTTTTCAGGACGTTTACTTCGCATTATTTACCGTGTTGATCTCGGCCCTGATGGCACTCGGCATCGGTACATGGCTGGGTTTTGATGCCGCCCTGACCGGCGGCCTCTACGCCGGGGCCTCCACGAATACGCCCGCTCTTGCCGGCCTGCTCGACGCCATCCAGCAAAACGGCGTCGCTGAAAATGTGGAGTTCATGAGCCAGCAGGCCGTGGTCGGCTACTCGCTGGCTTACCCGATGGGCGTACTCGGCGTGATGCTGGGCTTGGTGCTGTTGCAACGGATATTTAAAGTCGACTACGCCGCCGAAGCCAAGGGCCTCCAGGCCGATTATCCCCTCGGCGAAGCCCTTACCAGCCAGACGTTTACGGTCGAAAACCCGGAAATCGTCGGTAAGAGCCTCCGGGAATTCATCCGGGGGAAAGATTTCCGTGTCGCCTTCGGCCGGATCAAACATGAAGCTACCACCACCCTCACGACCTGGAGTACCATCCCCGAAGCCGGTGATCTGCTGGTGCTGGTCGGTACCGAAGAAGCCATCGAAAAAGCGGCGGCTTTCGTAGGCCCCGCCGCCAAGGGCCAACTGACCTACGACCGTTCTACCTTCGACGTGCGCCGGATGTTCATCTCTAACAGCGAGATTGCCGGCAAGACCATCGCCAGCCTCAACCTCCAGGAGCGCTTCAATTTGCTCATCACCCGCGTGCAGCGCGGCGATATGGATTTGCTGGCTACCGGAGATACCGTGCTTGAACTGGGCGACCGTATCTTACTCGTCGCTCACCGCGACGATCTGCCGGATCTGTTCAAAGTCTTCGGTAACAGTTACGAAGCGCTGTCCAAAATCAACCTGTTGTCTTTCGGCCTCGGCATCACGCTCGGTCTATTGTTAGGTATGATCAGCATCACGCTGCCGGGAGGCTACAGTTTTAGTTTGGGCTTTGCCGGCGGGCCGCTCATCATCGCCCTGTTGCTCGGCCAGTTGCGCCGTACCGGCCCCATCGTGTGGACGCTGCCCTACGGCGCCAACCTGACCCTGCGGCAGATCGGGCTGATCTTCCTGCTGGCCGGCATCGGTATTCGTTCGGGGCAGACCTTTTACCAGACGCTGCAGACCGAGCTGGGTTACCAGCTCTTTCTGGCCGGAGGGGTAATTGCTATTTTAAGTACGGCGGCTACAATCGTCATCGGTTATAAAATGATCAGAATTCCTTTCGGTTTCCTGGGCGGCATGGTGGGCAGCCAGCCGGCCGTGCTCGATTTTGCCGTGGAGCAGGCGGGCAATAAATACCCCACCATCGGGTACACGCGGTTGCTGCCGGTGGTGCTGATCGGTAAGATCCTGGCGGTGCAGGTTTTATATAACCTGTTGCGTTGAGGCGCGTATGGAATAGGAAAGAAATAGCGTGACCCTACTTAGGTTTTTATCGCACAAGACGGCAACTACCACGAATTTATTAGTGCCGTCGCCGTTTAGAAGGAAGCTACCACATGAGTTTCTTCCAGATAAGTTGAGCCACTTCTCTGAGGTTTAAACCTCCCTGACCCGCAAAATCTGATTTTTACGGGCAGCAGGAAAAACGTCTGCGGCAGTTTTTATCGGTTGCTTGTTCAGTCTGGGGTGAAAGGTCATGGTAACTTTAATCTGATTTATTAACAGCTTAACTTTTGCCTCAAGACCACCAGCGCACCCACGCGCCTGCGAAAACAAAAGCCCCTACCCGCCAAAACGGATAAGGGCCAATGCATTCTCTACGCCGGTCATTCCGACAACCTTCGGATAATCTCAATCAGGTTTGTCTGAATCCGTCAACTCTTGTCGGAGTGCTTAGGCAGGGGGTGCAACCATGGTAACCTACGCTTGCAGACATAGAAAAAAGATGCCGCACCAGGGCGTTGCCGCGCCGCCGGTCCCGGTCTTGTATCTTACTAAAGCGCAATCTGCTTCTCATCGATCATCTTGCGCATATTGATCAGGGCGTAGCGCATCCGGCCCAGGGCCGTGTTGATGCTGACGCGGGTGAGTTTGGCGATCTCCTTGAAGCTCATGTCGGCGTAGTGGCGCAGAATCACCACTTCGCGCTGCTCGGGGGGCAGACTGTCCACCAGTTTGCGGACCTTATCGTGGGTCTGGCTGCGGATCATGTCGGCCTCGGCGTTGCGCTCGGGGCTCTGCAAAACGTCGAAAATATTGAACGTCTCCGTCTGGCCCACTTTCGGCCGGCGCTTGTGGCGGCGGAAAGAGTCGACGCACATATTATAACTGATACGCATCGCCCACTGCAGGAACTTGCCCTCGTGGTTGTACTTGCCGCGGCGCAGGGTGTCGATGATTTTGATGAACACCTCCTGAAAGATGTCCTCGGCCTGGCTGTGGTCCTTGGTAAAAAGGTAGATGCTGGTATAGATCTTCTGTTGATGGCGACCGAGGAGTTCCTCAAAAGCCTTGTCTTGTCCAGCAAGGTATTGTGTGATCAGATCCTGATCATTAAGTGACTTAAAGTCCATAACTAACGTGTTATTACAATCGTGGGATTATTCCCGAAGGAAACCGTACAAATCCGGTTGAGTTAGTGTAGACGTTGTTGTATAGAAGTCGCTTTAATGAGGAATACGATGACTGGCCGGAATACCCGACAATGAATCAAAGATAGGTGGTTTAGCCTTACAATCACAAATGTAAGCCGTTCGCGAAACGTATTTAACGTCGTTTTAACGGATGTGTTCACGCTAATCTAAGGCATTTATCACTTGATTTAGACGACTCGGGGAGCATTTAGGGGCTTTCGCAAAATTTCCTTTGGCCTGAAAATAAATTTTCCGGGCGCCGGTTTTTTCGCTTACCTGACTTCCAGGCGCACGATACCTTCTCCCTCGACCGAGACGTAGAGGTAACCGTCCGGGGCCATCCGCACGTCACGTACGCGGCCCATATTGTTGATCAGTTTCTGCTCGCCGGTCACTTTATCATCTTCGTTGAGTTGTACGTGTTGCAGACGCATGAACTTGAGGCTGCCCACCATCAGGTCGCCCTCCCAGCCGGGATATTTGTCTCCCGTTACGAAGGCCATGCCACTGGGGGCAATACTCGGGACCCAGTAGTGGAGCGGCTGCTCCATCCCGTCTTTTGCTACCTCTTCGGTGATCTGGCTGCCGCTGTAATTGATGCCGTAGGTGATTTCGGGCCAGCCGTAGTTCTTGCCGGCTTCGATGATGTTGATCTCATCTCCGCCGCGGGGACCGTGCTCGGTTTCCCAGATGGCCCCTGTTTTGGGGTGAATGGTCAGGCTCTGCGGATTACGGTGGCCGTAGGAGTAAATGGCCGTCTTGGCGTTCTCCAGGTCGACGAAAGGATTATCGGCCGGAATGCTGCCGTCGGCGGCAATGCGGTAAATCTTGCCTCCGTCGCGGGTGCGGTCCTGGGGGTTCCGGTCGCGGTTACCCCGGTCGCCGATGGAGAAGTACAGGTGCCCGTCCTGCGGACCCCAGACCATGCGGCTGCCGAAGTGTTGCCCTTTTTTCGTTTTGTCGGCCATTTCGTACAGCACGGTGAAATCTTCCAGCGTGACCCCGTCGTCGCTCAGGCGACCACGGCCGATGGCGGTGGCGGCAATCTTGTCGTTGTCGGCGGCCGGTTTGGCGTAGGAGAGATAGACCAGGCGGTCCGTAGCGAAATCCTGACCGGGGAGCACGTCGAGTAGCCCTCCCTGACCGATCTGTCCGATGGCCGGCAGACCTTTTATGGCGGTGCTCTCGCCTTCAGCGTCGATCAGCAGAAGTTTGCCTCCTTTGTCGGTGGCGATCATGGTACCGTCGGGCAGCCAGTTAAAGCCCCACAGGATATCCTCGTACGCAAAGACCACCACCGGGTCGATGGCGGAGGGCGTCAGGCTCAGGTGTTCACTGGCGGCGGCGCGGTCTGGTGCCTTTTTCGTGGCATCCTCGGTTGGGGTTGCACCGTTACAGGCAAACAGACCAAGAAGAAGGAGGGGGGCGAGAAAGCGCATATTTTGTAGTTGAAGTGAGTACAGGCTAATACAGCGGGCGGGGGCAAATGTTGGGCGCAAAGCACCATTTTATGGGCGGGGCCGCAGGATGCAGAAAAGGGTTCTTAAAGAGCCGGATACCGGCGGGCCGAGCCGTGAGATTTTAATAACCGGGCTTTGCATCCCGCGTCCGCGCCCACTGCCATATCGTAGTTGGTACAGCTCACTGTCCGGTCGTGATCACCAGTCCCCTCAGTTTTTCCAGACAGCGTTGTTTCTGTTTGCGGAGTGCTTCCGGTTTGCGCCCTGAAAGTAGCGCGATGTCTTTCAGTTCCTGGTCGAGGTAATAAAAGGAGTGCAATAAGGTGCGGCACTTTTCGCCCAGGCATTTCCACCCGCGTTGCAGCAGGTCGTAAGTCGGCTGTTCCAGGGGCGTATCCTGCATTTCGGAAGGCTCCCGGGCGAGTTCGAAGGGGACGCTCTTCTCCTTCTTGGCCACTTTATAATAATGCTGGCGGGCCATGCGGGTGAGCAAATAGCGAAGGTTGCCGTAGTTGATCTTACCCTGGGCCACCTTCAGGCGGAAAGTCAGAAATGCTTCCATGGTGGCATCGTAAGCCAGGGCTTCGGGCGCCCGGTCTTCGTTGATGACGAACCGGAGGCATTGCTCGAAGTGCTTTAAAAAAACGTGCTCGAAGAGTTGTTCGTCGCCCGTCCGTAGTTTTTCCTGAAGTTCTTTAAATACTGTTTCGGAAAGTCCGAAATTTTTATCTTCCGTGTTGTTCACGGCGGCAAATATAGACGTTAGTCTACACAGTTGTCCGATTCGTCCGCAATCGTAGTAGCTGCCGGTGGGAGAGCGGCAAAAAAAAACCGTAAATCCCTCCGGGTTTACTTCGGAGAGGACGGTTTGACTGAATCGGAAGCGCCCAATACGAGACTCGCCCGGCCCGGTCTTATTGGAATTCTTCGATCAGCCGCTGGGCTTTCTCGTAAACGCTGGCACCGTCCGCCTCCGCGATGCGTTGCAATTCGGCGATGGCTTCCGCTTTTTTGCCCGCCTGTAGGAGGCTCAGCCCGAGTGCGTACCGGGCCTCGGTGGAGTAGTCGGTCGCCCGGCCGATGAGGCGGCGCAGCGTTTGGCCGGCCTGCTCGTAGTTGCCGTTGCGCAGGTAAGCTTTACCGAGGGTGAGTTCGTCTTCGGGGGTGGCCGCTGGTGCCTGATGGAGGGTTTCGGCCGCGGCCACGGCGGCGGGGAAGTCTTCGGCGGCGTAGGCGTCCGCTACCCGCCGGCGCAGTACCTGCTCGTCGGTGTTACCGCCGGCCCGGGTATTGTCTACGTTGAGCTCGGTGACATAAGCGGCGAGTAGTTCTTCTCCCCCCTGCTGCCCGAGGTTTGGAATGACCGTAAGAAAGATCAGCAGACTTGCAGCGATGGCCGCGATGACAAAACCGATCCTGCGAATCACGGCTTTGCGTTTATCAGCGGGTGCGCGTTTGCTTACGCCGTGCTCGGTGCTCAGTATGTCCTCCCAGCGTTTGCGCAGGCGCTCGTTCTCGTGGCGACGCACAAAACTGCCGATGATGGCGTCCTGCTCATCTTCCGGGAGGTCGGGGTCTCTAAGTTTATTAATGTTTGTTGACATAGATTAGTGGCGTAACGCTTAGCTTATTTGGTAAAAATAGCGACGGAGCGTGGCAACGCAACGACTTTTTTGTTTTCGAACGGCCGCGGGAGAACGCTCTTCTTCCGTGGCGATTTCCTTGAGGCTGCGCTGGAGGTAGTAAAAAGCACGGAGCAGGGTACGGCAATCTTTGCCTAAAGAGTTGAAAGACCTGCTTAGTAAATCGTAGTCCTCCCGGGAAAGTTGGGGTTCTTCTTCAGAAAGTTTTATGCAGGCGCCCGTAAGGCAGGTCAGCGGGTCCGTTTTTTTCCGGCTGCGAACGTAGGCCTGGCGGGCCATGCGGGTAAAGAGATATCGAAGGTTGCCGTAGCTGATCTTTCCGGCGACGATGAGGTCGCGGAAACGAAGCAGGGTGTCCATCGTAAGGTCATACGCTTCCTCGTAGGATACTCCGTCTTTGGCCATCAGGTAGTGCTGGCACTCTTTGTAGTGAGATAAAAACACCCTTTCAAAGAGTCTATGGTCGCCCTGGCCAAGCGAGTGGGCCAGGCGGCTGTATTCCGCTTCACTGAGACCAAAATTTTTATCCGCCTGGGAATTTTGGACTAAACTGATCGGAAAAGATTGAGGAAGAGAAAGAGCACTCATGACGTTGGTTTGATCTTGAAATCAAAGGTATAAGCCAGAAAAAGTCCCTGTGTGACCAAAAAAACATGCATTTTTGTTTTACCTAAGATGTAATGCCGGTCAGAATACCCCCTCGGCATTACCTCACCTAAAACATTTTAACGACGCTGTACACATTCATTCCGATTTTTCAACCCGTACTTGCTCACTGCTGAGCAACGGGGTTCGGTGTCGTTCATGGATTATGAACAACTTTTTTAACCCTATTGTCACGTTGCCCTGCTTTTTTGCTTTTAGGGGCGACACAAAAAAAATTGCCTTTTATGAACACTATTAAAACATTATGCAGCACTTTTTTGGCCCTGCTGCTACTCGTGATCTCTACAAATGCGGCCGAGGCACAAAGGGTGGAAGCCGACCTCACCCATGCGGTCAGTTCACCCGCGATATTATCGGGTTCTACATTCAGTAAATCCATCTCCGGTGAGCAAATTATTTCGTTCGCGGAGTCGAAAAGTTTGAAAGAGCAGCGCGGCTACGAGCATAAAATGCTCCGGAAGTACGGCGTGATCGTAAAGGAATGGAGCCTTTCCGGTAAGTACGCATTGGTCACCGCTAACAAAACAGCGGATTCCTGCTTCGGTATAAGTGGGGCTGGCGGCAATCCTTATGGTCGTGGGCGTGGAGGCGGAGACCAGGTAGGAACGAACTACGTTGTTAACGGCCCGGCTTGGAATCAGGGAATATCGTGCTCTTCCGCTCCCTCTTACGAAAACATTTTTGATTACATCTCTGGAAATTGCGCCAATATTGAGCAACTTACTCCGTATGTTAGGTCTAATTACAAAGGTAGGGTGCAAGTTGCCATTATTGATTCGGGGGTAAAAAACCTTGGGCCGAGCGGCACGATCAACGGAGTTCCAGTTTCCCAATATGTTGTTCCGGCGTCTTGCTCCACAATGAGCTGTAGTATTAGCCCTCCGGCCAGCGGGCAGTCCGACAGCTATAATTCTCATGGAAAATACATTACACAATTGATCACCGGATGGTTCCAGCACGAAAACCTGACATCTAAACTCAAAATCAATTCTTATAAAGTTTTGGATGAGAACCTCAAGTGTAGTGTTTTCCAGGTGATCAAAGCGATTGAGCGTGCAATTGCGGATGAAAATCAAGTCATTTCATTGTCCCTTGGCTTTATTCCGGAACCTTGCCGACTCATTGAAGATGAAATTCTTGGAGAAGACTTTAGTACTACTACCGGAGGCTTTGATTCCAGCGGGCGGTTTATCCCGGCTACATCTCCCGTCCCGCCCTCTTCCACCACGTCTAAGTCACTTGGCCGTTCTATTCTTCACGACGTAATCGCGGCCGCCAGAGATCAGGGAGTAATCGTGGTTACATCCGCGGGCAATAATGGTGTTAATCTAGACACATCGCCGCAGTTCCCGGCCGCAGAACCTGGCCTTCGCAACATAGTAACTGTTGGTGCGCTTAATTGTACAGGTGGACGAGCAAATTATTCGAATTACAGTAGTACCCATGTAGACCTATTTACTTACGGAGACTTTAATATGATCAATGGTGAATGTGGTATAAATATTCTGGGCACTTCCTTCGCCTGTCCACTGGTTGCCGCCAAAGCGGCGCTTCACATTACATCGCAACATTACTACGATATGGACGAGGTACTTTGCCATCTACGAAACGAAGCTACTCCTTTTTCGGGAGCGAAATACGGCATTGTTGATGCTGGTGCGGGCCGGCAGTTTTGCGGATATGGGGGGAAGACGGCTCTAAGCGGAAAAGAATTTATTGAAGCCCCGGTTGTCGAAAAGCAAGCGGAGGTAATGATCAGCCCCAACCCCTTCAATGACCGGCTTACTGTTGACGTATCCGACGAGAATTCATTCCTCACCATCATCAACGCCCGGGGATCTCGCGTTCTGCAGAGGGAGATGAATCAGTCGAGAACTACTTTTGACCTAGGCCACTTCAAGCCCGGAGTATACTGGGTAAACATTCACTCCGCCACTGGTACCCGAACAAAGTCTATTGTTAAGCAGTAGGCTGATCGTTTAGAATATCGTTAACGTCGGCCCCCCATGATTCCGCATCGTGGGGGGCCTTATTTATATTGTTGTCATGCAGAATGTTTTACTAACTTTTTTAATCACTACGCTGCTTACCACAGTCCTTCAAGCCCAACGGGATACATCGTACTGGGAACAGTACGACAATGCAATTTTTGCGGAAGTTGGAAACCGCGCCAACTCGGAAGCGGAATACATTGCGTTGCTTCGTTCTGCGCTGACGGTCCGCCGTAATACGGGGCCGCTCACTGCCTCACTCGCTTACGTATACCATACGTTTGCCCGGGAACTCAGGATGATTCAGCCCGATCTGGCCCTGACTTACATTGATACCGCTCTGGCGATGAAGGTGGACATTCAGGACATCAAAAGAGACATTGCGCAGTCGCATTACGCCAAGGGCCGGATCCTTACCCAACTCGGGGACCATCAGAGTGCTCTGCACAACTACGACACGGCTCTGGAACTAATGAGAGAAACATTTGTGGAGCAGGACTCACTGCCCGACCTGGCCCGCCGGTTAGGGTATTTTTATGTGGAGGGGGCACGGTCCGCAAGAGAAAACGGGAACTACGCCCTAGCAGAGTTGCGCCTTGATCAAATCCCCGCTTTGCTGGATATTTATGATTACCCGCTTTCCCGGTTTAATGAAGCGGTCATCCGAGCTGACGTTAATAGCGAAAGGGGAGACCACCATGTTGCGATCGAAAATTACCAAAGGGCGGAAACTTTGCCCTACTACCAGTCGACCGATGCATTTGATCGAGCCGTAGTACACCAGAACCTGGGCATCACCTACAATAAAATGGGAGAGCATTTGCTGGCCGAAACCAGCATCCGCAAAGCCATTGCGCTTAATACCGAAGCCAACAACAAAGTCAATCTTTCCTTTGCGCAATCAAGTCTGTTGCACTCCTTAAACCAGCAAGGCCGCTACGCCGAGGCCGAAGCTGAGTTCAGTGCCGGTCTTGCCACCTTAGTTGGTGTATATCCGAACAATAAGGCACCGGTGATCGGTGAAATATATGCCCGTGCCGCCACTACCCAGTCGCTGCAAAACAATTTTTCCCGCGCTGATTCTTTGCTCCGCCTGGCCGCCATCGGGCTTCTGGCCGATCCGTCTTTTCGCGCAACCGGCGAACTGCCCATACTGGAAGGCTCAACGATCTACGGCCAGGAAGACATGCTGGAAATGCTGACCTCCAAAAGAGACGTTTTCGTACGAGGCTACGAGCAAAATGCGCGTCCGGATGGCCTGGAACTGGCCCTTGCCACCTGCCATTCAATCGATACTTTGCTCCGCCTCAACCGTAGCCAATTAAGTCTGACTTCCTCTCTGGGGCAGTTCATCGAAAAAGAAGCGGAACAGTACGCTCGCTCCGTCGATCTGGCGCTCCGGTTATACCGTACCACCAACCAAAAACAGTACCTCAACGAAGCCTACCAGTTCGCCGCCGGCCAGAAAAGCAACCTCCTGCGCCGCTACCTCACCAGCCCCGGCCTGGCCGCCAGCCTTGGTGTACCGGAGGTTGTCGTAGACCAAAAAACTGACCTGGAACTCCGCGTACTCACTACCGAGAAAGCCCTGCAAAACGCGGAGGTGACTGAACGGGGAACCTTGCGCGACAGCCTCCTACGCCTCAATGCGGAGGTCGATAAATTAAAACGACAAATCTCCACCGACCACCCCGCCTTCGCCCGTGCCCTGCGCGGCTTCCCGGCCATCGACCCGGCCGCCGCCGCCGCAACGCTCACTGACAACCAGCTGGTGGTCGAGTATTTCCTCGCAGCAGATTCCGTCTATCTCTTCACGCTGAGCAAAGCCGAAGGGCTCGACGTGAAGGTGGTGGCCCGGCCGGATGACCTGACCGCACTCATCGGAACCGTCGTCGAACAAGGCAACGGGGCCACCGAACTGTACGATCTGCTGATCGCACCGCTCCTGACCGACCGGTCGGAGACGACCCGCCTACAGTTCATCCCCGACGGCGAACTGTGGAAGCTCCCCTTCGCGGCGCTTAAAAACGGAGACCGCTTCCTGATCGAAGACTACGCGGTGAGTTTCGCCTACGCCGCCCCGCTGCTGTTTGATCCTGCGCTGGCGGCCCGCGCGGCGAGCGCGGCGGCAGACTATCTGGGCTACGGTATCTCGTACGAAGATCTCCAGGCCGACCTCACGGGCGGGGGGCTCCGGGCGGCCGATGCCGCAGAACTCCGCAACATGGGCCAGCTTCCCTTCGCCACCCGTGAGGTGGCCCGCGCGGCTGCGGCCATCGGTGGCACCTCACGGCTCGACGCTGTGGCGACGCTGCGGAGCTTCATCGCCGAATCCGCCGGAGCCAACATTATTCACCTCTCGATGCACGGCTTGCTGCGCGCCAACCCGATGGCTTCGGCGCTGGTGTTTCGGGGGGAGGAGGACAAGGGTTACGCCCTGCTAACTATGGCCGACGTACTGGCCGGCAACTACCCCGCCGAGTTAACGGTGCTCAGTGCCTGCCACACCGGCGGCGGTCCCCTCCAGACCAGCGAGGGGATGCAGTCGATCGGGCGGGCGTTTACGGCCGCAGGCAGCAAGGCTACCATCACCAGTACCTGGGCGGCACGCGACGAGACGACGCACGATATCCTCAGTCAGTTTTTTGAAGCGCTTAAAGAAGGCCTCGCCAAAGACGTCGCCTTTCAGGTCGCGCTCAAAGATTACCTGGCCGGGGGCACCGCCGCCGACCGCCAGCCCAAGAACTGGGCCAACCTGACGCTGACCGGCTCGGTGGCACCGCTCCGGAAGCGTAAACCCTGGATTGCGATCGTGTTGGGGCTTGGCGTGGCTTTGGGTATGGGAGTGCTGGCCCTTTCCCGCCAAAAGAATCAGGCGCGAACGCAGGAAGCAAAGACGAGTTAAGCAGAATTGGCCCCGAACCTCCCCTTGCACCTGCGGCCGCGCCGTATACCCCCGTCGAATAAAACAAGGCCCCGGTCGGCAAAGCAAGTCCCCCGGTCTCCCCGGCAACAATTTCCGCCGCCAACACCTTACATTTGTCGTCTTACGCAAACCACGATAAGCCCATGTCTAAACTCGCCAAAGCCTTCGATACCATGTCTCAAGACGACGACCGCTTCGCCAACGTACTCATGAAGGCCCTCGAAGACAAGAACCTCGAAGGCTTCGATTACCTCGAATTCAAGCAGTCCGTCGCCAATATGCTCGACATCGGCATGGACCCCGACACCGCCATTAAAGCTGCCTTCGGTACCGGCTCTACCGTGGGCCTTTCGCTAGACAAACTGGTGAAGACCGCCAAATACTACACGGAAGTACTACAGGACGAAAAGTCGAAGTTCATGAACTCGATGGAAAAACACCTGATGAGCAACGTGGAGGGCAAAGCCAAGCAAACCGGCGAACTGAAAAAGAAGATCGCCAACTGGGAAGCCAAGATCGAACAGTTGAAAAAAGAAGTAGAAAAGGCCAAGGCCACCATCGCCTCCGCCGACGCCGACATCAACTCCGCCAAACAAAAGGCGGACATGAACCAGCAGGGTTTTGACGATGCGCTCGACGTGATCACGGCCGCCATCCGGCAGGATGTGGCGGACATTACGCGGGTATTGGGTTAAACCGGCTTAATAATCCGTAAGCCGGTACTTGAGTTGTAGTCCGCCGATGGCGTGTCTGGTGGCCGATAACAAGTGTAAGTTGGCCGCCAGTAAAACCCGTTCGGTCAGCACGTAGGTCAGCGCAGCGGTAACCCGCAGGTCGACCACAAAGGAATTGTAGGAGGCGCTCCGGTTGGTGGAGTCGTAGCTCACCTCCGCGGCGTAAGCGGGGAACACGGCCCGTTGATTGGAGGTCCGGGTGCGCTGATTCAGCAAAAGACTCTGCAAACCGATACTGGGCTGAAGGCGTCGGTGGCGGAAAAAATCAAATTTCAACTGGCCGGAGATACCATAAGTAAGATAGTCGATCCGGCCGGCGTAGTAAGCGTAATCGATTGCCGGCGTATCAAAGGCCGCGGGAGTGGTATCGAACCAACCCTTATTGTAATAAAGGCCACCCCCGAACTCGAACCCGCTCTTGAACTTCTTCTCCAGGCGCAGTTGGACGCTCTGACGGACGGATGCGTCCGCCGGTTTGGCGCTCGGATACCTGCGATCTTCCAACGGATGGTAGACCAGGGTGTCACCCCCCCTGACCAGGGTGGCATTATAGCATTGTTTTTGAGGTTCCATTGTCCCTTCGGGAAAATACAGGGAATAAGAAACGGGTTTCCCCCGTTCCAGGTCGTACGAGATACTGACCGAGATGCCCCTCCGGTATACCCGTTCGCTTTGTCCGAAAAGTTGTGCGGAAAAACAAAGCAATAGGGCGGGTAACAGTATCCTCATGGCCGAAAAACGAGCGAAAGCCGGCGGGATTGCACCTTAGGATAAAATTGCCGGCCAATTCTGCGCCGGAGGAAACTACGGCCACCTCACCTCCACGTCATTAGAGAGTACCACTACCGCGATATAAACCCGTAACTTAGCGCTTCCAATTTATTCCATTTTTATCCATGGCCCAGTTTCCCGCCGACGTTACTCCTAAAAAAGCATTCTGGAAACGCCCCGAAGGGGTTACCGGATTAGTCTTCCTGATCGCTCTGCTGGCCGGTGGGGCTTTTCTTGCGTCTACGTTTTGGGGCCTGATCGGATCGTTCCTGGCCACCACGGCCGGTATCGTCGTTTCGGTAGCCGTACTGGGCGCGATCCTCTTTTCGGTCATCGATCCCCGCACCCGGGCCTTACTCGGCTATATGTACAAAAGTGCGATGCGGGCCGTCACCGGGGTGTTCGTCAACATCGACCCCATCGGTATCCTGAAGGGCTACATCGAGGAGCTGGAGAACAACCTTCAGGAAATGCGCAAACAGATCGGGAAACTGCGCGGTCAGGTCCGCCACCTGAAAACTCTCGTGGAAACCAACGAGACGGAAATTCGCAAACAACTTCAGCTGGCCAAACTCGCCAAGGAGCGCGATAAGAAACAGCAGATGATCCTCAGCAGTCGCCGCGCCGCCCGCCTGCGGGAGAGCAACCAGAAGTACGGGGCGTTGCTCACTAAAATGGACGTACTCAGCCGCGTGCTCAACAAAATGCACGACAACTCCGAGGTACTGCTGGAAGATACCCGCGATCAGGTGGAACTCCGTATCGTGGAGCGCAAAGCCATCCGCGCCAGCCACGGCGCGATGTCGTCGGCCATGTCGGTCATCAATGGTAATCCCGATCAGCGCGCTATGTTCGATGCGGCTGTGGAAGGCATTGCCAACGACGTTGCCAACAAAGTCGGTGAAATGGAGCGGATGATGGATCTTTCCAATGAGTTCATGTCGTCCGTAGACCTCCAGAACGGCGTTTTTGCCGACGAGGGCTTGCGCATGCTCGAAGAGTGGGAACAGAAATCCGACCTGATGCTGGCCGGGGGGCACATCGAGATGGACAAGGTAGCCAAAAAGACCGGCACCGAAGAAGTACTGGATCTCGACGCCATTCCGCGGCGGGAAAAGAATGTGCAAACTCGGGGAAAGTCTTCGGGGTACGACTCCTTCTTTGAGTAACGCTTGCCCGGCCTTTGGGCCGAATAAGTTCACTGCCCCTTCAGGTGTGGGGTGGTTTGCTCTAAAGACAAACTTACCCGCACGGTCTTAACGCCGGGGCAGCCAATCAGTACCGCGCCGCCAGCCACGAACCGATCGCCTCCAGCGCCGCCGGATCAAACGTAATGTCAATGTTTCCGTATTCCGTCGGTGCTCCGGTGTCGGCGGGCTGGAAGAGGTGGTTCAGATCGAGCAGGGGAGTGATCGTTACGTCCTCGTTTCCGTTGGTTGCCATGATCTCCGCGATGGCGTTCAGGTTCGTCAGCCCGTCGACCTGCGTATCCTTCAGGCCGTTGATGGCCAGGACGGGAATCGTCAGGTTCTGCAAAAAGTCTTTCGGCTCGAAAGCGATGAAGCGCCGCATCCACGGGTTGGAAAGGGGGGCGACGTACTGGGCGTTGAAGGTCCGGGGATCGACGATGCTCTTACGCAAGGCGGCGGGCAGGTTTTTCAGCTGGGCTTCGAAGACGTCGTAGAGGCCGTCGACGTAGGCTTCCTGATCGAGGTCGGGGTTGTCCTTGATCCAGGCGTAGGCGGTGCGCAGGCCGGGCTCGTCGCGGGAGATCAGGAAGTCGGGCTGGCCCATGCTGCGGCCCACCTGCCGACGCTGTTCCAGCATCAGACTGTCGATGGAAACGGCGGGAGCGGCCAGCAGAATGACAAAATCAAGCTCTTCGTCCCGGGCGGCCACCACGGGGGCGATCATGCCGCCTTCGCTGTGGCCGGCCACGCCAAGGGGTACGCCGGCAATCTCCCGAAGCGTGCGCAGGTAAGCTACGGCGGCGGTGGCGTCGGCGGCGAAGTCATCGGTGGTGGCGGTCTTAAAATCGCCGGTACTTTTGCCCACGCCCCGGTCGTCGTAGCGGAGTACGGCGTAGCCCCGGCGGGTGAGATAATCGCTCAATACCAGGAAAGGACTGTGGTTGATCTGGCTGCCGAGGTAGGCGTTGCGATCCTGGGGGCCGGAGCCGGACACGAGGACGATGGCGGCCCGGGGTTTACCCTTGCCGGGCAGGGTGAGCTCTCCGGCAATCGTCACGTCCTGCGCGCCGCCGGGGAAGGTGACGGCACTGCGTTCGTAGGGGAAATCCCTGGGGTCCTGCGGGCGGGCGGTGATGGTGATCGGTCCGTCGCCGACGGGATAGGCCCGGGGGCGGTTGCGGGTGAAGGTGATGGGAAAATCCTGGCCCGCCTGGCTGAAGAGGCCGCGCAGCTCGCCGCCGTCGAGTACGAGGTTGATGGATGCTCCCATGCCGGCCACCTCTCCGGTAAGTTTCGGGTCCTCGAAAATCAACGAGGAAAAGGAGATTTTAGCCTTGGTTTGCGCAGGGCTCGTCATGGCACCCGCGACCCCGCCCTGATCCTTTTTCAGTTCCAGCCCTACCGGCAGCTCGGTGCCCATCGCGTTGAGAATGGCGTACCAGTTGCCCTCGATCTGAGCGTGGGAGGTAAGCGGGCAGAGGAGGAGTACAAACAGGAATAATCGCATAATTTGAGGCACTTTTATGGCGCGAACGCGGGATGCAAAGAAAGTTTTAAAGCACGGGGTGTAAGCTTGCGACGGTTGATTTTACACGAGGTCACCGTCTTCGTCATCCGGCAGAGTATAGGCGTAAACGACGGGTGCCAGGGAAATGATCGCAATCACCGCCAGCATCACCACCGTGACGGCACCGCCGCTGAGCAGCAGCCCGTTCAGCGCCAGCAGAACGCCCCCGCCGAGGAAGAGCGGGCCGGCAAAGCGGTGGGTTTTCACCCAGATCCGCTCGCTCCTTATCGTGGCCGGTACCCGGATGCCTACGAACCCGTTGGGCCGGATGACCGGCAGGTAATTACCCAGCACTCCGAAGAATAAGCCGAACAGAATGGACAGCCCGCCCAGTCCGTTGTAACTCCCGGTTTCCGCCCCGTAGATGATATAACAGATCAGCAGGGAGGTGAACACCAGCGTGATGAGGCCGATGTTTCGTTGCTTGGCCGTAGAATGGCCGGATCCGGTTTTTTTTGCCAGCGCCGAACTGATCAGGAGGACCAGCGGTATGCCGATGGTCGGTAAAAACCAGAGGATGTACTTCGGCCCCCAGCCGTCGGCCTCTCCGCGCCAGTTGAAATGAATCGGAATCTCGGCCGGCAACCCCGGGTAGACCGACGCCAGGTAAATGAACGGCAGGAAAATGAAGAGCAGGGGGAGGAGATGTCGTTTACTATTCATGGTCAGCTAATTTGTCATCGTTGCCCGCCGGGCTTGCGTTCAGGTCGATCACCCACCGCAACAGGTCTTCCACCACGGTGGTATTGAGGGTATAGTGGCGGTACTGGCCGCGCCGCGCCACGCCCACCAGGTCGGCCCGCTTCAGCAGGTCGAGGTGGTGAGAGATGCTGGGCTTGGAGATGTCGAAAGCCCGGGCGATCTCGCCGGCCGTCATTGATCCGGCGCGGAGGAGCTGGAGAATCTGGCGGCGGGTGGGGTCTTTCAGGGCTTTGAATACCTCGTCCATCAGCGGAAACTATTAGATAATTTAGTAATTAGACAAATATCTAATTAAAATGTTTGCTGTCCGGTGTGAAAGTCAATCCTGATCCGCCGCCAACTCCTGCAGCAGAATGTCCCGGATTCGCTCTGCGGCGTGTCCGTCCCAGAGCGGCGGCACCACGCCGGTCTTGGCCCGTCCTTCCAGGATATTGTCCACTTCCTCCATCACGGTATCCGGGTTCAGGTCGGCCATCAAAATGTTGGTGCCGAGTTCCACCGTAATCGGCCGCTCCGTAGTGTCCCGGAAAGTGAGACAGGGTACCTGCAGGTAGGTGGTTTCTTCCTGAATGCCTCCGGAGTCGGTCACGATCAGCCGGGCGTTGTCCATCAGTTGCAAAAACTGCAGGTAGCCCTGGGGCTCCAGAACGTGCAGATTATCAATAGCCAGGACCTTTTTCAGTAGACCGTTTTTTTGCAGGTTATTGCGCGTACGCGGGTGCATTGGGAAGACGACGGGCAGGCGTTGGGCGCACCGTTTTAGGATATCGGCAATGTCCTTCAGACCCGCGATGTTGTCGACGTTATGCGGGCGGTGCATCGTCGTGAGCAGGTATGACTTTGCCGCCAGACCGAGTTCCTTCAAAATAGTTCCCTTAGCCGCTTCCGCGCGGAAGTAGACCAGCGAATCGATCATCACGTTTCCGACGAAGTGAATGCCCCTGCTCAGCGCATTTTCCCGCGCCAGATTTACGAGCCCACTGTGCTCGGTGATAAAATGATACTGGCAGATGGCGTCGGTAACCACCCGGTTCACTTCTTCGGGCATTTTACGGTCGCCGCTGCGCAGACCGGCTTCGACGTGGGCCACGGGGATGCCCATCTTCACCGCCACCAGGGTTGTGGCTGTCGTCGCGTTTACGTCACCGACCACCAGGACGAGGTCCGGCTTCTCCGCCAACAGTACCTCTTCGAACTTCAGCATCACGTTGGCCTTCTGATAGGTGTGGCTGCCACCACCGATGCCGAGATGAAAATCAGGCTTGGGCAATCCCAGTTGGTTGAAGAAGATATCGCTCATCCTCGCGTCGTAGTGCTGGCCGGTATGAACAATCTTGCTTTCGATCCTGCCGGAAGCTTCAAAAGCCCGGTGAAGAGGCGCAACCTTCATGAAGTTTGGTCGGGCGCCGACGACGGAGATTATTTTTAACATGAAAACTGGAATCTGTTATCGTTCTAAGTGGAGCAAAGAAACGAAAAAGACGGTAGAGCTCACTTCCGCCCGGCACTATTTGCGGTAGTTGATCGCGCGCCTCTGACCCACCGGCCCACCGGCCGTTCGAAGTAGCGGTACAACACGTAGCTGGCCATCAACGTCAGGATCAGCATTGCCGCTACATCGACGTACAGGTGATTGAAGGGAAACAGCTTCTCCTTGATCCCTTTATAGTACCACATCACCGGGCGGTGTACCATATAAAACGCAAAGCTGATTTCCCCGAGTAACTGCCAGACGGGATGACGGAGCCAGCCAGAGAGCATACCCCTCTGATAGGCAAAGACCCCGATCAATAGGATCATCGGTACCCAGTAGTATACGGAATACCGGTACACGCCCGGCACCCCACCCGAAGAGCCAACGAATAGCGCCAGTAAGCCGATTGAACCGACCTCCAGTAAGGTGAACGAGTTTTTAGCCGGTAAAGCCGACACCGGTATAATGCTAAAGACGTTGAAGAGCAGGATCCCCAAAAAAAAATCAGCGATCCGGGCCAATGGGTGGACATAAAAGACCGCATGACGCCAGTCCGCGGGCACCAGCGGAATCGCCAACGGAACGATCAGGGCCAGGCCGAATACCCAAAAAGCATGACGGCCGTAGCGCCGCACCAATTTTGCCACTCCAATGGTCAGCACAGGGAAAGCCAGATAGAAGAAAAGCTCCGTAGAGATACTCCACGAAGGAGAATTATAGGCAGTGTATACCGGAGTGATAAACCAGTAACTTTGCGTCAGGGTCAGGTGAGCAAGAAAAGTAGCGGCCCCTTCACCGGTCACCAGCGCACTCAGCCCGCCGGAGGTAATGGGTAGTACGATCAGCAGTGTGATGATGTGCAAGGGGTAAATCCTGGCGATTCGGGCCCGGTAAAAACCACGCCACGAAACGGACTTGCTCAGCAGTCGCTCCTGATAATTGTACGCCAGGATGAACCCACTCAGAACGAAGAAAAAACTTACCCCGATGTAGCCCTCGCTTAGTACACTGTTGTAAAATTGCCGCCCCCACCCGTCTCCTTCTTTTGAGAGAAAATAGCAATGGTGGCCAAAAACGGCCAGCGCAAAGAAAAACCGTAAAGCGGTTAGCGGGTATATGATCGGGCGGGACGACATAAGCTTAAAATCTGATCCATTCCTCCGGCACCAAATCACCGGTGTTAATCTTTGGGTCGGTAAACCAGTTCTCCGGCGCTACCACCATCTTGTCCGTCCCCGTATTGAGCCACGCCGCCCACCAGGCGAAGGAGCTGTTGGGAATCAGGTAATGTTTGCACTGCGTCATCAGCTGCATGTAGTTGCCGAACTTAAAGCCCTTGTGTTCGTGGTCGACGAACTCCGTCGGGTGATCCAGTTTTATGTTCTCCCGGCACCAGGCTACGTCGTCGGAAAACACAAAGAAGCGGGGCTCGCTCAGCTTGCGCCCCAGGTAATCAGCACCCCGCAGAAAATATTCCTTGTCGGTTGCGTTGAGGGTATCCACCTTCAGAAAGTCGGTACGACGCACATTGAGGCAGATGGCGTTCGAGCTTTCGATGCGGGTCAGCAGTTCCCGGCTTACGGGGATGATCTCGCGGCTGAAACGAAAGTCGTGGCGAACCAGTTCCTCCACCCCGGCGAAGTATTTGGGGCTTTGCCACCAGCCGTCGTAGATGGCACCTTCCCGCGCACTCGTTAGAACTTCCGGGCTGAAATGGAAATGTGGTTCTTTGACAACGGGCAACTTCCGCGTCACCGCCCAGCTGACCGCCTGGCTAAATCTTTTAAGGCGCATATCATAGATCGGGGCCAGGACGGCCGGCGGAGCCAGAAAGTTCTTTTCCGTCGGTTGAAATACGTCAAGATCATAGTTGCGGTACACGAAATCGGGACCGTTATTGCGGTACAGCAGGTTGGTGGGATCAAAGGTCAGTTCCGCATCCAGCTGCCTGGACAGCTGCCGCCCGAAGGCATACTGAAACATCTGGTTGCCCATTCCCCCTTTATACCTCACAATAACCATTAGACCTTACTTTTTAGTAGTAATTCAATTACCTGCTCCAGCTCTCTGCGAGTTGCATAGGCACGGCAAGCGCCCTGCATTTTCAGGGTAGCCTCCCGGTAGGCGGTGTTCGTCAGCATCTCGTCGATGTTCTCCCGGATGTCTTCCGCCGAGTCTTCGTCCTTGTCCGCCATTAACCCGATGCCATGGTAATGAACCCGCGCGGCACAACCCGGCTGGTCCGACCGTTTGCCGGAGTAAATCAGCTGCGGTACGCCAAAGTGGATGCACTCGTGGATGGTGTGAATGCCGGCGTGGTTGATGGAAAGATCGGCCTCCTTGAGCACCCGCAGCTGGGGCACGTAAGCAAAGGTGTGAATATTTTCCGGCAACGCACCCAACTCCGCCGGGTCGAGTTGCCCGCCCAAACCAATGAACAGTTGCCAGTCGGCGCGCATCGCCACCGCCGCCGTTAGCCGTTGCAGAAAGCCGACGTCGCCGGCGTGCAGGGTGCTCACCGTCACGAGGATCAGTTTGGCTCCGGCAGACTTCCGCTTCGCCAGCAAATCGTCGAGGGACAGACCATCATGACTGACGGCCGGCTTTTCTTTTCTGCCCTCACGGACCATCGGCCCGACGTAGTGCAGATCAGGCCGGGGCTCGTGGGGGAATTCCATTTCGTACGGCGTCATCGAGATCGCAGGCAGGTCGTTGTAAGTGAATACTCCCGGCCACCAGTTTTCCCGGATCAGGTCGCGGGGGAAGCCGCATTCATCCGCCAGGGCTAGGAGGATGCTGCGCCGGTCGGTCCAGGAGCTGAGCAGGGCCATTCGGGCGAACATTTTCGAACGTTGTTTCTTCACGGCCTCCCAGTGGGCGCTCATTGCATCCTGCGTCCCCGCCTCCCCTACCCCGGGGATAACATCGGTCAGCAAATACGGCAGACCCGGTCGCCGCCAAGTGGAATACCACTGGCTAAGCAAGACGAGGTTACGCTTCATTTCGTAGGCAGAAAAGATGTATTCGTGCAGCTCGATGTCGATCAGTACAAGGTCGGGGTCGAGGTCTTCGACGGCTTGGCGAAAAGCGTGGGGACGATAACGCTCCAGCGCGGCGGCGCGGCGTTCCTTCCGGTCGCGGAAGCGCAGCCAGGTACGGCGAACCCTACCGCTACCCTTCGGTAATGGCGGTGCGGGATCGAGGTCGATGAAGGGCAACTCCACGAAGGCTAATCCTTCCGCCGCCATCCGCTCCCCTACCGGACGGGGAGCGGCAAAGGTCACCGCATAGCCGGCAGCGCGCAGCCGCCGCGCCATTTCAAAGCTCGCGTTCAGGATGCCGGTCAGGCCGGTGGTCACTATAAAAATACGCGCCATCTATTCGTCTTCCATTTCCTCCATCAATTGCACGATCACGTTTTCCACATGGCCCGCCAGGCTCCGAATGGTGGGGAAGCGAAAAATGGTGTTGGCCGCCAGTTCCAGTTCAAAGGCTTCGTTAACGCGGTTGATCAGTCGGATGGCGGAGAGGCTGTGCCCGCCGATGTCGTGAAAGCTGGTCGTGACACCGATCTCTTCCAGCAGCAGTGCATCCCGCCAGAGTTGTTGGATCATTTCTTCAAACTCCGTTTCCGGGGCTTCGCCGGCGGCGGCGGGGCCGCTCACGGCCAGGGCCGCCAGGGCTTTGCGGTCGATCTTTCCGTTGGCGTTCAGCGGCATTTCCGGCACAACGAGGTACTGCGCCGGAACCATATAGGCGGGTAACCGTTCGGCGAGAAAAGATTTGGCGGCGTTGGGGTCGAAGGCTCCGGCGGTCACGATGTAAGCGACCAGGATCGTTCCCTGCCCTTCTCCCCTCGCCAGCACCTGCGCGCGCGCCACCGCCGACATTTCCAGCAACGTGGCCTCGATCTCGCCCAATTCAATGCGGTAGCCCCGCACTTTCACCTGGCTGTCGATGCGGCCCAGAAAATCTATATTGCCGTCGGGGAGCCACCTGGCTAGATCACCCGTTGCGTAAACCCGCTCGGCGTCAGCGTCAGCGTACAATTTACGCAGCACGAATTTTTCGGCCGTCAGGTCGGGTTTACCGAAATAGCCCCGTGCCACCTGTACGCCTCCGATGTACAGTTCACCGGGAACGCCGATCGGGGACTGCATACCGTTACCGTCGAGCATGTACAACGAAACATTATCTATTGGTCGGCCGATGGGGACGCCGCTCGGGGGCGAGCCGGTGAGGGGCACGGCCCAGTGCGTAACGTCGATCGCCGCTTCCGTGGGTCCGTACAGGTTGTGCAGTTCGGTATCCGGCAGTTTTTCCCGGAACATAACAACTTGGTGAGGCCTTAGGGCTTCGCCGCTGCAAAGCACCCGCTTCAGTTGGGGTAAATTGAAAGTCCCTTCCAGGAAAACCTCCAGCATCGGCGGAACGAAATGCAGGGTGGTAATGCTTTCCCGCTGGATAATTTCCCGCAGGTAGCGGTCGTCTTTATGGCCACCGGGGCGGGCAAACACCAGTTTGACGCCCACCAGAAGCGGCCAAAAAAGCTCCCACACGGACACGTCGAAACAAAAGGTCGTTTTTTGCAGCACGACGTCGAGATCAGCTTCGAGTCGAAAGGTCTTTTGCGCCCAGTGGAGGCGATTAACAAGGCCGTCGTGCTGATTCATCACGCCCTTCGGTTTGCCCGTGGAGCCGGAAGTGTGGATGATGTAGATGAGTTCTTCCGGACGGGGACGGCGGGGTGGTTCGTAGGTCGGTTGACCGCTTATCTCCGGCCAGTTGGTATCCAGCGCCAGGGTTTTGCCACCGTGGATGGCGGTTAATTTTTCGTAGTGTGCAGCCTTGGTCACCAGTATTTCAGCACCGGTATCTTCCAGCAGATAGCCGATACGCGCCACCGGAAACTCCGGATCGATGGGTGAGTAGGCGCCACCGGCCTTCAGGATGCCCAGCAGGCCGATCATCATTTCCAGCGAGCGGTCGAGGCAGATGGCCACGGGCATTTCGGGAGTCACGCCGAGGCCGAGCAGGTGATGGGCGAGCTGGTTGGAGCGGGCGTCGAGGTTGGCGTAGGTAAGGCTTTGGTCGCCGCTGACCACGGCGGTGCGGTGGGCGTTGTCGGCCGCGGAAGCGTAGAAAAGGTCAACGACCGTTTTATCCGTCGGGTAATCCGCCGAACCGTTTTTTTTGGCGCGGACGCTGGTGCAAAGACGGGTTAAGGGCCGGGTTCGATCCGCCAGAAAATCGTCGAATACTTCCATGAATTGATTCGGCACCGTATCCCCGAACTCTTCCCCCAGCACCGTGGCGTTGACGTCGAAGCTTATTTTTGGTACGCCCGTCCCCTCGAAGTCGTAGATCTGCACACTCAGGTGGTGCCCCGGCTCGGTATGTCCGGAGTGCAGCCATTCAACCCCGATCTGCGTTTCGCCGGATTCGACGAAAGACTGGTTGATGTAGTTGAGCAGTACGTTGAACGAAGCGTTGGAGGCGCGCGTACTGCCCCCGGGTTTGGCGTGGCGCAGAAAATTCATCGTCTCCGCCTTCACCTTTTGCAACAGACTGGTGAAGGTTTCCCCGTCTTCGAGGGTTACCGCTTGCGGAAAAAGCTCCATAAAAAGGCCCGGTGTTTGCTTATCAGCTTTAGTGATCCGGTTGTGGGCGGGAGTACCGATGGCGAGCTCCCGCTGGCCACTGACTAAGTACAGGTAAGCGTAAAGCACGGTAGAGAATACAGTAAACTTTGCCAGATCAGCCGACCAGTTGCGGACATCGTCTTCCCCGATCACCGCGTCTAACTTAGCGGCGCGTTCTTCGCCGAGCGAGAATGTCCGGCGGGTGGCCGAATCCTCCCGGCTGGGGTTTTCACTTCCGTACAAAGAGGGAGGCGGAGGCAGCGTGGTGGCTTTTGCGTCCCAGTATTCCGGGTTTGCGGTGGGCGGGGGCTGGGCGGCGAGATAGTCGGTATAGGGCTGAAAGGGGTTCATTGGCAAGGGCTCGCCCGTGCGCAGGGCCTCATAACACGCGAAGACGTAGCGGACCTGCAGGCTTTTGCCCCACCCGTCGGTGATGAGGTGGTGCTGATTGAGGTACCAGACGTACGCGCCGTTCTCCGCGGCAATCAGGGCCGTGTCGTAGAGTCGCTCCTCCGGCCTGAAGATGGTAGTGGCGCACCGCTCGGTCAGGTACGCCCGCCTCCCGGCGTCCGGGTCGTCATTTTCCGACAAAAAAACGATCTCTACTTCGGGCCGGCCCGCTTCTTCTTCCTCCGCCGGGTAAAGCCGTTCACCGTCGGCCGTGAGCCGTAAGTGCATCGCCGCGCAGTGCCCGATCATACGGTGAATCGCCGCCAGCAGGTGCTCCTTGTTCGTACCCTCCGGCGTGGTGATGGCAAAGGCCATATTATTCATTGGGCTGTCCGGCAGGAGTTGCTGGCCGGCGCGGACCCAGGTTTGGGAGCGGGTGAGGGGGTAGGACTTCGTGGATTCGCTGGTGGTCATGGTTTTGTTCTATGGCCCGGGCTTCGTCCGGATGTATCTTCCGAATGGGTAAACCCGGATTTTGCCCGGCCTTGTTTTTCGGGGTGATCGCTTTACGATAGCGGCCGTTGGAGGCGGACCCGGCGCTATGCTTTCACTCTTTCTACGTACGCCGCCATAGCCGCCACCGTCATAAAGTTCTCGATGGCCATGTCCTGAGGGGCTACGCGGAAATCGTAGGTCGTTTCCAGGTGCTCCACCAGGCGCATCATCTCCATGGAGCCAAGCAGGCCGCTGCCGAGCAGGTCGTCTTCAGGCTCTATTTCCAGTTCGGGGTCACCGCCGTGAATTTCGTTTTTTATGTAGTCGACTATCGTTTGTTGCATCATCGTGTTTCCTTAGTTGTGAGGGAGCGGTGGAAGGATACCTACGCGACCAGCTCCGATTTCAGTTTTGACCGGTCGATCTTGTCGGTAGCCGTACGGGGGAAATGCCCACGGAACAGAATAGTTTCGGGGACGGCGTACCAGGGAAGTTCATCCCGAAGATAGGCGAGTAGTTCTTTTTCGGTCATGATGCCGGGGGCCTGAAGGATGACGAGGGCGGTCAGTTGCAGGGCACCGTCCTTACCGCCGGACAGGGCCAGGGCGCAGGCTTCCCGCACGGCGGGGCTGGCCAGCAGCAGGCGCTCAACGGCGCTCAGTTCCACGCGGTAGCCCCGTATTTTAACCTGGTGGTCCGCCCGGCCGAGGAAGTGCAAACAACCGTTTTCTTCTTCCCTTACGAGGTCACCGGTCCGGTAGAACCGCTGTTCCAGATCGCCGGCCACCCGGCGGACGAACCACGCTTTAGCCGAGCGGCCGGGCAGGTTCCAGTAGCCGAGCATCTGGGTGGTGGTACGGATGAGTAACTCACCGGTTTCACCCGGGGAGACTTTTTCGTCGTCCGCACCGACGATCAGGCGGTCGGTGTTTTGCCAAACGTCGCCGATCGGGATGGGCGCTTCCCCCTCCGGCGGACCGGGGAGGTCGTAGCAGGTACAGACGTTGGTTTCGGCCGGCCCGTACCAGTTGCCGAATTGCGCGCCGGGAAAAAGCGGGAAGAGTTGGCGGGCGTACTTTGGAGCCAGGGCTTCGCCGGCGTAGAAGAGGTAGCGGACTTTGTCCAGTACGAGGGTGTCGGCGGTACCGGAGTTGAGCAGCTGCACCAGGGCCAGCGGAACGCTGTACCAAACGGTGATGCGCTCCCGCTCCATCAGTCGGCCGAGGCTGGCGGGGAAGATCGTTTCGGCATCGGTGGCGATCACAGCGGTGCCGCCCACGAGTGGAGCGGCAAAGTAGGCTAGCTGGGAAATATCGAAATAGATCGGCGCGTGGTTGCCGAAGCGGTCTTCAAAGCTGAGGTCATAACGGGCGGCGGCGTTGCGGGCGAAGGCCAGCCCTGAAGCATGGCTGTGCATGATGCCCTTGGGCTTGCCGGTGCTGCCGGAAGTATAGATGATGTAGGCCAGATCGGTTTCCACCCGTCGGCCCGGAGCGATCCCTTCCGGTGTATCGGCAAAAACGGTCTCCCAGCCCGTGACCCGGACCCGGCCGTCGGTCTTTGCTCCTCCAATAATTTTTTGCACCCGCGACCCCGCCCCCATAAGTGCCTTAAGGCTCCGCTTTTGCGACGGGTGGCTCACCAGAACATCGATGCCGCAGTCTTCGATCACGTACGCATTTTGCGTTGCCGGAGCCTTGGGGTTTAACGGCACGTACACCCCCCCGGCGTGTAAAATACCGTAAATGGCCACCGCCGTTTCCACGCAGCGGTTCAGGTAAATGCCTACCCGATCGCCCGGTTCAACCCCCTGCGCACGGAGTGTTTGGGCCAATTGCCGCACCTTGCGGGACAGCTCGGCGTACGTCATCCGCTCCGTACCGCACACGAACGCCTCGCGGCGGGGATAGCGCGCTGCGGCTGCAAAAACGGCATGCTGCAAAAGGTGGATCATAAGCCGAGGTACTGGGCGATGATGTTTTTCTGGATGTCGGAGGTGCCGGCGTAGAGCACCCCCCCCACGGCGTCGCGCAGGTCGCGTTCCACCCCACCCGCCCCCAGGTAGGCGGCGCCGCCGAGCGTCCGGATCGCGTCCATGCTCGAAGCGACGAAAGCCTCGCTCAGGTAAAGCTTGAGCATGGTCGCTTCCAGCCGCGCCGACTTCCCCTCCTGCTTCAGCCAGGCGGTCTTGTACAACAGCAGGCGGGCCGTCTCCAGCCGCACTTTCATGTCTACGATGCGGTGGCTTACGGCCTGAAATTTACCGATGGACCGGTCGAACTGCTTCCGCTTTTTTGCGAAGGCCACGGTGTCTTCCAGCTGCCGCTCCATTGCCCCCAGCTGGGAAGCCAGAATGCAACAACGGTCGTATTCCAGGGAGTGGTTCATGATGGAGTACCCCAAGCCTTCGCGTCCCACCAGGGCTTCCTCGGGCAAGTGACAGTCTTTGAACGTCATGGAGCCGATCGGTACCGAACGCATGCCCATCTTGGTATGTTTCTCCGAAAGGCTGAACCCCGGCGTGCCCCGCTCGACGATGAAGGCCGAGATGCCCCACCCCTTCAGCTTGGGGCTGCCCTGGGCGAAGACGAGCACGAAATCAGCCAGCGGGGCCAGGGTGATGAGGTGTTTCTCGCCGTTGAGTACGTAGCCGCCGTCGGTTTTCACCGCCGCCAGTTGCATGCTCATCACGTCGGAGCCCGCTTCGGGTTCGGTCAGGGCGTGGGCCCCGATGATGTCACCGGCCGCCATGCCCGGCAGGTATTTTTCCTTCTGGGTCGCAGAGCCGAAGTGCAGCAGCGGCGTCTGCACCGTCCACATCTGGGCGTTGAGGGCGAAGGCCAGTCCGTTGTCGTCACAGCCTTTGCCGAGCGCCTCCATGGCCAGCAGGGCACGCGGAAAATCAACTTCTTCCAGTGGCCCGCCGTACTCCGCCGGCAGGGCCAGCCCCTGGATACCGAATTTCGCACAGGTCTTCCAAAGCTCGCGGGGGAAATGCTGGGCCGCATCGTGCTCCCGGCTCTTACCACACAATTGCTCCCGGGCAAAGGTGGTGACGCGCTGCTGATAGTCTTGGTATTCTTGCGGCCAGGCGAAATTCATTTATCGGGGGATGTTACGCGTAGATTGTAAGTGAATAAACCCGGTCCGGTTGAATTTTGCTGCCGGCTTAAGATGGTCCCATCCCGTACCATCCGGGATACACGGCCTTAGTCAAAATTAAAACGAGTACCGTAAGCTGGCCCGCACGAAAAACGGCGCTCCGGGGGTAAAGTGAATTTCCTCCACGCTGGTCACTTCGTTGCGCAGGCGCGACTCGGTGGCAAACTGCGTTTCTTTCCAGTCCACGTTGAAGAGGTTCTCGACGTTAAAGCCGAGGGAGAAAGGCTTGAAGTCGTAGTTGGCGTTAAGGTCGACGATGGTGTACCCCTCGGCAACGATGCTGTTGTCTTCGTTGGCGGGCCGGTCGGCCAGGTAACGGAACTGTACGCCGCCCTTAAAGTTACCCTTAATGGCATTGAGACCGCCCACGGCGGTGTAGACCGGAGCGAGGGGGATACGATCATGACCTTCCGCTTCCTCAATGGCCCGGCCGTAGGCATAGTTGCCGTCCAGGTTGGCGAACAACCAGTCACTCACCTGGTAGCGCAGCCCCAGATCGACGCCGTAACGGCGGGTACGGCCGCTGGGCTCCACGATGCCGGCATCGCCGACGTAAACGAATTCCTGTTCCAGCTCCAGGTACCACAGGGCGACGTTGGCTACTATCCGGGGCGCGGGCTTGAAGACGGATCCCAGGTCAAAACCGTAGGCGGGAGGCAGGATGGCGTCCGCCTCCTCGTCCAGCACCACCCGGGTATCGTTGGAGTGAAAACCGACACCGGCTTTGGCGAAGAGCTGTACGCTGTTGCCGGCGTTGTAGATCACGGACAGCTTGGGCGCAACGATGCCACCGGACTGCGTCTGGGGGTTGTACAACGAATCAGATGGGAGTTTCGACTGGTAGGTGAAGTTGAGGTAGTCGTACCGCAGACCGGGGCGGATGACGAAATTGCCCGCATCGATCTCCGCGTCGGCGAAGAGGTAAATGTTCTTCTCGTCCACGTCGCCGAACTGGAGGAACTCCAGCAGCTCCGTCCGGTTTTTGGTCCGGGCGAGTTGATTGTCTTCCGAGCGGTCGGCCCGCAAACCGGTTCCGACGCGGAAGAGTACCTCGTTGGCGCCCAGGTAAGCCATCTTGTTCCAACTTGACTCGAAGCCGAAGAGCTGCCGGTCTTCAAACTGGCGAATCTGGTCGCCATTGACCGGATCTTCGAGAAAGAAGGTGAAGTTGGAGAACAGCTCAAAATCGTAGAGGGAGTAATAGAAGTTGCTTTTGATGAAAGAATTGTCTTCCATCAGGTGATTGAGTTCGAGCGCAACGTTGGTCCGGCTCGTGTTGCCCCCCTCCGTATCGTCGATGGCCCCGAAGCGGGTGATCGAGCCGTCTTCTACCGACCGTACCGGCACCTGGCCAGAGGCATCCCACTCGCTGGCAAAATGCGAAGCCAGCACGGAAAAGCTGGTACCGTTGCTCAGGCGCTGGGAGTATTTACCCATGAAGTTGTTGCGGTAAAAATTCTGCGAAGACTCGAAGGGGCCGTCGGTACTGATGTACTCGGCGGCGATGTAGGCGTGGCGATCGGTGGTATCCAGCAGGTTGAACATACCGAGGGCGCGGTAGCTGTTGAAACTACCGACCTGAAGGCCGACCTGCGATGATTCCAGCCGGTCCTTGGTGCGGAATTCCACGTAACCGGCGGTGTTGAAGTTGCCTTTATCGGCAAAGTACGGCCCCTTGCCAAAGTCGATCTTATCGATGGTTTCGGGGATGACGAAGTGCAGATCGGCGTACCCCTGGCCGTGGGCGTGGGAAACCATGTTGACCGGCATGCCGTCAACCGTGATCGCAATGTCGGTGCCGTGGTCGATGTCGAAACCGCGCAGAAAGATCTGCTCGGCCTTACCACCGCCGGCGTGCTGTCCGATGAACAGACCGGGTACTTTACGCAGCACCTCCTGCGAAGACCGTACCGGGTCGATCTCGACGTCGATGGCGGAAACGATGTTGGTCCGGCGGGAATTATTACGCACCGTTATCTCCCCCAGGTCGAAGGCGGACGCTTCAAGGTTGATCATTACCGGCTTGTCGGTGTCCCGCACGATCACGCGCAGGGGATCAAAACCCAGATAACTCACCAAAAGTGTATCCCCCACCGAGGTGCCCCGCAGCAGGAAGTTGCCGTTCTCATCGGCGTGGGTGTGTACGTCGGTACTCTTCACCAGTACGTAGGCACCGATAAGGGGTTCGCCTTTTTCACTGGTCACCCGACCGCGGATATCCTGCGCCGAAATCGCGGTCTGGGCAAAAAAGGAAATGAGCAGCATAAGAATGCAAGGGGCAAGACGGATCATCTTGTGGGGGGTAGATTTTAACAACATGTTGATTTTTTGGGTAAACTTCCTGTTCTGAAATGTTTTACTAAAGAGCCTGATACTCCGAGTTACTGATCATAAACGGCGGCATCTCGCAAATAAGCGGCTTTCAAATGGTTTCCGTGAACAATTATCCGTTCTACTGCTTCCGAACTACTTATGCCTTTGAGCCGGTCGACAACCTACTACTTTAAGAAAAAACCGTGTGTTGGCCGCCTGACAAAAGTACGAATTTCGTGTAGGCTGATGACCGCGTACAATCTTACGCAAAATTACTAAAGTCGGATCTTAAAATAGCTTGTTTTCTACATTTTTGAACATAATCGGTACTTAGCCGTAGTATGCCAGCAAGATCTTTCCACTACGAAAATCACCTTCCGACGGGTCAGATCGTGATGTTCTGATCCACTTTACGTTGGTGGCCGCACTGGAAAACAATCCGTCCGCCCCGGAATTTTCGTACACTTTGATCCACCCCCCTTTCAATTCCATCTACCCGGGTAAAATAGCCAGATGAACGCATTCAGAAAAGTAATGGAAATGCTGACCGGAGGAGAACGGCGCATGTTTGCGCGGCTCGGGTTGATCGTTTTCGTCATGGGCATTCTGGAGGTGGTAGGGGTTGTTTCCGTCTTACCCTTCATTCAGTTGGTGGCCGATCCCGGAATTGTGGACCGCAGCGATCTGGCCCACCGGGTTTATGTATTCTTCGGTTTCACCGCCGCAAAGCAGATGCTGATGTGGGCCGGTGCGGCCGTGATCGGCTTGCTGATTCTTACCAACGGGTTCTCCATATTTAAGACCTGGTACCAGTATCGGGTTTCGTGGAGCGTGTCGCACAGCGTCAGTATTCGGCTGCTGCGGTCTTACCTGGCCAGGCCGTACGAGTATTTCCTGAACCGGAACACGACGGAGTTCACCGCTTTCATCATTGGTGAAACCACGCACCTGACCAACGGCATCATCCTGCCGGCCATCGAGTTCATTTCGCGGGTGATGGTTTCCTTCCTGATTTTCATCTTGCTGGTCTGGATCGACCCCGGGGTGGCGCTGGTGATGTTCGGCACCCTGGGCGGAGCGTACGCCCTCATCTTTCTGCTCCAGCGGCGGTACCTGCGGCGCACCGGGGAGGAACGCCTCGACCTTGCGGTAAAACGTTACCGGGGGGTGATGGAGCTCTTCAGCGGCATCAAAACGGTACAGGTCTACGACGGGAACGATTTTTTTGCGGACCGGTACGAAGAGGCCTCCCGGAAATTCTGCGACATTCAGCCCCGTTACAATGTTACCGTTGCCTCCCCGCGCTACATCATGGAGGTACTTTCTTTCGGGGCCATCGTGGGCATTACGATCTACCTTTACCTCACCGTCAGCGACATCGAAAACATCGTACCGCGCCTGAGTCTGTACGCCGTTGCCGGTTACCGGTTGCTCCCTTCCCTGCAGTCTGCTTTCGGGGCCGTCGGTAAACTCACGCATACCTGGCCGGTGATCGGCAAGCTGCATGCGGCCCTCTTCGCCAACGAGGCGAAACAGTGGGGCGCGGCCGCGGGTGCAAGGCAGGCTGAAGGGCCGGCCACGGTCTCCGAACTGCAATACCGCATCACCATCGAAGGGCTCAGCTTCACTTACGAAAACAATCCCGAGCCCACCCTCCACGGCATCGATCTCCGCATTTACAAAGGACAAACCGTTGCTTTCGTCGGGGCCACCGGTTCCGGGAAGACAACGCTCGTCGACACCATCGTCGGGCTCCTGCGCCCCGATGCCGGAACGGTCAGCATCGATGGTCACCCGCTGACCGATGAGACCCTGCCGGGGTGGCGGCGTCAGATCGCCTACGTTCCCCAGGATGTATTTCTCTTCGACGACACCGTGGCCCACAACATCACGCTGCGGGAAACCCTCGATGCCCCGGCCCGCCAACGCCTCGAGGCCGCCGCCCGCCTGGCCGATATCCACGCCTTCATCGTGGGCAACCTCACCGACGGATACGAGACGCACATCGGGGAAAAAGGCGTCCGGCTCAGTGGCGGCCAGCGCCAGCGCCTGGGCCTGGCCCGGGCTTTTTTTCACAACCCCTCCGTGCTGGTGCTCGATGAGGCTACGAGCGCGCTGGACAACGTTACCGAGCGCGGCATCATCGAGTCTTTGAATCTCCTTCCCGAAGAAATCACTACCATTGTGATCGCGCACCGCCTCTCCACCGTCAGGCATGCCGATCGGATCTTTTTCCTGCGCAACGGCAGCATCATCGCCGCCGGAACGTACGCCGAGCTGGAGGAGCACAGTCAGGAATTTCAGGACATGGCGCGTACGGCTTAGCTGAATTACCGATATTGTGCCCTCATTTCCTTCCTACGGACCACAACCTTCCGGACTGGGGAAGCACCAGAATGACCTTCAAAAAAATGAATCAGGCACCTTCCGTTGTTTTCGCGCATTTCAGCTAACAACTTCAGGCATACGATACCGATATGATCAAAAGACTTTTCCCCTTCCTCTTGCTGCTCTGCTTTCTACTTCCGCAAACCGCCGGAGCACATAAGCCCGATCAGAGTTATCTCTTCTTAAGCATCTACAAAGACGAGATCAAGGGCCGGTACGAGCTTTCCCTGTCCGACCTCAACCGCGCCGTGGGCATCAACCTCACCAACCCGCTTTCCGCAGACGAGGTGAAGCCCTACCACGACCGCCTCCACGCATACATCGCCAGCCGATCCGATTTCAACGAAGGTAAGTTCCCCATCCGCTGGGCCGAGGTGGTCGTGAACAACCTGGACCCCGGTGACGGCGAGGAAGACTACGTCAGCTTTTACTTCACCCTCGACGGCGTTACCGAGATCCCCGATGATCTTCCCATCCGCTACGAACTCATCTTCGACCAGGAGCCCAACCACACCGGCGGCCTGATTCAGGAGCACAACTGGAAAGCCGGCGTCCTCGACAACTACACCCGCCTCTCGGCCATCTTCACCCCCGGCGAGATGCAGCAGACGCTCGACCTCACCAACGGCTCCGTTTGGCAGGGCTTCACGGCCCTCGTCAAACTCGGCATGTGGCACATCTGGATCGGGCTCGATCACATCCTTTTTCTGGTTGCCCTGATCCTGCCCTCCGTCGTACGTCGCAAGCCCAAAACGGCCCTTACCGACGGCGGGAAAGCCTGGGAGTGGGTGCCCGTTCCCGAATTCAAGTCGGCTTTCTTTTACATCCTTAAGATCGTCACCGCTTTCACCATTGCCCACTCCATCACCCTGGCCCTGGCTTCGCTCGGTTACGTGGAACTCAACTCCCGTCTGGTGGAGAGCATCATCGCTTTCTCCATCGCCGTTGCCGCCTTTCACAACATCGTGCCGATCTTCAAAGCCAAGGAATGGGTCATCACGTTCATCTTCGGGCTTTTCCACGGTTTCGGCTTTGCCAGCGTACTCGGCGAAAAAGGACTGAGCGGTGACTTCATGGCCTATTCCCTGCTGGGCTTTAACGTCGGCGTCGAACTCGGTCAGGTACTCATCGTTTGTGCTATTTTCCCGGTCCTCTACTTCATCCGCAAGACCAGGTTCTATCCTCACCTCATTTTTTGGGGCTCCATCTTCCTCATCCTCATGGCCATGCACTGGGTGATCGAGCGGGCATTTGACTTCAACTTCAAGTTCTTTAATGTCTTTAAGGACATCTTCGGGATGTAGCAACCAATCACTCAAACTCGGAAAAACAGGGTACTCTCCGGTAAAAACAATCAGCTGAGCACTAAAAACAACTCCTCCCAGGCCGACCTCCTCGCCAAGTGGAAGCAACGCAAAAAGCCCGCCGCCCGCGCCATCCCGCCCCGGCCACCGGGGAGCGTGGTGCGTCCCACCGGCGGCCAGCGGCGGCTGTGGCTCCTGCAGGAGTTGTACCCCGAAAACACGTTCTACCAGTACGGTCACCTCTACGATTTTTCGGGGCCGTTGCGCGCCGATCTACTCGAAGAGGCTTTTCGGCAGGTGGTAGCCCGGCACGAGATCCTGCGGACCAACTACGTCGGTGCCGACGACCAACTGAAGTTGGTTATCCGTCCGGCTACGGATTTTAAACTCAGTCGCACCGACTTCAGCGACCGGGCGGCGGAAGACATTCCCGACCTGACCCACGCCGAGGTTCACCGCTTCGCCGGACTACGTTTTCAACTGGCCGAAGACTGCCTGATTCGCGCCCTGCTGATTAAGACTGGGACGGATCGTCATCAGCTCATCGTTTCCCTGCACCACATCATCGGCGATCGCGGATCTTTGCTGGTGCTCAACGACGAACTGTACCGGACCTATTCCGCGCTGGCGGCAGAGACGGAGCCCGCTCTCCCCGAACTTACGGTGCAGTTCCCTGACTTCGCCCGCTGGAAGAACGAACGCCCCGTACCCGTAAAGAGCATCGCTTACTGGCGGGAGACCCTCGGCGGAAACCTTCCGGTTTCCAGCCTTTCGTCCGACCGGCCTCGGCGCGCGGAGGCGACCTTTGCCGGTAAGTCCGCGACCATCGAATTATCCCCCGGAGACTCGGACCGGGTACGGGAGCTGGCCCGCGCTCTCGGAACTACGGCCAACGTCGTACTCCTTGCCGCTTACCAGACCCTGCTCCTGCGCTACGGCGCCCAGAAAGACCTTACCGTCGGCATGCCCGTCAGTATCCGCGACCGTACCGAGCTGGAAAACATGATCGGTTTTCTCAACGAGACCGTGGTGTTGCGCAGTCGTTTCGACGACCCCGGAGAAACCTTTCGCGACCTCGTCGTCCGCGTCAAGAATCAGGTAGAAGCCGCCCTGGAACACAAAAGCGTTTCATTCGACGAACTGGTGAATCTCCTGAAACCCGTACGGGTACCGGGGGCCAATCCGCTGTTTCAGAACATGTTCGTCTACAACGCTCCCGCCCCGGCTGCCGTCCTCCCCACCGGATTAACGGTGACCGATAAAATGCTGGACCTCGGGGTATCCAAATTCGACCTCACGCTCTTTGCCATTGACCTCGGCCCCACCTTCGGGCTCACCCTCGAATATGCCATCGACCTCTTCAGCGACGCTACCGCCGAGCGCCTGCTCACCAGCCAGCTCGCCCTCCTCGCCGACGCCCTGGTCCGGCCCGACGTGCCCTGCGCCTTATTAAACGTCCTTGGTCCGGAGGAGCAACAACTTCGGGCCGGCTGGAACGCTACGGCCACCGAACTGCCCCGCCCCGCTTCCGTAATGGATTTTATCATCAAAGCGGCAAGCGATCATTCCGACGTCAGGGCCGTTGCGGACCAGACCGGTCACCTCTCCTACGCCGATCTGCTCAACCGCGCCGATCAGCTCACCGCCAGCCTGATCGCCGGCGGCACCAGGGCAGGTGACATCATCGGCCTTGCCTGCGGGCGCAGCATCGATCTTGCCGTCGGCATCCTCGGCATTTTGCGGGCAGGTGCCGCCTACGTGCCCCTCGATCCCGCCTACCCCGCCGCCCGCGTAGCCTACGTAGTTAAGGACGCCGGTATCGGGGTGATCGTGACCCAGCCGGGCCTCCGCAACCTGTTTGCGGATTACACCCTTGTCGACGTTCCCACCCAAAATCTGCCTCCTACCCTACCGGTAGCCTTCCCGACTATCGACCCCGCCTCTCCCGCTTACCTGATCTACACTTCGGGCAGCACCGGGCGGCCCAAGGGAGTGGTCATCACCCACGCCAATCTGGTGCATTCCACCACGGCCCGCTTCGCTTTTTTCGATCACCAGCCCGGGGTCTTTCTGCTGCTCTCCTCCTATGCGTTCGACAGTTCCGTAGCCGGGATTTTCTGGACGCTTTCCCGGGGGGGTACCCTCGTTATTCCTCCAGAACGGATCGAGCAGGACATGGAACAACTGGCTGGCCTGATCGAGCGCCACCAGGTTACGCACACGCTGCTGCTTCCGTCGTTGTATCAGTTGCTCCTCGAACAAACTCCCGCCGACAAACTTGCTTCGCTCAAAACGGTGATGGTGGCCGGGGAAGCCTGCGGCGGGCAAACCGTCGATGCGCACTTCCGGCTAATGCCCGCCGCTGAACTGGTCAACGAGTACGGCCCCACGGAGGGAACCGTCTGGTGTACGGCGCACCGGATTCGCGCCGAAGACGCGCGCGGGGCCGTACCCATCGGAAGACCGATTCCCAACGTACGCAACTACATTCTCGATGATGCCTTCCAGCCGGTCCCCGTCGGCGTACCGGGCCAGCTTTACCTGGGGGGCGAAGGACTCGCCCGGGGCTACTGGAGGCGGGACGATTTGACCAAAGAAAGATTTCCCGAACTTATTCCGGGCGCGGACGCGGGTGCAAAGAAGGTTGAAAAGCAAAGGCTCTACCGCACCGGAGACCTCGCCAGTTACCGCCCCGACGGGCTGATCGACTTTCTGGGCCGGGCGGACCGTCAGGTGAAGATCCGCGGCTACCGGGTGGAGCCGGAAGAAATCAGCCGCGTGCTCAGTCAGCAGGAGGTGGTAAGGGAGGCGGTCGCCATCATTGACCAGTCAGGATCTTCTCCGCGCCTGGTGGCTTACTATACGCTTCGGGAAGCGCCGCAGGAGCACGATTTACGAACCGCACTTGCTTCGGAACTTCCCGCTTACATGGTTCCGTCGGTTTTCGTGCCCATGTCCGAGTTTCCCCGGTTACCGAACGGCAAGATCAACGTTCCGGCACTTCCCGCACCCAAATTCTCCACTCCGGACAATTCAATGACATTCGTTGCTCCGGAAACGCAGACGGAGGAAACACTGGCCACCATCTGGGCTAAAGTGCTCCGGCTTCCGCGCGTTGGCCGCAACGATAATTATTTCGACATCGGTGGCGATTCGATTCGCAGTATCCGCGTCATCTCGTTGGCCCGGAAGGCCGGCCTCGAACTGGCCCCTACGCAGCTCTTTCGCTTTCAGACCCTCCGGGAGTTGGCCGCTGCGGTCGACGCCGACCGGTCTGGCAAAACACCTGAAAACGATTACGGGAATTCCATCGTCCCCCTCAACCAAGCCCGGCGGGGAGACCCCCTCTTTTGTATTCATTCCGGCGGCGGGCACGTATTCTTTTACCAGCCCCTGGCATCGGCCCTGCCACCGGACCGGCCGGTATACGCCATCCAGCCGAGTACCCTCGCTACCGGGGAGGCTCTGCCCGCAAGCATCGAGGCAATGGCGGCTGATTACCTACGCGAAATCCGCAAGGTTCGTTCCCGTGGCCCGTACCATCTGCTCGGCACGTGCTTCAGCAACGCGGTGGTTCTTGAGATCGCACACCAGTTGCACGCCGCCGGGGAAGAGGTCGGTCGCCTGATCTTTGTCGATTCGGGCCCCACCACCCTGGAGCGTCATCCGGAGGTGAAATCCCCCACCATGACCAATGCCGTGAATATCCTCAAAAACCGCAACTGGCGCAAACTTCGTCGTGCGTTTTACCGGCGGTGGTTCTACGTCCGGCAGGCCATCGGTGCTACCGTGGAAACCGAAGAACAAAAACAGGTCCGGCTCACCACCGCCGGGTTGTACCAACTCTACTTCCAATACGATTGGAAACCGATCTCCGCTCCCATAACCCTGATCCGCAGTACAGAATTTGCGGCCCGGCCGGACAAAGCGTTTCACATCCGGCAGTGGACGGAACTGGCCGCGCGGGGTTTAGACGTCAGGGTCACCCCCGGTACCCATCTGAACCTATTCGCTTCGCCCCAGGCCGGGGGGCTGGCTCAACACGTCGAGGAATGTCTGCAAGGCACTACCACCTCGGCTTAGCCGATACTCCGTGGGTAACTCTATCCCCGGGAGACATCCGTCAACCCCGCGCGGGTCACCTCCACCTGTGGCGAACGCCGCTACTCGGCCGGGAAAAAGACGTGGCCACCGCGAAAACGTTTCTTTCCACCGCGGAACTGGCCCGGGCGGCGCGCTTCCACTACGCCCGGGATCACGTCGCCTATGTGATTACCCGGAGTACGCTGCGCCGGATACTCGGTCGCTGCCTCCGGCGAAATCCCCGTACGCTGGAATTTGTTTACGGCTCCTTCGGCAAACCCGCGCTCGTCACCGACGATCCTTCCACTACCCTGCAATTCAACGTCGCTCATGCCGGAGGGTACGCGCTACTCGGATTTACCACCGGTGCAGACCTCGGTGTCGACCTGGAGCCGGAAAACGATGACCTGGAGATATTTCGACTGATCGACCGTTACTTCTCTCCCGAAGAGACCAAACAGGTGATGGCATTGCCGGTTGCTGATCGGGTTCCCGCTTTTTTTCGCACTTGGACGCGCAAAGAGGCCTTTATCAAGGCCAACGGTGCCGGACTTAGCCTTCCCCTGGAGCAGTTCGGCGTGTCCGTCGGAATCAATGAACCGACAAGGCTGAGGCGCATCGACTGGGCTCCGGATGAGGTCGATCAGTGGGCGTTGGGTTCCTTTATGGTGGCGGAACGATTACCGGGGGCGGCCGTGACGGGAGGAAAACTGGAGCAAGTCTGCTATTATGACGTACCGGCCACTTGGTTTTGAGTGCCAGGTAATCTTTAAAAGAGTTCAGGAGCAGACTAAAGCCGGCTTCGGGAGCAGGTCGTTCCCAGTTCCTCTTTTATAACGAATATCGGTTCTAAAGACTTGAGTTCAGTCGCTGGTCCCAGCTTGTTACGATCTCCTCGAAGACCGTTTGCAGGGGCTTGGTGATGCCCCACGCCGGATAATGCGTTTGCATCTTGGTCAGGTCGGAGATGTAGCAGATGTGGTCGCCTTCCCGGTTTTTGTCCGAGTAGGTGTAATTCATGGGTTTACCGGTGATGCCGGCCACGCGACTGAAAGCTTCGAGGATCGAGGTGGAGTTGTCGCGTCCACCACCGATGTTGTACACTTCGCCGCAGCGGGGCGCTTTAAAGAATTCTTCGATGAAGCGGGCGACGTCGTAGGAGTGTATGTTATCGCGTACCTGTTTTCCTTTATAGCCGAAAACGGTGTACGCTCCTCCGGTAACGTTCACGCGAATGAGATAACTCAGAAAGCCGTGCAGTTCCACGCCGGAATGGTTGGGTCCGGTGAGGCAACCACCACGCAGGGCACAGGTCGGCATATCGAAATAACGACCGTACTCCTGCACCATCACGTCGGCGGCAACCTTGGAGGCTCCGAACAGGGAGTGCTTGGACTGATCGATGGTGAAAGTTTCCTTAATACCATTGTAATAAGCAGCATCCCCGTACTCCCAGCGGGTATCGGTTTCAACGAGATGGAGCCGGTTGGGAGCGTCGCCGTAGACCTTATTGGTGCTCATGTGAGCGAAGGGGCTGGCGGGGCAGAACTGACGGGCGGCCTCCAGCAGATTCAGAGTGCCGACGGCGTTGACGTCGAAATCGTCAAAAGGGCGGCTGGCGGCCAAATCGTGACTGGGCTGGGCGGCGGTGTGGGCGATGTGGGTCGGACGCAACTCTTCGAACAGTTTCAGAACGCCCTGGCGATCACGGATATCGAGTTCAACATGCTCGAAGTTGGCGCATTGTTTTTGCAACTGTCCCTGGTTCCAGCGGGTATCTCCCCGGGGACCGAAGAAATCCGCCCGCATGTTGTTGTCGATTCCGTAGACCTTCCAGCCCATGGCGTTGAAATGCCGAACGACTTCGGAACCAATTAAGCCGGAAGAACCGGTGACCAGTAGTTTGTTCATTTTTTTGATTTGAGTTACGGCTTTGAACGCCGTACGGTTCTCTCCCCGGGCGCTAATCCTATCGTTACCCCGAGGGTATTTGCAAATTTAATTTCCAGGCATCCGGCGGGAAGTAAAGTATTCCACCCGACCGCCTGATCGTAGTTCTTTAAGCTGGCTTCTCCTCCCTCCCAGCCCAGGAGGAGATCACCGGCCCGGCATCCCGCGGGAACGAGTTCCACCCGCAAATCGTGGGCGAAGTGAAAGCGGGCGACCGCCGCAGCGGAGGTATTTACCTCATCCGTGATCAGGAGGGTGGCACCAACTGACTCAAAAGTACGGCGGTGCGGGGTCTCGTAACCGTTATGGCTGGCGGTGAGCCGGGTTTCCGTATCAACCTCCAGCGTTGTGTTTGCCCGGCGACCAACGCGAAAGCCTCCCCATACGTCGGAGGAGTTCCGGTCGTTGAGGGTGACGGTATTGTGCGCCGGCGTGGAGCGCTCCCAGGTACGCCGGCCGTTTTTCTCGTAGGTACTGATGGCGGGGTCAACGATCACCGGCCGGCCGTTGAGGTGCAGTTCAAACGTGAGGTTGTCCGCATGCGCGTGACCGGGAATGTATCCGGGGCCGATACCGGCGGCATCGATCCATAAATCGTAGGGGCCATGTTGCCAACGGCGGTAGCCGCACGCTCCGAGCCGTACCGGTGCGGGAGATATGGCCAATGCAGCGGCAAACACCCGTAAATCCGCCAGAGCGGGCGCTATTCCGTCGGTGCTGTCGTTGAAATGAGCGTAGCGACCGTCGGGGGTACAGAAAGCCACGGCCCAGCCAAGTTGTTTGGTCAGAGAATCGTGGAGAGTTTGTACGATTGAGGGCAGTTTGGTCGTGAGTGTCGGTACTTTCGTAGCGGAGATGGTGCCGAGTTTCAACATAGCGTCGTACACCACCAACATTCGCTTCAGGAGAGTGAGGTGGTACATCGGGCTTAGTTCGTAGTGAGCCCCGTCGGGGAGGTACTGCTCGGCGAGCTCGGTAATCAGCAGCCGGTCCGGCCCGTCGGTAGCAGAGATGCCGGGAAGAAAATGCGCGGTGAGGCTGAGGGCCAGGGCGTTTTCGAGCAGGTGGTTACCCCCCAGGTGAAACTCGCGCTTGCTCCAAAGGCTTTCGTACTGGCGGCGAACGGAGTCGATGGTTTCCGGGGGCATTTCCCTGCCGGCGTCCAGGTAAAATTGAATCCAGCTTACCAGTCGTAAGCTGGTGGGATAGGGTTCCCAACCGTCCCGATGGGTATGCTTCCCGTCGATCCAGGCACTGATCAGCGCGGAGCCTTCGGCAAAAGAGCGATCGGAAAGAAATTCGAAATAATTGAGGTTATACGTCCAGAGTTTACCATGCCCCGCGAAGTTCCAGTCGATATTCGCCGGGGAGGGGAAGTCGACCGTCAGGTTTAGAAAGGAAAAGCGGACGGGCTGGTCCCACTGCTTTTCAACCGCTCTTCGCACCTGCGTTCGCGCCGCATTATTTTTCGTTAGCCTTCCCGTGATCCGGTAAAGGAATTGGTAGGCCACCTGGCGGGGCAGCAAATGCCGCAGGGTGTGAAAAATTCGGATCAGTTTACTGATGGCAAAGACGTTGATGTTGGGCCGCAAGGTATAAAAACAACGCCGCCCCTCATCCGAAATCGGAAGAGAGGCGGCGTATTACGTAAAAAACCTGCGGATCGGTACGCCGAAGCGTACGGCTCCGGTTTTACTTCATTTTGATCAGGCGACGGGTGGTTACCATCTCACCGTTGATGATCTGCATGGTGTACGTACCATTGGGCAGATCTTCGAGGGGGAAACGGAATACACCAACGGCACTGGTAACGCGCTCCTGGCGCGTACGGCCGTTTCCGTCCAGGATGCGCATGGTCACCTGGCCCTCGATACCGGCCGGGACGGTCACGTTCACTGCACCTTCTCCGGTTGGATTAGGGAAGAGGCTTACGTTATCATCAAGCAGATTGGCGGTAAGATTACTTCCACCACCGGGGACGGCACGGCGGGCACATGCGACGGGAGACTCGTAAGCACCGATGTCGCGGGTACCGAAGGGAGCGCGACCGGTCTGGTCAGCGGTAACGTCGGCGGAGTTACCGGCGTCGACGGCGTCGCTGGGACAGATCAGGGCGTGGGTCATCGTGACACCACCATTATTTGCAAGTACCTCAAGACCGGCATTGCCATTGATTATGTCACTGCCAACGGCATCGAAACTGTTCAGATCATCGTTTCCGATCAGGTTAAAACCGCCGGAGTTGACGGTGCCGCGGCTAAAGTTATCGAAGTCTTCCCAGCGATCACCGGTAGCGTCGTTGTCGGCAATGATGGTTCCGGTAATGTCGAGTGATGCCGTCTGGCTTAGCTGCGAGAAACCACCACCGGCGAGGGCAGAGTTGAACGCAATGGTGCTGTTGGTGATGTCGATATCACCGTCATTGGCGATACCACCACCGGCCCCTCCGGTGAAGTTGCTGGAGATGGTGGAATTGGTGATCGTGAAATCTCCACCGGCTTTATTGAAGATACCGCCGCCTACCGTTTGTTCGGCAATTACATTGTTGCCGGCTACGGTAGAGTTAAGCAGCTCCAGAATACCGCTGTTATTGAAGATGCCGCCACCACCGTCGCCTTCGGCCGTACCCGTTACGCTGTTGTTCATGATCGCAACTTCATTGACGATCATTGTAGTACCGGCCTGGTTCCAGAGCCCACCACCTTCGTTACCTGCGGTGTTGTTCGTGACGGAGCCGCCCCGGAAAAATACGGTGCCCCTTCTGCCGGTTACGTGAAATGCGCCACCGTTACCGGGAGCGGAACCTACGGTATTGTTGTTGTAGATATTGTTGGTAGAAGAGTAAAGGCCGTCAATTTGCTCAACGGCGCCACCGGCACGGTTGGCGCGGTTGTTCGTAAACGTAGAGGCAATAACGGTCATGTTGCCACCGGTAGTAAGCAGTGCACCACCGGAACCGGAACTGCCGTTGGCACTGTTGTTGTTGGCCCTGATCCCGGTTACGTTCATGGTACCACCGTTGTTGAAGATGGCTCCTCCTCCGTTGTCCCCACCGTCTCCGTTAGCTTCATTGTCGATGAATGTTGCTCCGACGATCTTGGTCGTGCCCAGGCTGTTCCATACACCACCACCTTCACTACCGGCTACGTTGCCGATAAATGATCCGTTCAGGATCAGCAGGTCACCCCTGCCGGTAATGTGAATTGCGCCACCGTTACCGGGTGAGGTACCGACGACATTGTTAAAGAAATCGGTATTGATGACCCGGAATCCGTTAAAACCGCCATCATCACCGGAAACGTCCTCGATGGCGCCACCGGCACGGTTGGCGAAGTTGCTGGAGAAAGTTGCCCCGTCGATCAGCAGAGTTGCGCCCTCATTATTCAGAATGGCACCGCCACTACCGGACGTACCGGAAGCCCGGTTGTTGGTAAAGGATACGTTGTTTTTGATCACTATGGTACCGTTGCCGCGGCTGTAAAGTGCACCGCCACCCTGGTCAGGATCATTACCCAAAGCTTCATTGTCGTCAAAGATTACGCCCTGACCGACGGTAAGGGTACCGGAAGCGATCCAGATACCACCCCCTTCAGCACCCGCGGTGTTGGAGCGTACGAGACCGGAACGGAAAGAAATGTTGCCGTCGCCGCCAACGTGGATACCTCCACCGTTACCGGGAGCATTAAACACTTCGTTGGAAGTGATCGTAGCGTTTTGAAGTACTACCAGCGTTCCGGCACCGGACACATCCTCGATACCACCACCGGCACGGTTGGCCGTGTTGTTGCGGATCGTAGCGTTCCGGATCTCGAGTTCACCACCCGGGCCGTTCAGGATTCCACCGCCGGATCCGGACGTACCGGATGCGACGTTGCCGCGAATAATGGAACCGCCCGTAACGACCAGCTTGCCACCGCCGGCGTTGTTGTAAAGTCCGCCACCGCCCTGATCGGCATCGTTGCCGAGGGCAACGTTGTTCCGAATACGAACGTTGATGAGCGTGGTGGTGCCGTTGTTGTTCCAGATGCCGCCGCCTTCGGCACCAGCACGGTTACCTCTTACGAAACCATCGGACATTCTCAGGCTGCCGTCGCTGCCGATGTGGATACCTCCACCGTTCCCCGGAGAGGTAAATACTTCATTATCGCTGATTCCGCTGTCCTCGATGGTAAACACGGTGCCGGAGCCGGAAATATCCTCGATGCCGCCACCGGCGCGGTTGGCCGTGTTTCTGAAAATTTCAGCGCGCGTGATCTGGAGATTGCCACCTGTAGAATTAAAAATACCACCGCCGGAGCCGGAAGCACCATCGGCTACGTTGTCAACGATGCTCGTACCCTCGAAAATTTTCAGGGTGCCGCCGTTGTTGAAGATACCACCACCACCGTCATCGGCGGCCGGGCCGGAAGCCGTGTTGTTGCTGATGTCAGCACCACGTACTATCATCTGTCCGGAACCGTTCCAAAGCGCTCCGCCTTCGCGGGCCGCTACGTTGTCGGTGTAAAGGCCGCCTCTGACGATCATGTTGGCGGGTCCGGTAATGTGCACGCCCCCACCATTGCCGGGAGATCCTCCGGTCATGTTTTCTGACATGGTCACGTTACTCAGTAAGTTGTTGGTTTCGGGGCCGGAAATCTCTATGGCACCACCGGCACGGCTGGAAGTATTGTTGGTAAAAAATGTGTTGGTGACTGCAATACCACCGCCGGTGCTCAGGATGGCACCACCGTTACCCGCAGCACCCGTCGCGGAATTATCAACAAACCGACTGGCCGTAACCAGCAAGCGGCCGCTGCTCGCTACCGCGCCACCGCCATTGCCAACGCCGGTTCCCGCAGCGGAGGAGTCGCTGATCCTTATGCCGTCCAGTCTTAGAACGCCCACAGGATTCAGAATGGCACCACCACTTCCGTCCGTAACTCCGTTTCTCAATTCGAGGATACCGATGTACACCTCGCTGGCGGTGGTGACGTTAAAAATTCGATTAGCGTTGTTTCCGCTGATAACGGTATTCCCGATGCCGTTACCCCGGATGCGCAGGGCCTTGTCAATAACGATCTCTGAGGAAAGAACGATCCGTCTGCGTGTAATACGGGAATTGAACCGAATGGTATCGCCGGGAGCGGCATCGGCGACGGCAGCACGCAGACTACCTGCACCGGAATCTGCGGTAGAGCTTACGACAATGGTGGTGGAAAACAGCATTGGTAAGGCAAGAAAACTGAACGCGGCGAGTAGTGTCATCCGCTTGAGGTAGATCTGAATCATATTTGACTGTAAATTGTGAATGAAAAAATTTCAATTTTCTGGTACAAAATTTAGATGTACCAATAGGTTAACCTACGATACAAAGCACAGGTTCGGTTTCAAATACAGATATTTTAATCTTAAAAATTGTCGGACGGACATTACAAGGAATAGCACGCACAGACGTGCTTCCGAAACTTTTCGGGTAGTACCATTTGTGGCCGGAGGATAAGCAAGGTTACGTGTTGATGGATCCGAATTGCCGATATATCGACCGGTAGTCATTAAAGCTGTCCTCGGAATCTTCCAGCATAACGGAACGCCGACCGTCTCGATCGTTCCATACGGTCAGCAAATGATCGTGCAGGGCATCGAAGTCTCCCTGTCGGTACAACAGTGCTTTGGCGCAGCGACGGCATACATCGGTCGCAATGGCCGGTGTCCCGACCAGCAGGCTTTCAGCCACGCATAAGCCGTAGCTATCGAGGAAAGACGCCCTGATAAAGACATCTTTCCGGGCAAGCACCTCCAAAATATCGTTTCGGTCTTCGAGCAAATCCACCCTGATAGTGGTACGGGCGGCGGCAATGACGGCCTCCAGTTTGGCCCGGTAGTCGTCTTCCACGATCACGGTGGACATCATGATCGTGATGGTTGTCGGCACCGATGTTTCCCGCTGGAACCGAACGGCGGCGGTGACGGCTTCCTCCACGTTATACCGTTGCATCCAGACGCCGATCGTTGCGATGTCAAACTGCGTCGGGGAGCGTTCGATGGCGTTGAAATCGGGAATCTCCGTTGCCGGAGGAGCGATGAAGGGATTGATGGTGGTGACCCTTTCGCGCAGGAAGGGGTAGCGCAAGCGGATGCTTTCACTCTCCGCGGGATTCATAAAAATCAACCTGCTCAAAAACCGGAAGAAACATTTATTCAGCAGGTCATACTTGCGGTTTTCGTTCAGCCAGCGATCAAAACCGTAGCCGGAGTGAAGCGAAAGGATGATCTTTCCCCCGCTGAGAAAAAGCATGACCGCAAAAAGATAAAAAAGTAAGGCCCGGTTGCTGGCGTGAAAATGAAAGACCCGCGCCCCACCGATCCGGAGACGCACTAACCGCCACCCGATCCCAAAAAGCAACCGGGCTTTACGTACGGCGCTCCGGGCCACGAACACCGGTGCGTAGTTCACTTTTTCCACCGGCAGCCCCTCCTCCACGATCCGCTCGTAGAGGTTGCTGCTGTGCACCGCAATCCCACCGATGATGGTTTCCCGAAAAATGGATATGAGAACGATGGGGGGAGTCACGATAATTTGGTTGCGGCGAAAGTCAGGTGGTAACGTCAGGAATCTGACGTTACCACCGGGAGAAAATAAATCCGTACTGCGGGGACGGAAACTAATTCAGAGAATCAATAGCTTTCAATAACCCAGTTTATTCATGGCCGGGCCACACTCCCGCAGAATGACCTCCAGGTTCTCCGCTCCGAAGAAAGCCGAGTAGTCGGTCACTTTTTTTCCGGGGCGCTGGTACTGCACGTCGAGGTAGGGGGTTACGTCGTGCTTCACTGCCAGCCCGAGGCGTCCGGCCAGATCCGCGATGGCAGCCAGCTTATCGGCACAAAAATCCTCGTATCGAATTAGCTGCGTCGCAGGGCTGGAGGCCAGACAGAGGTCGGCTGCGATACGCCAGCGTTCGGCGGAACGACCGATGTAATTGAGCGGCCGGCCGGTGTCGCCTACCCAGCGATTGTACAAAATAGCTTCCCAGATGGGGGAGATCTCCGGGTGCGCCGCGGGCGCAATCCGGCGTTGGTCGCCCGGTATTTCCAGGCGGTTACAGATACTTCTGATGTTGGCCCGGGGGTCCCGGACAACAAAAGCGTGGCGCGAACGCGGGTGCAAGGACTGAAGCTGCGGAAGCAGAAAGGTGAGGTTGGGTTCTTTGATCAGTTCCTTGCTGAACTCAATACCGGCCCGTTCCCGCAGGACCCCCGGCAGGCTGGCGGGATCGGTATAAATTCGTTCGTACTCAGGTACCCGCAGGCCGCCCAGGTCGATGTCGTAACTCAAGCCGCAGGCACGGGCCAGCAGGGCCGCTACGGCCGAAGTCCCCGACTTCTGGTTGCCCAGAACAAACACCGGGGCCTCGCGGGGCCGATAAAACCGGTACACCAGGGGTCGCAGGGCCGGGGTCCAGTTGAACAGAATTTTGTTGCGAAGAATATGTCCGTAAGCCTTTATTTCCATCAGTTGTCTGCACTTGAGAGCGAGTCGGACGGGCTGTCCCGCGCCGGAAATAAAATCAGCCGGTACCCTCTGATGACGGTATGCTCGTTCAGAAACATCGGGATGATCAGCATGCCCGAGATCAGGCTTACCGAAAGTGGTGTCGACGACTCAAAGAACCCCCTGATCATGAGGGCAAAAATAAAGGAGCTGGCCAGGGGCGAGGAGCTCGAAAGCCAGAAGCCACAGATCAATATCAGGAAACCCGCCAGGGCGATCACCCCACCCTCCACCGCCACCTTCAGGTAGGTATTGTGCGGGCTGACGCTCTCGTTCGTCAGCTTTTTCAGGGCATCTTTCGACATGCCCAGACCGTGGCCGTACGGCTTTCGCCGGACCAACTCCGCCGAGCTTTCGAAGAGTTCATCCCGATGGCTAAGGCCACGTTCCTTTTTGTCGCTTGGTGTATTGGCTTTTATCACGGACAGTATTTTGTACTCGTCGCTGGTGATCAAAGAATAGTAGCCAAAAGATGATACCGCAAAAGCGATCACCATTCCGTACCGAATCGTACGCCTGATCACCCACGCCTGCAGGAAGTACAACAGGCCGAAGAGAAGAATGGCCCCCAGCATCGAACGGCTCGCCCCCAAATAGATCAGGAAAGTAAACAAGGCCAATACGATCAGCTGCCCCAGGATTTTTTTTCGAAAGAGCAACATCCCGAAATACATGGTGGCGAAGACCACGGCACTGTAGTTGTTGGGATTGTCGTAGATCGAGGCCACCCGCCGCCCCACCCCCAGCGGAATGAGGGTGACCGACAGACCGATGAAGATAATCAGCAGGTGTAAATCGGTCAGTTTCACCCGTTCGAAGGCCGGATATAGTAAGAAATTCAGCACTCCGATACCAACGTAGGCGTAGGAGAGCGAGTTTCCGTACTGAAAACTGACTACGCCGGCCGGAATTAAAAACAGCAGGCACCCCAGGTGATACCACCACCGGTCGGGCGGCAGGTAAATACTTTTACCCAAGATCAGGATCAACGCCATGATCCCGATCACGGGGAAATAACGCGCCAGGCCCAGGCTCACGATGTGCGCGATAGCCATACCAAAAAAACTGGCCGATAGTAATACCCTCATTCTTCCGTCAGGTAAGCTCTCCGCACATAACCGACACAGAGGTCCTCTCCTACCGCATCCATGCGCAAGGAGTTTTGAGCAACCCGGTAAACGGACCGCAATGCGACCAACGGCGATTGCCCGTAGCGTAATGTCAGCAGCCGCAGCAAATTCAGCAGGTAATACAGATAGCCCGCCACGGCTTCGGTTCCCCCAACGTTCACGCGCAGGTTCACCAGCCGCTTGAGGGTAAAGATCTCGCTTTTGCGGTAGTTGCTTTGCAGGCTTGTCCCCACCTTATGATAGATGACCGAGGCCGGGATGCAAAATGCTTTGATGCCTTTGGCGCGCAACCGCCAGCTGAATTCCATGTCTTCCTCGCCGAAGAAGAAGCGTTCCGTCAGCAGGCCCGTTTTGGCTGGGCGGTAAAGCAGCGCGCACCCCGTGACAAAGGTGACGGGCAGATCCGACGCCACGGGCAGCGTGGCCACGGGAGCGTTTTCGTAGTTGTATTTTTTACGACCGGGCCAGTAAAGTACGCCCCCACAGTTCCAGAGCGTGGCGGGTCGGGCGTGGAGCCGAATCTGAGGAATAAGCACTGCTTCCGGGTGGCGGTCCCTGCCGGCGAGCAGGGCGCTCAGAAAGTCCGGCTCCACCACCGTATCGTTATTGAGCAACAACACCTCTTCGTCTCCCCGGGCACGGGCAATGCGGGTGGCCAGATTATTGCCGCCCGCAAAGCCGTGATTTTCCTTGCTTATCAACAAACTATGCACCCGTGGCCGCGCCCCGAAAACGTTATGATCGTCGATCTCCAGTATCTCTTCAAAGAAGTTGCTGCCTTCGTTCCAGCGCCGCAAACCCGCTACGTCCTCCGCTCCGCTACCGTTTTCTACCACCAGCACCCTGGCTGTGCCCAGTTCCGCGGCCCGGAGGCTTTCCAGGCAGGCGACGGTATCCGCAAGACCGTGGTAATTGAGGAGAATGATGGAGAGGCCGGTGCTCATCTAAACGTTGGTGGAGGGTTCTTCGAGCAGGCCGAGAATTGCCGCCGCTACCTTCTGCGTAGCGTCTCCGGACTGCCGGCCGATTTGACGGTAGAGGGCATGGTCGCGCTCCGCACGCAGGTGCTCCGGGTCTTTCAAAAACTTCTTAATTGCCCCCACCAGCGCTTCGTGGTTCTCCACCACCGTTCCTCCCCCGTCCGCAAACAGCTTGCGCAGGTGCGAATAGTCTTTCAGGCGGGCGGCGGAACGCGCATAGGGGCGTTGCTCCGGCCCGTCGTAAGAGGTAACCACCACCGGGCGTCCCATGGCCAGGGCTTCGACGTTGACCGTAGAACCACTGTTGAGCACCACCGCCGCGCCTTTGATCAACGCCACCAACTCGTACATATCTTCATTACGAATACTCCAGTTCATGCGGCTCCGGCCCACCATGTCGGGCATGCTCAGCAGCAAGCCGTACTCCTCCTTCAGGCTTTCAAGTTGCTGAATGGTGGTATCGTCGCGCATCAGGCCGGAAAGGGCCGAGGGGTGCGGGCGGGCCACCACGCGCAGCCCCGCCAGGCGACCTCCGGGGCTTGTCTCCCGGCAAAGCTCCCGCAGGATGGCCGTCTCCCCCGGTGCGAATCGTGCGGCGCACATGGCATAAAAAAGGTAAGGGCCTCCCGCGGCCAGTTCGTGCAGCAGTGGGCGGTCGGGCCTTTCCAGCTCCCGGAAATAGAGGTCAAAATGCGGCACCCCGCACGCCGTTATTCTCTTCTTTTCCACCCCGTATACCTCCCCGAGTTCTTCCGCCATCGTCGGCCCCCAGACGATGAAATGATCGGCCAGTGCCTGAAAGTGGCCCTTGGCCGTGATGTTGTCCCAGCTGAGCAAGTGGATGGTCGTTTTTACGCCGAGTGATTGCGCCGCCAGCAGCAACTCCGGTTCCGGCGGCGCAACGGGATAGGTCGAAACCAGGAGGTCGGCGTTCAGCCCGCGCACAAAATCAAGGGCTTCTTTCCGCAACAATATTTTTGCCTCGGCGCGTAGATACCCCCGGCGCAGTGCCGGTACGGCATTGACAATGTCGTTCAGGAAAAGCCCGGAACGCGCCCGGATGCGACGCAACGTCTTGTTGCCGTCTTCCCGCAGCTGGGTTTCCTGGTGCTTATCCCACAGGCTGGGGTTACTCCGAATATCTTCCACCACGTATTTCCGCAAGCTTTTGAGTACCCGGTGGGCTGGGTGCAGGAGTACCGGGTACTCCACGGGGGTTACCCCATCACGTTCACAAAGTTGTCTGACGTTGGGGTCGTCGGGGTCCGGCACGACGACGCTCACGGAATGACCGGCCTCGGTGAGCAAGCGGAGCAGACCCGTCTGAAATATCATTCGTACCGCGAAGCCGTGGGTAGCGAGGTAGACTATTTTTCGCATACTGATTTTAGGGTTACGGGCGCAGCATCGATTCGGCAAGTGCCCAATCCGCCGGTGTATCAATATTTACTTGCCGGGCGTCGGTATTTTCGACGTATCCCAGGCGGTCTCCAAAAAAACTTCCCGCCAGCAGTACTTCGGAGCGCGTAAAGTATACGGCACCATCGCGAATGAAAGCCGGGGGTAATTCCTGACGCCGGGGAATGACGCTGCCGACGCCCTGCGCCGGTTCCAGCAGGTCTCCGGCGGCCACGAAGGACCAGTTGGGATGGTAATGGGCGGGGACGCGGGATACGGAGATCAGCCCCGTAAAGTCTCCGGCGACGAAAGTTTCCATGGCTTTCCGCACCAGCGCGACCGACCGATAGGGCGTTGTCGGCTGAAGCAGGCAAACGGCGTCGTAGGTTTCTCCCCGTGCCGCCAGCGTTTGCAGAACATCCACCACGACGTCGATGCTTTTGGCCGAGTCCGTAGCCAGGCGATCCGGACGTAGAAAGGGAACTTCGGCACCCGCGGCACGGGCGACTTCGGCAATATCTTTCGCTTCGGTACTAACGATGATCCGGTCGATGCCCGCCACCGCTAAAGCCGTTTCAAGCGTCCATTCCAACAAGGGTTTATCCCCCAGCAGACGAATGTTTTTGCCGGGAACGCCTTTGCTTCCGGCACGGGCGGGGATGATGGCCAGGATTTTCATATTCCGGTCGGGTATGGTCTGCGTAATTGAATGTACGAATCCTCTTCTCCTCCGGCCTCTCTCCTGGGAAGGTGAAGTTTACCCGTAAGTCTGATTTCCAATATGTTATCAGTCCGTTAGAGGGGAAACCCCACCCCCGGCCCCACCCCGGTGGGGCAGGGGAGACGACTCTGGAGTTAGCATTTACGGTTTTAAAGCGTTTGGCGGCTGTAAACAAGCTGCTCCCTCCTTTACCGGGGAGGGTTAGGGTGAAGTTTACACTGCGTAGGCTGTTTTCTTGCCTGTTCCGGTACCTGGGGTTAAACTTTATCCCGGGGAGGAGGGGACATGGCGGGCGGCAAATTCGTCATTGCCGGGCATCTTGTGATCTACAACCGGGCAGTCATTGGGCCTGGTGATCAGGGTTTACGGTCATCCGTTCTTCTCCAACAGACATTCCTCCGTTAGGAAGGCATATTTTGCGAGCGGCACTCCGAGCTTACGTCCGATTACCCGCCGGAACTCCCGGGCAGCAACGCCATGCCCCGCCGGTTTTTTCGCCTCCAGGTCTTCAAAGCTCAGGACGTGGCCCGCCGGTAGATCCCGGCTTACGGCCAGCGATTTCTCAAAAATGGCCTTCAGGCCGCCGTACTGGCTGTTGTCGGTTTTATCGACCGGGTTGGTGAGCATGATAATTACATCCTTTACGGCGGCGGCGAGCCGGGCCACCTCGTCGATCGTGAGCGAGCTGGCCGCGTCGGGGCCGAACATCCGGCGGTCGAACACGGCGTGAAACTCCAGGATCTCGGCTCCCAAAGCGGCGGCGGCGATACCCGTAGTCACCTTGGCCGTGTGTTCGCTGAGGCCCACCCGTATGCCGGGATAGCGCTCGCGGAGTACAGCCATTACGTTGAGGCCCACCCGTTCGGGCGGGGTCGGGTACGCCGTGGTACACTGCAGGATGCTCAGGTCGTTGCCGAAGCCCCGCAGGAATTCTACGGCGGCATCCAGTTCTTCCAAACTGCTCATGCCCGAGCTGAGGATGACCGGTTTACCGGTACGGGCTATCTTTTCGAGCAGCAGGAAGTTGGTCACTTCACCGCTACCGATCTTGTATCGGGCCATACCGATCCGCTCCATCATGTCTACCGCCGCCTGGCTGAAGCAGCTCGACATGAACTCCACCCCCGCTTCGTCGCAGTGGGCTTTGATGCCCGTCCACTGTTCTTCGGTGAAGCCCATGCGCTCCCAGTAATCGTAGCGGCTATCGTCTTCGTAGCTGAAGTTGACGCGAAAAGGTTCGTGCGCACTCGATTCCGCTGCCGCAACGTGGGTCTGAAATTTCACGGTATCCACGCCGGCCGCCGCCAGTGCGTCGATGTAGGAATGCAGGATGCCGAGGCTTCCGTCGTGGGCCTGGGCGATTTCAGCGATTAGTTGCATGAGTCGATATTGTTTGGCGTAGGTACGAGTTTACAGGAAAGTATTCCGCTAACCGGCTTCCGATATTTTGTCCCGGGCACGAAGTTCCAGATGGTTGTATGCGTTATCGGTACTGATGATCCGCATGGGGTTGCCCACCACCGTGCAGTTATCGGGTACCGATTTGTTGACGACACAATTGCTGCCGATGAAGACGTTGTCGCCGATGGTGATCTCCCCGAAGAGTACCGAGCCGGGGCCGATGTATACATTGTCGCCGATCCGGGGTACGCCCAGTTCCGTGAAGTTGCGACCGATCGTTACGTTTTGGCAGATCCAGCAGTTGTTGCCGATCACGCTCTTATTGTGGATCACGACCCCCAGACCCCAGTAACCAACCGTCAGCCCCTCCCCGATCCGGGCAGAACCGGGCAGCCAGACCGAAAAAAGCAGACGGCCTAGTACATTGACGAGGTAAGACAGCCGCGTCCAACGCCGGTCGTAACACTTCTTGCTGAAATAATAGACCACGGTGGCTGGACTTTTCATGCTTTTGTTTTTTATCTTGTTTGCCCGATTTCCGGGCAAACGGTCTTTGCTCCGGTATTTCGGGAGAGCGTGCTTGTGCGAATGTGCTGATATTTGATATTACTCACCGGGGGCCGAAACTCATACCTCCTTCACACTACATTTGCCCGTTCTTAACTACCGGGTTCCCGTTCGTGCATGATGTCTTTGTAGAACGTTACCGCTACTACCAGTACAAACCCGATAAAAGCCCCTAGTATGACCCCTAATACAGCAGCCTCATAGGGGTCTTTCCGACGTTGGGTCAGGGGCTCGAACGGAGATTCGATCAGTTTGAAGTACGGGGTTGTTGCGTCCAGACTGAACTTGGCCGTTTCAAGGTTCCTGACGATCTCGCCGTAGGCGGTCGACAGTACGCTGATCTTTCGATTGAGCTGAACGCTGCGAAGCTGGTCCCGCCGGTTGGTCAGGCTGAGCCGGGTATCGACAAAGTTCGCCAGCTGGTACTCGGCGGAGTTTAGCTCGGTGAGCACCGAATCGGCTTTATGCTCAAGTCTGCTTACCGAAACCCGGGCGGGACCGGTAGATTCTTCGGTGTAAAAATCGGTAAGATTCCGGAACAGTGATTCCGACAGGTAGAGACTCAGATCTTCATTGCGGGTCTTTATGATCACGACCAGCATATCGGTGATCTCATTGATCTTCGCTTCCAACGGCTTTTCCTTGCTGTAGGTAAGGTAACCGTAAAGAGCTTTCATCAGGGAACGCTCCTGACGACTGAGACCAAGCAGGGAATCTCCGGAGATCCTCGTCGGACTCAGAGCGGGGTTCAGTTCAAAGGCTTCCACCAGTTCGCCAACCTCGATGAGGTGATTGGCGACCAGATCCGTTTTGTTATCGATCGTGGTTGATTCCAGCATCAGCTCGTTCAACAACTGGCGGGAGGTGGCGAAAGACTTTATTCTTTGCAGACTGGTGGCTCCTCCTCCGCCACCGCCAAACGCAATCTGCCCCAGTACCGATCCTAATCCTCCGCCACCGCCCTGGCTGTTATTGACGACGAAAGCGACTCTCGCCTCATAATAAACGGGCGTCGTTTTAGCCTTCCAGACCAAATAAACCGTCACCACCAAGGCACCCACGAGCAACCACGGCCAACCCCGCAGACCGGCCATCACGTAATGCTGCAGCATCAAAATGGTCCGTCGCAGGCTTATCTCTTTCACCTCGTTGGCTGTCATGGAAGTAGGTTAGGGTAAATAGCTGGTGGAAGGGCCAGGGTAGTACGGCACGTATGACGAAATTCCTGATTTTGTCTTTTGCCTGCGGTACGCCTTCGGCATCCTGACGTCGGAACGGCAGACAATGTTTTCTCAACTGAATCGTAAATCAAAAAGGATTGTTGTACTAAAAGAAAAACCTGTAGGCAGATCAGCGGAAAGGACGTACGTAAGTCGATTACCTCCTGGTTTAAACCAGCGTCGCCAATTTAGTTCAAAAGCACCAGATGTACCGGATCGAACGATGAGCATGCAGACAACTTTTGCACCCAAATTGTTGGTCCGCGTAAAATTATGTGGCCGGAGGTACTGGCTCCGGGTATCTGTATTGCCTACTATATCGTATCATTGCCCGCCCCGCTAAATCTGCGTCGGCGCTTCGAAAACTTCGCTAAATATGACTATCTCAATTATTGGTGCTTCGGGTGAAGTAGGATTCAGGTTGGTGAAAAAGCTACAACACGCGCATAAAATAAACGGAATCGTAAGAAGCACCACCAAGAAAGATTTTAACGAGTTCGATAACGTTAAGATCTTCCAGGCGGAGGACATCAGCATGACGGATAAACTTGTCCCGGCCCTGGAAGGCTCGGACGTGGTGATCAACGCCGGATACATCTGGTTTGCCGAAGACATCAACCGGGCCATTAATAAAATGACCTCGAAGCCCCGGCACATGATTTTCACCGGTTCTACGGGGGTATTCACAAAGTTACCTTCAGATAGCGCCCAGAAAAAAAGAGACGCGGAGTTGTACATTAAGAAAAGCTTCAACATTCCCTGGACCGTGATCAGACCAACCATGATCTACGGACACTGTCACGACAGAAATATTTCAAAACTGACGCGGTTGCTAAGTAAAATCCCGCTGATGCCTTTGATCGGAAAAGGTGAAGCTCTCATTCAACCGGTATTCATCGATGATTTACTGAAGGCATACGAGATAGCCCTG